>Ga0209517_10002010_pt1 | contig 29615 bp, 22 predicted proteins | sample PeaSoiMetSII2010_FD_187695 | JGI IMG/M metagenome (GOLD analysis project Ga0209517, IMG submission 187695) | Peat soil microbial communities from Weissenstadt, Germany - SII-2010 (SPAdes) (version 2) | ecosystem: Environmental > Terrestrial > Soil > Wetlands > Peat | place: Germany...
CAAGGCCCCCCAGGAGGCTGCCCAGCCCCAGTCGCCGAGGCTGAAAATGTAGTGCCGACCTGCAAGATCGCTTTGATGAAAAGAAAACACTTACGACTTCAATATGCCCTCAACTGCGAAAGTTCGGCTAGGCGGTTCGTTCATATGCCACGGGCAGCAGCGAAATTTCCAGTCGCGCCCCTCCCGGAGCAGATTCGATCACCAGATCGGCGCCGATCGAGCGCAGGCGTTCCCGTATAACTCGAGGGCCCAGAGCGGCAGCATTGAGTTCCTGGAGCGAGAGCCGGCCGGTGAACCCGAAACCGCACCCGTCGTCCTCGATAACCAGCTTCCAGGTCCCATTGTCACGCCCGAATCGTACCAATACCTTTCGTGCTCCGCTGTGCTTTCTGATGTTTGCCAGCGCTTCTTGCAGTACCCGAACCAATTCAGTACACACGCGCGGCGGCAAATAAACTTCCTGGGCATTGGCGACGAAGCTGGCCGAAATAGGCAGGTCGCGTCGGAACTGGTCGACGGTGTCGCCCAGGCACTTCACAAGCTGCTCGGGCTCAACTTCGACCGGCTTTATCATTTGCATCCGTTCACGAAAGTCCAGGACTTCTTTCCGGAGGAGCCCTTGCAGACGTGTGATTTCTTGGAGCAGGCTCGCGCCATCGCCTGCGGCGTTCCTTCGAACGACTTCGGTTTGCATTTCCAGTCCCATGAGCGACTGAATCACCCCATCGTGAAGCTCGTGCGCCAAGCGAGTCCGCTCCGCGGCCTGGGCGCGCGAGCGCAGGCGGCCGAGATCGTGCATATACTGAATCGCCGGAGCTGCGTCGCGAATCAGGCCCTCGAGAAGCCGCACGTCTCGTTTGTGGAATGCTCCCCGAGCATAGTCGTACACCAAGAGCCTCCCGAGCCAGTTCTGCTGATAGGAGAAAGAGATCGCGAGGAGCGATCTGAAGTCGGCAAACAGGGTATGGCGCTCCCCCACAACGCGCATGGCCACGCTCTCGCGGCCGAACTTATGCAAAGCCCGAAGGCGCCCCGTCACGCGTGAGGAGCCCGCTTTCGATCCATGGTGGCGGCTCGACGCGCCCACCACCCCAGGGCTGACCTGTTCGGGAGGAGGGCGGCGTTCGACGGCGCGCCACACTGAATCCGGCAGCGTGGCAAAGTAGGCTCCCCGCTCGGCATCCGAGAGCTTCGAAAAGCGCACATCTGCGTCTCCCGTTCTCCTGGCTCCTTTCACCTCCCAAAGGAAGGCGTCGTCACCAGCGACTCTTCGCAGTACCAGCCTGACCTGATTTGCGTCAAAGTAGTCGCAAATGAAATGCAGGAGGCCTTCGAGCGTAGCCCGTAGCCCGATTTCCGGGAGGCCATTCCCGATGAGGCGGCTGATGACGAGGGCGTTAACTTGTCTTCGCTTAGCCTCCTCCGCCAGGAAGCCGAGGAGGTAGCTCGCCATAATCAAACTGACGGATAGGGTGATCGCGCCGCTTACCGAGTCGCCCTCCCCGCTTAATGGCAGGATGCGCCTCGCCAAGGCGGGGAAAGCGGGGGGCAGCAGGAGCAAGAGGGCGGCGGAGGCGACGGATGTTCTCAGCGTTCCTGTCATGCCCCAGAGTTCGGCGGCGGTCAGGAGAGCTAGAAGATAGAGAATCAGAAATGGGCTCTGGGCTGTCCCTGTTGACATAATCAGCAGGCAGATTGAGACAACTCCTGCGGCATGCACCCACCAACGCCACTCCGAAGGAGAAGTTCGATAGATCGTAACGGTCAGCAGATTTACCAGACTGTAAGCGAGGTAAGCAAAAAGCAGCCCGCGAGTGAGGTTGAGGTGAGGACTAAGAATGTGTGGGGCAAGGTAAGCAACCGAGACGCACCCGGTTCCGAGAACGGTGCTGGCGATGGCCAGAAAACGCTCTCGCTCCGAACCCTCGCGCCGGAGCTGCGCCCACCAAGGTTCAGTGAACATCGCTAGATACTCTCTTAGCGCAGGCCGAGTACCACAGCTCAAAGAAAAATATGGTGACTCAGATCGGAAACCAGCAAATACAGTGAAGTTATTTGCTCAAATCCAATTGCCAAGATAGTGAACTGACTCGACCCAACTCGCCGATGCCTGTCGTGCACGTTAATAAGTGCACATTATGGTCTCGAATCTTGGCCTGCGTCAAGAAGGATTGCTCTGGAGGACAGCAAGTCATTTCATCACAGCGTTCATCGTCAGGCAGGCCTGCCATTCTGGTCCACATTGGTCGGGCACGACCTGTACATCCTCCCCGTGCCTCGCGGCAAGGCAGAGGAACTCTCGAAGAATCCGGTCGGTTGTCATCCTGAGCGCAGAACCTGTGAAAAAACCGATGCCTGTCATCCTGAGCGAAGCGAAGGATCCCGGCAGTTTCTTGTGGTTCATCGATTTACGGACAACTGCAGAGATCCTTCGCGGCGCTCAGGATGACACCTTCCGAGTTCCCTCACACATTGCAGGCCGGTCTGGACGCTATTCCACGGCCTACTCGAGAAGAATCCAGCCTTTGGCGCCTCGGTTATCGGTGGCAGGGAAACAGGGGTAGGACTCAATGCCGTGTTGGAAGAGGATACGGCCGACATGCTCGCCGAGGTTGGCAGCGCCGGTGCGTACGAAGGCCAAGATTGAAGGTCCTGCGCCGCTCAGGCATATCCCCAATAACTCGGGATCCCTTATGCTGAGCACCTCAGCCAGGCCCGGCGCGAGAGGCGCGCGATAGGGTTGATGCCAGCGGTCTTCGAAGAACTCAGGGCGGAGATCCGGCTTGCCTGAAAAGAACTGAGCAGCGAGAATCGCACCGCGCTGGAGATTATGAATCGCATCCGCGCGTGAGTATTGGTCCGGCAGGACTGCTCGAGCCTGTTTTGTCGCCAAGGCGTAGTTTGGCACAACCAGTACAAGCTGAAGACCTGGGGGGACTGGGCAGGAGTAAGCAATCACCCTCTCCCCCTCGCAGACCGCCACTGTGAACCCGCCGTGCCACGCCGCAGCGACGTTGTCGGGATGCCCCTCGCGCTGGTTTGCGAGAGTTAATAACTCCTCACCAGAGAGCGGCCGGTTCACAAGCCAATGGCAGGCCACCAGGGCGCCAACTATGGCTGCGGCGCTCGAACCGAGACCCACGCCCACCGGAATCTGATTGTGAATCTCGATGTCAAATCCGCGCTGCTTGCCCCAGCTTTCCAGGGTCTCCATCATGACGCGGGCGACAAGATTGCTGGAGTCGCTCGCCACCCGCTCAGGGTTTGCTCCTTCATAGTGAACGGAAACTTCGCTGTCGTCGCGAGGGCTCACGTGCAGATCGAGGTACAGGCCGAGCGCCAGCGCGCCACAATCGAACAGGCAGCCCAGGTTGGCGCAAGTTGCCGGCACCCGTACAAAGAATCGCTCACTCATGGTCATTTGCGATTTGTGATTTGTGATTTGCGATTTCAACCAGATCACCAATCAGCAATCGCAAATCATAGATTCCTTGTTCTCCCGATCTCCCGATCACCCGATCACCCGATTCTCTAGAACTTCTCCTGCCATCAAATCGTCGAGTGTCTCACGCCGCCGGATCAACTCTGCCTTGCTGCCGTTGACCAGAATCTCGGCGGGGCGCGGGCGAGTATTGTAATTCGAGGCGAGCGCGAAGCCGTAAGCGCCGGCGCCAAGGACAGCCAGCAGTTCGCCGGGCTCGACGTTGGGCATTACGCGGTCTTGGGCAAAAAAATCCCCCGTTTCACAAAGCGGCCCCACCACGTCGGCTTCCAGCGTGTCGCGGGGTTGGTCGCGAACCGAAATTATCTCGTGATAAGAACCGTAGAGCGTGGGGCGCAACAGATCGTTCATTCCGGCGTCTACAACAATGAAGTTCTTCCTCCGGTTCCGCTTCACATAAAGCACGCGGGTCAGGAGGATGCCCGCTCTGCCCACCAGGGCGCGGCCCGGCTCGACAATGAGACGATACCGGCCGCCTCGCAGGCGCTCCACGAGCCCGCGCCCCAGGGTGTCAAAGTCCAGGGGCTGCTCGTCGGCGTAGCGGATTCCATATCCGCCGCCAAGATCGATGTATTCGATTCCAATGCCCTGGCTCTCGAGCCGCTCCGCCAAGTCCAGTATCTCGTCCAAGGCCTGGAGAAAAGGCTCGACGGCCAGGATTTGTGATCCAATGTGGCAAGCCACGCCACGGATCTTGAGATGGCTGGAAGCTGAAGCATGTCTGTAGAGCTCCAGAGCTTCGCCCTTTGGAACTCCGAACTTGTGAATGATCTGGCCGGTGGAAATGTAGGGATGGGTTTCGGCTTCAACCTCGGGGTTGACGCGGATGGCGACAGGCGCAATCCTCCCCAAGGCGCGAGCCCGGCGGTCGATCAGTTCAAGTTCGCCCGCCGACTCGATGTTGAACATCCCGATGCCCGCTTCTAATCCTGCATCGATTTCCGCCTCGCTCTTCCCTACCCCAGAGAATACGATCTGGTCGGCGATTGCCCCGGCACGTAAGGCGCGCGCCAACTCCCCGCCCGAAACGACGTCAAAACCCGCTCCGGCTTGGCGGAGCAAGCTCAGAATCCGCAGATTCGAGTTAGCCTTCACGGAGTAACAGACAAGATGCGGCAGAGAGGATAAGCTCTGCTCCAGGCGTGAAAAATCGTCTAAAACCGCAGTCTGGCTGTAAACATAGAGCGGTGTCCCGAAGCGCTCGGCAAGCGACTCCACGGGAACATTCTCGCAGCGCAGTTGCCCGGATTCATAGCGAAAGGCTTGCATCTTACCCGTCCGTGGTCCGTCGTCAGTGGTCAGTTGTTCCTCCCTGCCTCGAGCGTAGTGTTGCCCTTGTTGGTGAATCACTCCAGGAGCACTGTCATCCGGAGCGAAGATCTCATGATCCTTCGGCTCACCACTGGTCATGAAGAGACCCTCTCCCCCTTGGGGGAGAGGGTGGCCCACGACGGCGCTCTCACCAGCCGGCGCGGGTCGGGTGAGGGGGTCCTGGATCGTTGTTTTCAAAGCAACGAAGGATCTCGGCTGTTTGGCAGCGTCAGAGAGAAATAGCAACTGCCGGGATCCTTCGCTTCGCTCAGGATGACACTGATCCGACGGTGGACTTGGTGTTTGCCCTCTGCCCTCTGCTTTGTGCCTACTTCACCCTGATCAGTACGATCGTCTGATCGTCGCGCGGTGGCCGGCCTTGCTCAAACTCACGCACCTCATCGAAGAGTCTGTCGATGATTTCCTTCGGGGGGCGATGGGAATTCCGGCGGAGAACGTTCTCCAGCCGCCGTGCCCCGAACTCCTCGTGCTCAGTGTTTGCCGCCTCGACGATGCCGTCTGAAAACATCGCGAACAAGTCGCCTGATTCGAGCTTCACTACTTCGTCCTGGTACTCGGCGTGTTCGAGCAGACCCAAGGGGATGCCCTCGACGCGGATCGTGCGGGTTTGACCCTTCCGCACCAGGATGGGCAAGGGCATCCCCGCATTGGCGAGGCGCAGCGTCTTGGCGCTCGGTTCCCAGATGGCGTACGTGATCGTAATGAAATGGCCTTCGATCTTGCGCTCGAGAAGAATAAGGCTCAGTCGCTTTAATAAATGAGGCGGGGAGAGCCTTTGGGGGGCAAGGCTGCGCAGGATTCCACTGGCCATTGCTCCGTACAAGGCGGCTGGGGCGCCCTTGCCGCTCACATCGCCGACCGCCAGCACGTGCCGATCCTTCCCGTAAGTCAGAAAATCGTAGAGGTCGCCCCCCAGCTCCCGCGCGGGGTGAAAGCGCAGCGCCACTTCCAGGCCTGGAATGTCAGGCGGAGTTCCCGGCATAAGGTGCATCTGGATTTCCTGGGCGCGCTGCAGGTCGCGTTCAAGGCGGGCCTCGCTTCTGGCCACACGTTCGTAAAGCCGGGCATTTTCAATGGCGATGGCAATTTGGGGAGCGAGAGTGGAAAAGATGCGGATGTGCTCTTCGCTGAAGTAATTCAATTGCGGGCTTTCGAAGTCCACGACGCCGATGACGCGGCCACGGTAGATGAGCGGTGTCGCCATCTCCGAGCGCGTTTCCGGGTTGGCTTGAATGTAGCGCGGGTCTTTTGAGACATCGCCGGCTACCACCGTCTGACGCAGATCGGCTGCGGCGCCCACGATTCCCTGGCCAAAACGGACCATATCCCTTTCAGGCTGGTGCTCGTCCTGTTTCAGAGACAGCACGGCGTTAAAAGTCCTGGCCTGATCATCGGCCAACAGGATGCTGAAGCGGTGATAATCAATCAAGCGCTTCGTCAAGGTTCCGATCTTCCGCAGGAGTTCGCTCGTGACCAGGACAGAACTCATTTCCCGGCTGATTTCGTTAAGCAACTGGAGTGTCCGCGCTTGCCGCACGCTGCGGCGGTAAAGCCGCGCATTCTCGAGCGCCATGGCCATGCGGCTGGCGAGGAGTTCCAGAAGGCTGACGTGAGAATCGTTGAAGAAATCCGCCCAGGGCGCTTCCAGGTCGATGACCCCAATAAGCCGGCCCTTGGTAATCAGCGGGACGGCCAGCTCCGAGCGGATCGGTGATAGGGTTCGAATATAGGCGGGATCTTTCAGCACATCATTGACAAGAACTGAGCGCCGGGTTTGAGCCGCCCGCCCCACAATCCCCTCGCCAACCTTGATGCGCATGTTCCGTATCAACTCGTCCGGGTGGCCGATGCTGAAGCGAACGGTCAACTCCTGGGTCCTTTCGTTGAGCATAAGGATGGCGAAGACTTCATAGTCGATCGCGCGTTTGACGATCTCGGCGATGCGCGCCATCAGCTCATCGAGGTCGAGAGTGGAGTTGATCCGCTCGCTGAGTTCCACCATGAGGGTGAGAAGTTCGGTAAGCTCGAGCGGCCGGGAAGCGGATTGTGTTGCATCAGCCATAAAGCAAGCAGGTGGTAAACGTCTGAAGGCCATTGTAGCATACGCTGTAGGGCGCTTGTGGTGGTGGAGCCCGCAGCGTAGCGCTGACCTTCAGGTCAGTACCTGATGTGCCGGCCTGAAGGTCGGCGCTGCTCCATCCCGCAAACCTAAGCTCCGCGCACGCGGGTGCGCTTATAATGTTCTACGATGTTAATTCTGGCATTTGATACCACCAGCGAAGCGGGAGGCGTGGGCGTTTTTCGCGAGCATGAATGCCTGGCCCAGGTCGCGAATGACGGTCCGGCGAACCGCTACTCCGTCAGTTTGTTTACGATGGTGGACCGTGCATTCGAAGAAGCCAGGGCGCGCCATGGCGTCCCTGAACGAGGGCTGGCCGACATTCAGCTGATCGCAGTCGCCTCCGGGCCGGGATCTTTCACTGGAATCCGCGTGGGTCTGGCAGCAGCGCTAGGTTGGGCCAAGGCATTAGATCTCCCCGTGCGAGCCGTGTCGGTGCTCGAGGCTCTGGCCGATGCAGCCCGAATACAAACGGAATGGGCGGTTCCGATCCTGGATGCGCGCCGGGGAGAGTTTTTTGTGGGAATCTTTCAAAGGCCTGCTCAAACACCGGACGGCTGCGGTGCGTGGCCCGAAGCGCGGCCACTACAGGAACATCAGGGCTGGATTTTGAGACTGGCGGAGCTGGAGCCTTTCCTCAGCCGCCACCTGCCGCAAGGGGCGGGGGTAACCTGCGCGGTCAGAGAACACGATCGTACTGCGCTGGGGCTTCGCGAATCCCTCCCCAGTTCGTTCCAGTGGCAGGCGGTTGCGGGGACGCTGGTCGAGGCGGTGGCCCGTCTCGGTTTCGAGAGCTATCGATCGGGGAAACCACAGCCTGCCGGCAGCCTGGACGCCTGTTACATTCGGCGCCCTGATGCGGTACTGCCGACGAGCAGCCCGATTCGAAAATCGAAAATCGAAACCTAAGTTTGCCTGGGATTCTGAGCGAAGATGCCCTGTCATGAAAATGCCCTCTCCCACTTGCGGGAGACGGCGGCCCGCGACGGCGGTTTCACCAGCCGGCGCGGGCCGGGTGAGGGGGTCCGGGCTCGCTATATTCATGTGGCGAAGAGACAGCAACTGCCGAGATTCTTCGCCTCGCTCAGAATGACGGGCAAATTCAGGTTTCAGTTTTCGAATTTCGGATTTCGGGTTTCTCGCCGCCATGCGCATTCGCAACGCTCGAGAAGACGATCTCGATGCAATAGTTGAAATCCAGAGCAAGGCTCCCGAAATCGCCGAATGGACTGCGGGTGACTATGCAAACTTGGCCACCGATCCCCTGGGCCTCCTCCTGGTGGCTGAGCTAGATAGAATGGGCACGCTAGCAGTTGCGGGATTCGCGGCGTTCCACCACCTCCTCGACGAGGCTGAGCTCAGAAACATAGCGGTCGACCCCGCCCAACGAAGACAAGGCGTAGGACGTGAACTGGTCGCTGAAGGCCGAAGACGACTGCTTGAACTAGGAGTAAGGAGGATCTTCCTGGAAGTGCGCGCTTCGAACTTCGCAGCCCAACGGCTCTACTTGTCCGCGGGGTTTCGACTCCACTCCCGGCGGCGGGAGTACTACCGCGATCCGCCGGAAGATGCATTGATCCTCACCATGGAGCTGACTTTGACTCCCGAGGTTTCCGCTCCCGATGGGAATCCGTAAAATCTCAATTTGCGGAGGAGAAACCATGAGTGCTCACCGCGTCCGGTTGTCGCTCGCGATTTGTCTTGGCCTCCCGTTCCTGGCAGCGAACGCCTGTGCGCAATCTCCAACCGCTTGGCCGCCGCAAGCGGCGCATTACCGGATACACATGATAGGGAACGCGCACATTGACGCGCCCTGGCTCTGGCCGTGGCCGGAAGCGATGTCCGTCGTCGAGAGCACCTTTCGGTCGGCGCTCGACCGCATGAACGAATACCCGGAGTTTGCTTTCACCGCCAGCTCCGCACAGTTTTATGAGTGGATCGCGGAAACCGACCCCGCGATGCTGGAGGAGATCCGCAGGCGCGCTGCGGAAGGGCGATGGGATGTCGTGGGCGGTTGGTGGATCGAGCCGGACGTCAACATCCCAAATGGCGAATCGCTGGTTCGCCAGGGACTTTACGGACAGAGGGCGCTCGAACACTTGTTTGGCCGCATCGCCAGGATTGGCTACAACCCCGATTCGTTTGGCCAGACCGGAACACTGCCCCAGATCCTTAAGCTCGAAGGAATGCACGGCTACGTCTTCAAACGCCCCATGGCGCCGGAGAAGGAACTGCCGGGGGATCTGTTCCGGTGGGAAGGCCCTGACGGAACACGCGTCCTCGCTTATCGGATCCCCATGGATTCAGGGTTTGAAGAGTATCTGCCCTATTGGGTTCGACAGTTCATCACCAAACTGCAGGAACCCACAACCGACTTGATGATGTTCTACGGCGCCGGCGATCATGGCGGCGGACCGACCAAGAAACTCATACAGTCGATTGTGGATCTGCAGAGGCAACCTGGCGGGCCGACAGTACTGTTCAGCACACCGGACCGTTATTTCGATGAAGTCAGCAAGCTCGACAATCTCCCAATCGTTGCTGACGAATTGCAACACCATTCCGTAGGATGCTACACGGCGGTTTCAGAAATCAAAAAGGAAAATCGGACTACCGAGGCGACTCTCACCACCGCAGAAAAGATGGCAGCACTTGCTTCCGCAGTTGCTGGATTCGATTACCCCGCCGCCGAATTCACAGCGGCCTGGAAGAAAGTGCTGATGATGCAATTCCACGATAGCATCTCCGGCACGGCTCTGCCGGAGCACTACGTGGTCGCGAGGCATGCCTACGGATACGCGCTCGAGACAGCCAATCAAGCCGTCAATCTTGCGACGCAGAAGATCGCCTGGCAGATTCCCACCGAGGATCCCAGTTCGGAGTATCTGGTGGTGTTCAACCCTCACGCTTGGGACACCACGCTGCACGTTGAATACGATATGGGCTGGGACGACTGGGCCGGGTCCGAAACGAAGTCGCCGCTCGAGGATGAGCGCGGCAATAGTGTGCTCCACCAATGGGAGCAAGCTTCTACCGTTTACGAACGCCGGCTCAAGCTGGTCTTCAGCGCGGCCGTGCCGGCGTTCGGCTACCGCCAGTTTCGTTTGCGTAAATCCGCTGCGGTTGGCCAACCGCCTTCCACGGTGAAGGCGACCGAGAAAGAAATGGAGAACGAGCATCTTCGCGTCAAGTTTGCTAATGACGGCACACTTTCGATCTATGACAAAGACAATGACGCGGAGGTATTCCAGGGCGGGAGCGGAGGATCCCGTGCCGTCGTGCTGGACGATCCGAGCGATACGTGGAGCCATGGCGTGCGGGCTTACACAAAGGAAGTCGGGACGTTTGGCAACGCGAGTTTTCGCCTGCTCGAACACGGACCCTTGCGAGCCATCGTACGTGTGCGGACCAATTACGCCGCTTCCTCGCTACAGACGGACTGGATACTCTACGCTGGGGCTCGAACCCTTGAAGCACGCGCGACGCTCGATTGGCACGAACACCAGAAGATGCTCAAGTTTTCTTTTCCGGTTGACGTCCAGAATCCCACTCCTACCTATGAGGTGGCCTATGGCTACAAGACACGAAAGGCAGAAGGGGATGAAGATCCCGGGCAGCGGTGGGTTGATCTCTCCGGCGAGCGCGCGGGCAACAAATACGGACTCGCGATCATTAACGACGCGAAGTACGGGTACAGCGCGCAAGGCAATGACCTGCGAGTCTCTGTTACGCGTGGAGCAGTCTATGCGCAGCACGAACCGGCCAAGCTGGAGCCGGACGGCGAATACCTCTGGCAGGATCAGGGCGAGCAGGCGTTTCGCATGTTGTTGCTGCCTCATCGAGGATCGTGGCAAGACGCGGGTGCAGTCCGGCAGGCGGAGGAATTCACGGCGCCCATTCCGGTTGTCTACCAGGGCATACACCCGGGCAGCCGCCCACAGTCGGCGTCGTTTCTCTCCGTCGATGCGCCCGATGTCGTAGTCTCCGCCGTGAAGAAAGCGGAAGACGGCGACGACTTTATCGTCCGCTGCTATGAAACCGGTGGGCGCCCGGCCAGGGCGAAGGTGGATCTGGGATTTGTGAAGCGGCATTGGGAGGGGACCTTCCGGCCGCTCGAGATCAAGACGCTCCGCGTGCCGCGGGCAGGCGGCGAGATTCGCGAAGTGAATCTCCTGGAACAATGACCCGGATGCCGGGGCGCGCTGCGCTTGCAAGCTGACCGCTTTCTGCTATGCTAAGCGCCCGATATAGGAGTCGTCCTGGTGTGGCGTCCCAGCCAATTCTTTGCTGCGGGCGGCCACAGGGGCCGCCTCCACAACTTATCGATCGAGGTGGAATGATATGTCAACGCATATATCCCGACGAACTTTCATGATGGGCGCGGCCACGGCTGCTGCCGCGCTGCGCGTGATGGGGGCCAATGATCGCGTGCGGTTGGGCATCATCGGCTCTGGAGACCGGGGCACGTACCTGATGGGGCGCGCCAATCAGGTCGGCAATCTAGATTGGGTGGCTGTCGCCGACATTTATGATGCGCGGCGCGATCGCGGTGAGCACACGGCCGGGACTAAGGTGGATAAGTACGCCGATTACCATCAACTCCTCGACCGTAAAGACATCGACGGCGTCATCGTGGCGACCTTCGACCACGTCCACGCTCAGATCACCATCGACGCCTGCCGGGCCGGCAAGGACGTGTACGTCGAGAAACCCATGACGTCGCTGCCCGAGCAGGGTCCGCCCATGGTGAAGGCGGTCCGAGAGACTAACCGCATCGTCCAGGTGGGCACGCAACAGCGAAGCACGCCACACTTCCTCGAGGCGAAGCAGAAGTTTTTCGACACTGGAGCGATCGGCAAAGTGAACATGGTGCGCACCATCTGGAATGCCAACGGCGGCTACCTGACGCCCGTGCCCAAGGGGATGGAGCAAAAGCCCCCCGGCCTCGATTGGGACGCCTGCCTCGCCTGGCTGCCCAAAATCCCCTGGGATCCGAAACGCTATTTCAACCGTTTCGCCTACTGGGACTTCTCAACCGGAGGGCAGACCGGCGGGCTCTTCGTGCACATGGTGGATGTCGTGCATTGGTTCTTGAACATCCAGCGCCCGCTGGCCGCCGTGGCGATGGGAGGCATTTATCTCTACGACGACGGACGGGACACGGCGGACAACATCAACTTCGCTCTCGAATATCCCGAGAAACTGAACGTGACCTTCGAGGCCACGCTGACGGACATGATCCCAGCCGGGGCAGCCGATATCGTCTTCATGGGCACCGGCGGCCGGCTCAATATCTTTCGCTACGGCTACCATTTCTTACCTAGCAAAACCAACACCCAGGCCGTTGAATGTTCAAGCGGGCCCACGGACGACAATCACATGGGGAACTGGCTCGAATGCATGCGCACCCGACGCCAACCCAACACCGACGTGGTGGCCGGGCATTACGGCGCCGTGGCCTGCCATATCGGAAACATCGCTTACAAACAGAAGAGCCAGGCTGTTTGGCAGAAGGAGTGGGAGGTATGAGCATCGAAGCCGGCGTGAATATGGAGTTCATCCGATCGCAAGACAAGTCTTTCGCCGAGGGTGTGGAGCGCGCCGCGCGGCTCGGCTACAACTTCGTTGAGCCGATGGTGCACAACGGGCGGGAACTGCTCAGCGAGGCCGGTTACTTCCATTCTTTCTCTCTCGACGACGACCCGGGCGAAATGAAAGACATCCTGGAGCAGTACGGGGTCAGGGCTTCCGGCTTGAGCGCCCACTGCCCTCTGATGCGGCCGGAAATCAGCGTGCCTTACTTGCAGAAGGCCATCCGGTTTGCGGTTGGCGTCGGCGCGCCCGTGGTTAACACCGACGAGGGCATCCGCCCCTCCTGGGTCAGCGTGGAGGAGGCGTTTGGCGTAATGAAATACACGCTCAGCACGGTGCTCCGCACGGCGGAACGGCACGGCATTTACATCGGCATCGAACCGCATCAGAGTATTTCCAAGACGACGCAAGGCCTGCTGCGCATCGCCACTCTGGTGGATTCGCCTTACCTCCGCGTGAACTACGACACAGGGAACGCGTATCTCGCCGGTGAAGACCCCTACGACGGGCTGCGCGCGGTTCGCCACCTGCTCATCCACGTGCACGCCAAAGACATTGCGATCGAGCACTCGGAAGCGGAACGCGGAAAAGTGACCGGCACTCCGGTGGGATGCGCGTGTGGGGACGGAGTAATTGATTGGGAGAAGGTAGTGGGCATCCTGCGGGAGTCGGGTTTCGATGGCGTCCTGTCCGTCGAGTGCGGCACCGAAGAACAAGCCCGCCGCAGCCTGGCGCATCTGAACACCGTTCTGGGTGAATGCTAGGTGGTTTTTGGCTAGCCATGTCCCTTGAGATGTGTGAAGAAACCAACCGCCTGTCATCCTGAGCGAAGCGAAGGATCTCCGCAGTTTCCGGCGGTTCAGCGATTTGAGAACAACTGCAGCGATCCTTCGCTTCGCTCAGGATGACACGTTGCGAATTTCTTCAAACCTTCAATGCGTCGGGACCTATGCGCCACCGTCATGGGGGAACTCATATGAAAAGCTACCGTTCGGTCAGGCAAGTCATCCTGCTGGTGTTCGTCCTACTTTCTTCAAGGTTCGCCACCGCGCAGGTGACGATTCCATTCTTCCAGGCAGGCAAGATTCGCGTCCTCATCCTCTCTGGACGAAATAACCACGACTGGCGCACCACCACGCCCTTTCTGCGCAAGACGCTTGTCGAAAGCGGGCGCTTTGATGTGCGGGTGGAAGAGGAGCCGATGGGAATCACCGAGGCAACGCTGGCTGCTTACGATGTATTGGTGCTCGATTACGACGGCCCGCGTTGGGCGGAAGCGACCGAAAAGGCCGTTGAGAATTTCGTGAAATCGGGCAAGGGGCTCGTGGCCATCCATGCCGCCAGTTACGCGTTCACGGGCCTCGAGGCGTTGGGCGACAACCACCGCCCCATGGGGCTCAAAGAGCCGCCCTGGCCGGAGTATTTCAAAATGATCGGCGGCTGGTGGACGCTCGGCCCACCCAAGACCGCGCACGCCCCCAGGCACTGCTTCACAGTGAAATTCGTAGACAGAGATCACCCCATCACTCGCGGTATGGGTGAGACTTTTGTGGTTTCGGACGAACTCTACCACAGCCATCAGATGTCGCCCGATGCCCACATTCTTGCCACCGCTTTCGATGACCCCGCGAACGGCGGTACGGGCAAGGGCGAGCCGATGATCTGGACGGTGGATTACGGCAAGGGCCGCACCATGTACATGGCGCTCGGCCACGATGTTGCCGCTATGCAGGAGACTGGATTCGTAAACACGTTCCTGCGGGGAACAGGATGGGCTGCCAAAGGCGTCGTAACGCTGCCGCCCGATGCCGGTACCGCGAGGCCCGAACCGAAGCCTCTCCGGTTGCTCGTCGTGACCGGTGGGCACGAGTACCCCACCACCTTCTACACAGTTTTCGAGGGAGCGGACGACCTGCATTGGGATCACGCCGTTTCGAACCACGAAGCTTTCCGCGACGATATCCGCAACAAGTACGACGTGCTCGTGCTGTACGACCTCTCGAATGAAATAAGTGACAGCGAGAAAACCCACCTGCGCGACTTTGTCGAAAGCGGCAAGGGAATTGTGGTCCTCCATCATGCCATCGCGGATTACCAGAACTGGGAATGGTGGCACAAGGAAGTGGTGGGCGGCAAATACCTGCTCAAAGCGGATGGCAGCACGCCCGCCTCAACTTACCTGCACGGCCAGGAACAATGCGTCAAAGTGGTGGCAAAGCACCCCATTACGGCGCGCTTAGGGGCGATGCACTTGTGGGATGAAACCTACAAGGGAATGTGGATTTCGCCGGACGTTAAAGTGCTGCTTCGCACCGATAATCCCACCAGCGACGGCCCGGTGGCCTGGGTCAGTCCTTATCCAAAATCGCGCGTCGTCTACATCGAACTCGGCCACGGCGAAACGGCGCACCTCTACCCGGCCTACCGCACGCTCGTCCAGGATGCGATCCGCTGGAGCGCTGGAAGACTGAATTAATGCATGCCCTCTCCCTGAGAGTCTGTGTGATAACCTCATTCCGGCTGTCATTCCGAGCGAAGCGAGGGATCTCGATCTGAGTGTTTTCAAGGCAGTGCGAGATTCCTCGTCGCCTGCGTCTCCTCGGAATGACACGCAAAACTAGGTTCTCTCGCACACCGGTTTGAGGATAGGGTGTCGCGCGGCGACGCCTTCATCAGCCGCCGCGGGACGGGTGAGGGGTCAGTTCGTGGATTGCCGCACGCAGCCCGGAGGGCTGCCCCAAAGGCCGCCCCTCCAACTCGAAGGTGAAACGTTATGTGTTCGAAGCACACTGTTTGGCATCCAGCCTCGGTTCTGCTCGCTATCTTCGTTCTCCTGGCGTTGCTGCAATGCAGTGCAGGCCATGAAGCCGCGCAGCCCAAGCCCGAAGTATCCGGCCCCGAACAGACCGATCTTTTCATCGGCGGCCAAGGCGGATACCACAGCTATCGCATCCCCTCGCTCATCGCTACGCCCAAGGGCACGGTGCTGGCTTTTGTAGAAGGGCGCAAAAACAGCGCGGCAGACCATGGGCACATCGAGATACTTCTGCGCCGGAGCCTCGATGGCGGCGTGACCTGGACCCCTCCTCGCGTGCTGCTGAGTGACGGGACCAACGCGCTCAACAACCCAACTGCCGTCGTTGACCGAGACACGGGAATCGTGTGGCTCTTTCTGATACGGACGTCGACCACAAAGTACAAAAACGACGATGAGATTTCGAAGGCCCGCGACCGGGTCAGCGACGTGTGGGTTCTACACAGCAACGATGAAGGCGGTACGTGGTCTGTCCCTGAGGATATCACCGCGCCGGTGAATCGAACGGCGTGGAACCGCATCTTCCCCGGTCCTGGAGTCGGAATCCAACTGCGCAATGGCCGCCTGGTGATTCCTTGCAACCATTTTATCGGGGATGTCGCGTATGACCACGTGATGTACAGCGATGATCACGGAAGAACCTGGCGACTGGGTGGTTCGACAGAGGGGTACACGGATGAAAGCCAGGTTGTGGAACTCGCGGATGGTGCGCTCCTGCTGAATATCAGGAACTACCGCGCGAAGGGCCATCGCGGATTATCGACGAGCAAAGACGGCGGACTGACCTGGTCTGCCGTGGCCAGCGATCCCACCCTGATCGAGCCGGTCTGCCAAGCGAGCTTTATCCGGTACTCCGAAAGTCCGCAGGCCGCAAAGAATCGCCTGCTTTTCTCTAATCCGGCCAGCCAAACTGAGCGGATCAAGTTAATAGTGCGCGTGAGCTACGACGAAGGCAAGAGCTGGCCCGTTGGCAAACTGCTCAACGCGGGGCCCTCGGGTTACTCTTGCCTGACGGTTCTGCGTGACATGCAGATCGGCTGTCTTTATGAACGCGGCGAGCATTATTACTTCGAAAAGGTAACCTTTGCGCGCTTCTCACTCGCATGGCTCACAGGCGGCGCAGACGCGCCGTAATCTGCTCTGAAAACGTGTAGGGGTAGGGCTTGCCCTGACCGGGCCATCAGGGAACGGCAAGCCGTCCCCCAACACGCAGTTGAAGGAGGGGCAGGTGTGGTCAGTGTCGGCGTCAAGACGGGACCAACCACCCCGTACCGCCTCATTCGCTAAGGAGAGGATCTGCTCATCACGGAAGGGAACCGGACCACTCGCGGTGAGTCACGTTCCTCATCAACTCGTTGGTTCCCCTACCCGCTCTTTCCTGTTCGTTTGCGGCGCGGAGGCACGAAGTGAAACCTGACCAGATAAATGTTCTCCCCCCGACCGTGTTTCGCGACTTTAAGCAAATCCAGGACGCCAAGGAATCCCGACTCAAGCGCCAGCGCCGGGGTAATGTCCGGAAATCCGATCGGTTCGATTGAGTCCACTTCGATCTCACCTTCTTCCATACGGTATCGCGCACCAACTTTGACGTGAGGGCGCAACCAGAATCGGACACTGCAAGTGATAGCACCGCGACGAACTCCCTCGCGAAGGCGTTTCGTGAACGTCACGAGGATACCCTCACTGTTCGGTCCCGGCTGCCCATCTGTTTACTGCCCGCTTCCGCCCGTAGAAATATGCGGATGGTAATTCGGATACGCCGGCTTTTTGTAGGTTGGCGGCGGATTCTTCTTGAGCGCTTCCATCGTTACTTCGACGGCCTTCTCGAGCTGCGGATCGTGGCCCTGGCGCACCAGCTTGGGGTCGAGCTCGACCTCGATGTCAGGCGCGATGCCGTGGTTTTCGACCTCCCACTCGCCTTTGGTGCCGTAAATGGCCCAGCGGGGCGCGGTCACGAAACCGCCGTCCATCAGTTGCGGGTGGCCGCCGATGCCGACGAGGCCGCCCCAGGTGCGCGTGCCCACCAGCGGGCCGATTCCGGCCTTGCGGAAGTACCAAGGCATGGCGTCGCCGCCGGAACCCGCGAATTCATTGATGATCATCGTTTTCGGTCCGTAGATCGCCTCTTGCGGCTCGGAGTAGGTCTGGCCTTCGCGCGTCATGACGAAGCTCATCACTGGGCGGCGCAGGTAGTCGATGATGTAATCCGCGAGGTCGCCGCCGCCGTTAAAGCGCTCATCGAGCACCGCGCCCTGCTTGCCCACTTGCGCAAAGTAGTAGCGGTTGAAATTGGTATAGCCGGCGCCCGCGGTGTTGGGCAGGTAGACGTAAGCGAGCTTGCCGCCGCTCATCTGGTCCACTTTGCGGCGGTTGGACTCGATCCAGTCGAAGTTGCGCAGCGCCGTTTCATTATCAACCGGAACTACGGTCACATCGCGAGCTCCGCTGCCGTCAGGGTTGGGGCCGACTCTCAACACCACCTGTTTGCCGGCACTCTCCTGGAAGAAACCGTAAATCTCGTCCGTACTGTGCAAGTCGCGCCCGTTGACGGCCAGCAGGTACTCGCCTTGTCTTACGTTGACGCCCGGCTGGGTGAGGGGAGCGTGCAACTGCGGATTCCAATTCTCGCCGCTGAAAATGCGCGCAAAACGGTAGCGGCCGTTTTCCAGAGTGTAATCGGCGCCCAGCAGGCCCACCTTTACGGTTTGGAGTTCGGGCTCTGTGCCCCCGCCCACGTACATATGCAGAACATTGATATTGCCCAGCATATCATCAAACAAGTAATCAAGGTCGGCACGGCTCGCGACGCCGGCCAGGAAAGGCGCATAAGCCGCCTCTGAAGCCTTCAGGTCCAATCCGTGATAGTGCGGGTCGTAGAAGAAATCGCGTTCAATGCGCCAGATCTCGTGGAACATCTGCTTCCACTCCGCGCGAGGATCGACGCGGACCTCCATTTCGGCAGTTTTGAGCTGCCCGTCGCCCGGCTTGGGAGGCTTATCGGCGGCGGAAATGAACCAGTGCTCGCCTTGGCGGTAGAGCATCTTTTCGCCGTTGTCCGAAAGCACGAAGCCTTGCACGCCCTCGACCAGTTTCTCGGTCTTGCGGGTCTTCAAATCAAATCGCTGGACAGTCAATCTGGGCGGACCTTCCGATTCCAGTGGCGGCCCTTCGACCAGGTACAGGACTCCTTCCTTGCCTGCTGCGAGCGCCTGATAGTTGCGCTCCGGAATGGGCAGGGCCAGGATGCGCTGGCTGAGGTTCTCAAAATCAATGGTGACCTTTACGGGCTTCTTCTTCTCTTTTTCCTTGTCCTTGCTCTGGTCCGCAGCTTCAGGGGACTTGTCATCTTTCTTTTCCGCCGCCTTCTCATCATCGCTCTCAGGGGCAATGGGGGAAGGCAAGTCTTTGCGCAGCACAGCGACGTAAACGGCGCGCGTCACCGGGCGGTCGATGCTGGTCATGTCGAGCCAGCCTGTGGCGAGGCCCATATTGGTGCTGGCCGTAAAGTAGAGGTATTTGCCGTTCTTGTCGAAGTTGGGGTAGAGGGCATCGCTCATGCCATCGGTCACCTGAGTCGCCTTGCGGTCCTCGATCGAGTAAACAAACACCGCGCGCAGGTGGTTGGGTAATTGCCGGGTGTATGCCAGCCAACGATTGTCGGGCGACCACACCGTATCAAACTCGTGCAGCGGAGAATCGAAAAGGTCGGTATCGATTTTGACCGGCGCCGGATGGTCCACATCCACGTACCAGAGATTCAGCCGCTTGTCGCTGTAGGCGATCTTCTTGCTGTCGGGGGACCAGGTGGGCGAGTAGAAGTAGGAGGGCGGCTGGCCCAGATCGATCTTGCGCACCGCACCCAGGCCGTCCTGGCTGACGATGTGAAGCGCGTACTCGCCGGATTCATCCGAGAAGTAGGCGATGGATTTGCCGTCCGGCGACCACGCCGGGTCGCGCTCGGCGACCCCGGAGCTGTTGGTGAGATTGCGGGTGTCGCCCTTTTCGGCGGGGACTGTCAGGATCTCACCGTGCACCTCGAACACGGCGCGTTGCCCCGTGGGCGAGATGTTGGCGGAGAGAATACCCTTTTCCACCTTCTCAAAATGCGGCAGCACTTGGGGCATGTCGCCTGCCACGCTAACCTCGACCCTTTTCGTTTTGCCCGTAGCCAGGTCGTAAAGGTGCAACGATCCGAGTTGCTCGTAGACAATGGCCCCCGGCCCCGCCCCTGCCGACTTGAAGTCAAAGCCATCGTTCTTTAGTAGCTCTTTCACTTCTTTCGAGCGGGGGTCATAGGCGAAGAGGGTCGCCGGGCCCCTGCGATCGGAGAGGAAATAGATCTTGTCGCCGACCCACATGGGATTGAAGTCATTCGAGCTTTCGCGGGGCACTTTCACTATGCTCGAGTCCGACAGGTTGGCAATCCAGATGGACGCTGTGTGCCCGCCGCGATAATGCTTGATGGCGATGTAAGCCGGGCCCGCGCCCAAGCGACGATTCCAGGCGGGTACGTAAGCGATCCGCGAGCCGTCCGCCGAATACGAGCCTTGCACTCCCATGGGCAAAGGCAACTCGGTTGGGAACCCGCCCTCGACCGGCACGGTGAAGAGCTTCTCGAAGCGTGAGTAACTGCTGCGCGTGGAGCGGATCACAACGTTCTTGCCGTCCGGGGTCCATCCCACGGCGACGTCCGTGCCGGGGTGGTAAGTCAAGCGCCGAGGTTCGCCGCCCGCCGCCGGAACCACGTATACGTCTTCGTTACCGTCATAGTCGCCGGTGTACGCGACCCACGCGCCATCGGGCGAGAAAAGCGGACGGCTTTCGAGTCCCGTTCCGGTCACGAGGCGCCGCGCCGTGCCGCCGTTGCGATCCACAATCCAGATGTCGCCGCCGTAGGCAAACGCGATTTGGGTCTTGCTCAGGGTTGGACTCTGGAGCAGCAACGGCCCCGAATTCTGGGCCCGACAGACACCGCCAAAAAGAACAAAAATCGAGAGCAACAAGCATCCTCGTTTCATCAGTCCTTCCTCTCTCCGTCGCTCATGCCCGCCGGGTGACGCGCACCCGGAGACCATGAAAGTGGTTTCCCTCCTTTTTAAGGAGGGGTGAGGGGTGGTCAACCGTTCGGCTCACCAACCCACACCCCCTCCTCAACTGAGGAGGGGAGTTGTCTTCAGAGCAGCGTGGTCCGGTCATGCCAAAAGTATCCTGCAGCGATAGTACCCAACGATATTGAGTATAGCTTGCCAAGCACTTTTTGCGGCTTGATAACCGCCGGGCGGGCGTGTTAGCTTGTGGCCTCGTTCGAGCGGAATTCAACTCATTCTTTCGAGGCGCCCATCATGCGTTCATTCCTACGTACTTCTGCATTAATTGCTCTGGCATTCTCATGTCTGGGGGCCGGCGCGTTGCGCGCCGTGGCCCTCGAGGCAGGCGCCGCCAAGGCGACGATCACGCCGGATGTGAAAGCCGCCAAAGTCTACATGGCCGGCTTCGACAACAATCGCGTCGCCACTGGCGTGCACGATGATCTTTACGTGCGCTGCCTCGCGCTTCGCGCCGGCCACCAGACGCTGGTCCTCTGCGAGGCGGATGTGATCGGGCTCTTTTACGACGACGTGCTCAAGGTCCGTGAAAAGGTGAAGGCCCAGGCCCCGGAGGTGACACAGGTGATCGTGGGCTCGTCGCACGACCACGAAGGGCCGGACACCATGGGCCTTTGGGGGCCCACGCCCTTCCAAAGCGGTATGGATGACAAATACATGGACTGGCTGGACGACCGCATCGCCTCCACCGCCCTCGAGGCCGTTCACACCATGCGCGACGCAGGCATGACGCTGGCCCGCGACGACCATCCGCTGCTGGCCCTGCTGCAAAGCGACTCGCGGCCCCCTTACGTCAAGGACCCGTATCTTTTTGTCATGCAGTTGAAAGCGGCGGCTGACAACCACGCCATTGCCACGCTGGTGAACTGGAGCGACCATCCGGAAACGCTGGGCGGCCGCAATACGCTGGTCACCGCGGATTACCCGCATTGGCTCTGCCGGTACATCGAGAGCCACGAGGGCGGCACGGCGGTTTTCTTTCAGGGCTCCATTGGCGGTCTGCTCTCGACACTCGGTGACGACGTAGCCTTGCAAGATCCGGAAACAGGCCGGGTGGCCAAAGACGGGACGTGGAAAAAGGCTGAGCTGTTCGGCAACTTGGTTGGCGAACTCGCCACGCGCGCCCTGAAAAGTGGCCAGGAGGCGCCGGTGGATTCGCTGGTGATTCGCAAGGCGGTAATCTACGCGCCGCTCGATAACGACCGCTTTCGGGCCGCCGGCGCACTCCATATCTACAAAGACCGCAAGCCGCTCTACACGGACGGGAAAATTGATACTTCGACCACCGAGAAGGAATTGCCGGGCATCGGCAAGTTCCAGTGCAATACGGGGCACGACCTCCAGACGGAAGTCGACTACATCCAACTGCTCGGCCACGGCGAGGTGCTGGCTGAGATCACCACCGTCCCAGGTGAGATTTATCCTGAACTCGTTAACGGCGGCTTCGCGCGCTATCCCGGGGCAGACTTCCCCGGCGCGCCGTTCGAGCCCACCTTGCGCGCGCACCTCCACAGCCGCTATCAGTTCATCTTTGGACTCGCCAACGACGAACTCGGCTACATCATTCCCAAGGCCGAGTGGGATAATCAACCGCCATGGCTGCTAAATAAGAAGGATCGTTGGTACGGCGAGGTTAACTCTGCGGGCGAAGAAGTTGCGGGTGCAGTAACGCGAGCGTTGGTACGGTTGATGCAGTAGGGATTCAGGTTTTGCACAAATTGAGATTAGTGTAGAATAGAGCAGGAGTTGAAGCCGATGCCTACCGTCAACGAGCTTTCGATCGACGAACTCAAGGCCCTCATCGCAGAGGTTGTAGAGGAGAAGCTACAAGAGATCCTACGAGATCCCGACGAAAGTTTATCGCTACGTCCAGAGGTTGAGGAACGACTGGTCAAAAGTCTGAACCAAGCGAAAGAATCGCGCCGAGCTGTCTCCGCCCAGGAAGTTGCCCGCGATCTTGGTTTGAACTGGTAAATGTACCAAGTTAATCTCCTGCCAACCGCCATTGACGACCTGCGACGCCTGCACAAAACGGTCGCGCAACGAATTATCGCCAAACTCCGTTGGCTGGCGGAGAACTTTGACTCTATACGGCCGCAGGGTCTTGTGGGTCCTTTTGCGGGTCTGAGTAAATTGCGAGTAGGAGATTATCGAGTGATTTACGAAGCGGATCGAGAGAATAGAATAATCACGGTGCACCTGATCGGGCATCGCAGGGAAATCTATCGCCAGATGCCAGAGTGATTCGGAAACACGAGCGCGCAGGCACGACCCTCCCGCCCCGTACCTGATACTTGAAACACGACCTCTAGATTTTCAGGAATAGCTTCTTCCGATACATCCACAAGAGAATCAGCCAATATGTGAACAGCACGAACACGCCCTGCATCAACGGCTCGTAAGCAGTCCCGAAGATCTGGAACACGTGCTGGCCGAGGTTGATCTTGAACGAGCTGACGATGAAATCCTCAAACAGGTGTGCGATGAGGTAGGCGGCGATCGAGTTCATGCCGACGACCACAAGGAAAAACGACCACTTCTTGTAGCCCTTAACCTCGATCACCCAACTGAATGCCGCCAAAAACAGGAAGCAAGCTCCGCCGCTGAATAGTGTCCAACTCGGAGTCCAGATGCGCTTCACCACCGGGCAGATGCCGGTGACGTGCAGCAAAAGGCCTGAAGCGATGCCGATCACCCCGGCGAGCAGCAGCCGTTTCATGGGAATGCGAGGCGCGGCAGCGCGCAGCCAGCGGCCGGCAATCAAGCCCAGAATCATGGTGCCGAGGGTGGGAATGAAGCTGAGCGTCAGGTATCCACCATCGTTATAAGCAAACGGCTTGGGGCGCGGAAACAGGTTGAGAAACCAGAGATCGACGGCCTGTCCCAAATTGCTATTCTTGTTCCAATGCGCGGCGAATCCCGTATAGAAATGCGTCCAATTGGAAGGGACGCCGACCGCCTGCCAGTTGAATCCTGGGCCCGGCGCCGGGTAGAGCGCCCAAGCCGCCCAATAGCCTACCAAAATCACGGCCAGGGCGGTCCATTGCCAGCGCGGTGAACGGAACCCGAGGAAAAACAAGAACACGTACCCAAGCCCGATCTGGGTGAGCGTGTCTTCGAAGGTGAAATTCGTTTGAGGGCTATTCATGGACCGCAGGAAGATTCCCAGCGCAATCAGCAGCAGCGCTCGCCAAGCCGTGTGTGCCAATAGCTTGCCGAAGGTCGCGCCCTTGGCGAGGCGGCTCGCAATCGAGTAAGGCAATGCGACGCCCACGAGGAAAGAAAACCCCGGTTGGATCAGGTCGTGCAGCGAGCAGCCCGCCCACTCGGCGTGGGTCTGGTTAAACGCCAGGATTCTCCAGAACCAGCTTGCCGGGAACGCCTGTGAGATGCGAGAAAACTGCAGCACTTCACCCATCATGAGCAACATCACGAAGCCGCGGTATGCGTCCACAGCGACGTTGCGTACGGCCGGCTGGCGGCTGCGGGTTGGTTCCGCCGCGACGGGCGCGGCTTCGAGTACCGTCGACAAGAGCCACCTCCTGATAGAATCACATTACCTTACACGAAATCCAATCCTAGCACCATACCTTTGGAATGAATCTTTGGAGTGTGGCTGCCAAGGGCTGTCTCTAACTGGAGATGTGGCGCTGACCTTCAGGCCAGCATTCAAGAAATGCCGACGTGAAGGCCAACGCAACGAAAGTCTGGATAAATGGCAGGATAAGGGCAAACCTCGGCGCATTACCGGGAAGGTGTAATTCGAGAGCCCTGACGGGAGGAACCTTCCGTCTAAAGAGTGAGGACTGAAAGCTGACAGCTTTCTAAGCCTGTCCTGTAACTGTTCCCTCCGTCAGCGGAGAAGATGTTTCCTGACTCAGCTCTTCCATCGCGCGGCGGACCTTCTGTTGAGTCTCCGGATCGAGGCCGCGCTCGACCAGCGGGAACAGACGTCCGTTTTCCTTCAAGAGATGGGCGCGAACCCACTGAACGTAGTTGCGTCCGCGCTTCATCACTTCCTGACGATTCTTGCCATTTTTCACCCATTGCTCGACGCACTCGAAGAACGACTTCTCCGCAGCTTCACCCGCTTCGTTCTCGCGTCGCATCCGTTCCAAAGTTGCCGCAATGCCCTGCATGTGTCCCTCGAGGGCGGGAAAGAGGATCTGCTCCTGTTGGAGGATATGATGATGAAATACCAGTGTGATCTTTCTGGATAACACATTCAGGCGCCCAGCCGCTGATTGCAAATCGCGCGCCAGGTTGAGCACTTGCAGTTCACCTTGGAGTTCGTTTAACAATTGAGACAGTTCTTGGTGCCCCTGTCCCAGATAGTCGGTGACAAATCGTGTCATGAGAGAAAATGACCTCCCCTTATAATGATGCACCAAATCCTCGAAAAGATTGACGATAGTTTTGGTGACATTTTTGCGCTTCACCGGCTCGCCATTCCAGCCCTTGCAAGCCGCACCAGTTCCTCGCCGCTAACGCGCATGGTGAGCCATTCCTTCATCACCTTGGCTCCGAGCGATTGGTAGAACTCAATCGACGGCGTGTTCCAATCGAGGACCTGCCACTCAAATCGCGCGCAGCCTTCATCCACGGCCGTTTTCGCCAAGCGCAGCAGCAGCGCTTTGCCGATCCCTTGGCCGCGAAAGCGCGGGCGAACAAACAGGTCTTCGAGAAACAAGGTCGGGCGGCCGGTCCAGGTGGAGTAGTGATACAAGAAGAGCGCAAACGCCGCGGGCTCGCCGTCCCACTCGGCGATAAGCACTCGGAACTTGGGACTGCCAGTGAATCCATCGCGACGCAAATCTTCTGCGCTGGCCACGGCTTGCTCCGGCGCTTTTTCATATTCGGCAAGATCTCGAATGAATTCAAGGATAAGAGGAATGTCGTTGGCGCTGGCGGTCCGAATGTTCAACATGCAGCTATTGTAGCAGGAAGCGTGGCGTGGTTTATTCAGCCTGTGATTCTGAGGAGATCGACGCCGCGGCTATCGGCTCGTCTTGAGCTTTTCCGGCGTCCGCTTGAGGGCGAACTGCGGAGATCCTTCGCTGCGCCCAGGATAACGAACTCTCGGTTCGTTCACAAGTTCACTGCGTTGGAGTACAACCTTCGAATGAACATTTGCCATTTGAATTTTGCCATTTGCCATTTGACCCGTTCTTTCTTCCCTATCCCCCTTTCACGGGCAGATCGACATAGGAAGCAAGCTCCTTCGAATGGAACACCCGCTGCGTTGCGATCTGATAATCTTCGGGGCTCGCCTTATAAATGTTCGTGACGAACTTCTGCGGGTTGCGGTCGATCACCGGGAACCAGGTACTCTGCACCTGCACCATGATCTGGTGGCCGCTCAGGAAGGTGTGATCGTTGGTATGCAGGTCGATCGTGTACTCAGTCGGCTTTCCTGGCGCGACGGCCTCCGGGTGCTCGAAGCTTTTGCGGAAGCGGGCGCGAAACACTTCATCCGCCACCATCATCTGATAGCCGCCCATCGCGGGGTCAGTCGGGTAATCCTGTGGGTACACATCGATCAGCTTAACGATCCAGTCTGAGTCCGACGCGGTGGTGGAGGCAAAGATATGAGCTACGATGTCGCCGGTCACGGTGAGGTCCTTGTCTAAGACTGGCGTCTGCCAGGAAGCTACGTCGGGCCGCAGGTAGACGAACCGCTGGTCCTCGACCAGCCAGGTTCCCCATCCCGGCACGACGCCGTAAGTCTGGCTGATCGGCCGATGGCGGTACGGCACCGGGTGGGCTGGATCGGAAACGTAGGCATCGAAGTCTTTCTCGCCTGTCTGCGTCGGTGCGCTGAAGGAGAGTTGACCCTCCGGCTGCAAGTAAAGCTTGCGGCCGGAAATGCTTTGCTGCGGCGGCCATTGATCGTACTTGATCCACTGGTTTGACCCGGTCTCAAACGTGATCGCTTCACGCAGCGGAAGTTCGCCTTTCCCCTTCAGCCAATAGGTGAACCAGGGCCGCTCGATATTTTCCCGAAAGTACTTGCTGGTGTCGCTTCCAAATTGGATATTGCCCAGGTGGCTTCCGTCGCGCCCAGCCCAGCCGCCGTGATTCCAGGGACCAGCGACAAGGTAGTTCATGTGGTCAGTGTCATTCTTCTCGAGGAGTTCGTAAATCTTGTTGGGGCCGTAAAAGTCTTCCTGATCCCACCAGCCGGTCACATTCAAGTTGGGCACTTTCAACCGGAGCGATTTTAAATAAGGCGCGAAGGCCTGCTTCTGCCAGAACTCGTCGTAGTTGGGATGATTGGTGAAGTCGTTCCAAGTGGGCACCCGGCCATGCAAATACTTCTCGTTACCGCTGCTGAGAGGTCCCAACTCGTTCAGGTACCAGTCGTAGGTGTCGAAGCGGTCGAACTTGAAGATGTATTGCTCTTTCCCGGTTTCCATTCGCGTTGAGTATTCAAACCCGTAGCTCAAACGGAAGGCGCCGTTGTGGTGAAAGTCGTCGCCCAGGAATTGATCGGCAGGCGAAGCCTGTTCAGAAGCGGCCTTGATAGCCGGATCAGGGTCGAGCAGGGCCATGGTGGTGAGCCAACCGCCATAAGAAATCCCGAGAATACCCACTTTTCCATTGTTGTTCGGGACGTTCTTAAGCAGCCATTGGACGGTGTCGTTGGTGTCCGTTCCTTCATCGATGGCGTCGGAGTCGTTCTTGTCGCGCGGGTCACGAAACATCACAAACTGGCCCTCGGAGCCATATCGCCCGCGAATATCCTGGAAGACGAATATGAAGCCCTCCGCGACCAGTTCCTGATAGATGCGGAATTTCATCGTATAGCCATTCGGACCGTCGCTCAAACCGTACGGAGTGCGCTCAAAGATAAACGGCAGCGGACCGTCCTGGGTCTTGGGGGTGTAGATCTCGGTGTGCAGCTTGATCCCGTCGCGCATGGGTATCATCACATCCCGCTTGTCGAAGAGGGCTGACATGTCGGGCTGGTCATCGGAGCCGCGAACGTGGGGGTATTCGACAGCAACCAGTGCGGCAATTATAAATAAGGCTATAGTGAATATAGTAGCATATCGCTTCACGATATCGCCTCCACTCGGTCAAACCCTTCACACTTCGAGAATGGAGCTTCTTGCATTGCGGCGGCAGATTCTCGAAGGAAGGGCTGAGCAGCCAAAAATTACAGCAATTCAGTACTCCGGAGCAAGCGGAAAGTAGTTCACTCCGCGAGACAGTGTAGGATTCCCGACCGAGATGCGGATGCGCCTTGTTGGACCTTGCCAAGGGCGATATGCTGGTCCGGTCCGGTGTGGGGGTAGGGCTTGCCCTACCCGCGTCGGGATCAGCGGAAATGCGGGGACGGCAAGCCGTCCCCCTACAGCGGAACGGTTATCGGCGGATTGGGGGCGGGCTGACTCAGATTCAAAGGAGTTTCCGATGAGCATGCAAAGCACAGAAGAACGCCTGGCAAAGAACGTAAGGCGGCGCGAGCGGCGGCAACTACTTAAATCGCTCGGCTTTGGACCGCTGCTGTTGCTCGCCAAGCCTGCAGATCATTACGGAGGCTGGTCGGAAGCAGGCGTCCCAGGCGATGACGGAGCATATGATAGCGATTCTGGAAGTCTCTTTCCTCAAATCGAGGCGATTGCCGAACAGTGCCGATATCCCCTCTCCTATTTAGAAGCCGGTTACCACGACCTCGCGTCTTACCGGCACGCGGTGAGAAAGAAAGTCCTGGAGCTATTTCACTATGATCCGCCAGCCGTTCCACCCGCGGCAGAAGTGGTGAAGCGCTGGGAATATTCGGATTACATCCAGGAGCGAGTGGTCTTTCAGACCACGCCGTGGTTTCGGGTGCCTGCCTACGTCTTGATTCCTAAAGGAAGGAAGGGGCGGAGACCGGGGATCGTCGACTTGCATTCGCACGGCGGCATGTTTGTCTTCGGCAAGGAAAAAGTCATGCCGGTTCCCGAAGGAGAGCATCCTGCCGTCACGGTGTATCGCGAAAGGAATTACCAGGGACTATCGACCTCACTCGAGTTGTGCCGGCGGGGGTATGTGGTGGTATCCATCGATTGTTTCTATTTTGGCGAGCGGCGGGCTTCGTTCGCCGGCGACATCGACCGGTACGGACCGGACCGATCGAAATACTCCGTGGAAGCGGTCGCCGCATTGAACCGCCGGGCGGGAGACAACGAGGGGATTCTGGCGCGCAGCCTGTTTTGGGCCGGCACAACGTGGCCCGGCGTGGCGCATTGGGACGACATCCGGACCGTTGATTATCTTGCCAGCCGGCCGGAGGTGGACCCGGAGAGGATCGGATGTCTCGGAATCTCAATGGGCGGCGACCGTACTGACTATCTTGCCGGTTTGGAGGACCGCATCAAATGCGCAGTTTCGGTGGGCTGGATGTCGACGCTGCGACCCATGATCCGCAAGCACGTGGACACTCACAGCTACATCCATTTCCTTCCCGGCCTGACGCATTTCCTTGACCTGCCTGACCTGATCGGCTGCATGGTGCCCACACCGCTCATGGTCCAACAATGCAGCCAGGACGGGCTTTACCCGCTGGAAGGAATGCAGGAGGCAGTGAAGAAGATCGCAGCCATCTATGAGAAAGCCGGCGCCGGCTCAATGTTCAAAAGCGGGTTTTACGAGCATCCTCACATTTTCAGCCGCGAAATGCAGGAAGAAGCATTCAGTTGGATGGACCGGTGGCTGCAGCCATGACCCGCAAGTTTCGCGCGGTGAAACTCCCTTCCGTATGTCTTCTGCGCATAGGTCGGAAGTGGCATGGATGGGATCACCAATTGGGGGAATGTGGAGGATCGGGCAAGAACTTTAGCGGAATAGGCAAACGCAGGAACGGTAGCCAAAGTATAATTCAACGTTGGGGCTGGCCCCATTTCCCGGCCTCGCATTCGGCGCCCGGAACGGCGGCAGCGGCGCGGTTTTGAGGCTGGCTAAACCTGAATTCCGAAGTTGCGAGACTCTGTGGGAAGACACCCCTCACCCGGCTCGCTACTCTCGCCACCCTCTCCCCAAGGGAGAGGGCTGAAATCGATCAGTGTTGACGGCCCTCTCCCTTGGGGAGAGGGTGGCCCGCAGCCGGCGCTCTCTTCAGCCGGGGCGGGACGGGTGAGGGGGTACTTCCGAAAAATCTAAACA
>Ga0209517_10002011_pt1 | contig 29615 bp, 28 predicted proteins | sample PeaSoiMetSII2010_FD_187695 | JGI IMG/M metagenome (GOLD analysis project Ga0209517, IMG submission 187695) | Peat soil microbial communities from Weissenstadt, Germany - SII-2010 (SPAdes) (version 2) | ecosystem: Environmental > Terrestrial > Soil > Wetlands > Peat | place: Germany...
CGATCCCGGGCATGGAGACAGACGACAAAAAACCGATCCCGGCTTCGCACGGGCAAGCTGTCTTTGCCACCTGGCTGGCCGGACTACGTCATTCGCCGGGACTGAGTGCCCGGTCGGGAGTGAGGCCGACGCCCGACAGCTTGCGCACGCGCGCCTCGGACATGAGGAGGTGCAGGGTGCGCGCGGCGAGCGAGTACGGGAGGCCCTCCGCGCGGACGTTCGAGATACAATTGCGCTCAGCGTCGGTGCGGCCGGGGCGCGGGTCCCAGGTGAGGTAGATGCCGAGGCTATCGGGTGAAGTCAGTCCCGGCCGCTCGCCGATCAGCATCACTACCTGGCGCGCGCCGAGGCGCTGGCCGATTTCGTCGCCGATGGCCACGCGGCCCTGCAAGACCACGGTGAGCGGTGCCAGTTTCCAGTCAGTCAGCAGGAGAGTCAGTTCCGCGAGCAGAGGCACGGCATGACGATGTACGGCCGGCGCCGAGAGTCCGTCCGCGATCACGATGGCGGCGTCGTAATCGCCGCGGGCGATGTGCAATTCGGCGCGCGAATCGGCGGCGAGGGTGCGGCCGAGATCGGGCCGCCGCAGGTAGGTGGCGCGGTCCGGGGCGGCGCTGTGGAGCAGCAGGTGGGGCACGCCGAGCGATGACGGATCGAGCGCCTCGTACACCGCGTCGCGGGCGCGGGCGTGGTCCAGGCGGAAGCGCAGCAGCTCGGCGGTGGGCAGGCTGTGGCCGGTGCGGCCCAACGCCACTCGCGCGGGGGTGAACGATCTCAGGTCAATAGCCATTGCTCCGCCAACAGGGGCGGGCGGCGTTCGAGCCAGGCTTCGAACTCCGGCGCCGGTTTCAGATGCAGCACTGACCGCACATACAGCGCGTCGTGAAAGCTGGTGCTCTGGTAGTGCAGCATAACGTCGTCCGCGCCCGGCACCCCCATGATGTAACTGAAGCCGGCCTATCGTCCTGATCGGCTTCGGCGTGGTTGGTGTAGCAGACGTCGCAGCCCATCGGCAGGCCGAGCAGCTTGCCGCAGAAGTGGTCCTCCAGCCCGGCGCGCATGATCTGCTTTCCGTTGTAGAGGTACTCCGGGCCGATGAACCCAACCACGGAATTCACCAGCAGCGGACGGTATCGGCGCGCCACGGCATAGGCTCGGGCTTCGCAGGTCTGCTGATCCACACCGTAATGGGCGTTCGCCGAAAGCGCGCTGCCTTGCCCCGTCTCGAAATACATGAGGTTCTCGCCGCGCCCCAACTCACGTGCCGGCAATCGACTGGAAGACGAGGTCCACGGGCGCGCCGCGTTCCAGCGGCCGCATCTGGGTGGTCACGTGGGCGAGCACGCAGATCTGCGCGGGGATCTGGAAGCGGTCGCGGATGCGGTCGAGCATGTGCAGGAGTGCTTCCACCGTGCCCACGCTATCGGTGGCGGGGTTCACTTCCGATAACCGCTTCGCCATTGGCGTAGGAGAGGCCGTCGAGGATGCTGGCGGCGATGCCCTTCAGGTCGTCGGTGGGATGGTTGGGCTGGAGTCGCGTGGACAGGCGGCCGGCGAGCCCGATGGTGGAGCGGAACCGCGTCACCACGCGGCACTTCGCGCCGACGGCGACCAGGTCCTGGAGGCGCATGATTTTGGAAACCGCCGCGGCCATTTCGGGGATGAGCCCGGGCGCCAGGGCGGTCAGGCGCCCGGTGGTGGCCTCGTCGGAAAGCAGCCAATCGCGGAACTCACCGACAGTGAGGTGCGATACGGGGGCGAAGGCTGCGGCGTCGTGCGAGTCGCAGATGAGGCGAGTGACTTCGTCCTGTTTGTAGGGAACGATCGGCTGGGCGAGGAAGGCTTTCAGCGGCACATCGGCCAGGGCCATTTGGGCGCGCACGCGCTCCTCCGCGCCGGCCGCCGCGATGCCCGCCAGCTCGTCACCGGAGCGCGCGGGCGAGGCCTTCGCTAGCAGCTCAGGCAGGGGCCGGGGGCTCATAATGGCGGCCTCTGTTGCCGATGTTGGAAGGCCGATTGCTCTTCGGGCGCCAGCACCAGCTTGTGGCGGCCGTATCCGGCATAGTAGGCGAGGCCCATCAGGAACCACACCGCGGCGCCGATCACACCTTTGTTGTAGTCCGGATTGCGGAACAGCGTCACCAGCGTGAGCACCGCGATGAGCGTGGCGATGGCGGCTCCGGCGATGCCGATGGGGCTGACGAAAGGCCGCTCGATGCGCGGGAAGCGCACGCGCAACACGATGAACGATGCCATCTGCAAAATGTACGCCAGCACCGCGCCGAAGACCGCCATGTTGAGCAGAATCGCGCCGACCGGGCTGCCCTGCGGCGCCAGGTGGATGGCGAGCGCCACCGCATACCCCAGCGCCGAGCCTGCCAGCAGGGCGCGCTGGGGCGTCTCGCGGGTGCCGTGGGTCACGGAAAGCCACGTGGGAAAGTAGCCCGCTCGCGAGAGGGAATAGATCTGCCGGCCGTAGGCGAAGATGATGGTGTGGAAACTGGCGATCAGCCCGGTGCAGGCCACCAGCGCCAGGATCCGCGCTTTCAGGCCGAGTCCGAAAATGGTCTGAAACCCGAGAAACAGAGGCTCGTTCGAAGCCGCGACCTTGGCCGATCCGGGTGCGATTCCCACGCTCAGAATCACGGTCAGGAAGGAGACCACGATCAGGGTCGCGAGGCCGTACAGTATGCCGCGGGGCATATCGTGTTTGGGATCGTGGCTCTCTTCGGCGGCCAGCGGCAACTGCTCGATTCCCAGGTAGAGCCACAAGGCAAAGGGAAGCTCGACCAGCGCGGCGGTGGCCGGGTTGACGCCCGTGGGGAAATACGGCGCGGCCCACCGGTGGAGATTGAAATGCGGCACGGCGCCCACCCAGAAGACGACCAGCACGGCCAGGGCAACGAGGGTGACGGCGAGTGAAACGTGGAACGTCATCTCCACACCCCAGATATTCAACGCGACGAAAACACCGTAGCACACGAGCCACCAGGCCGGGTCCCACGCGGCGGAGGCACCGAAGATGGTGCCCAGGTAGCCGCCGATTCCGACCACGATGACGGCGGGCGTGAGGATGTACTCCATGTTCTCCGCGAGGCCGGTGATGTAGCCGGCCCACGGACCCATGGCGGTGCGCGCGAAGGAATAAGCCCCGCCGGCGTGGGGCAGCGCGGGCGACATTTCGGCGATGGAATAACAGAGCCCGATGTACATCGCGGTCATAATGACGACGGCGGCCAGCATGCCGCCGAAGCCGCCAGCGGTGAGTCCGAAATTCCACCCGAAGAAATCGCCGGAGATCACGGCACCCACGCCCATGGCCCACAGTTGCAGCACGCGCGCGTGGCGGCGGAGGCGGCGCTTGGCGAGATAGGCGGCGTCGGCCGGCGACCAGGTGGGAGTCACAGGAACCGCAGGTCGCTGCCGTCTCCGGCGGTAAGGAGGTATGGCGCGCCCCATTGCGCGGGCGCGGCCAAGTCCCAAGCCGCGGGGGTTGACGAGTCGCGGAGCCGGAGTCCCCAGGCGCCACCGTAGACCAGGTAGCAGGCTCCGTCGCCGGAATCATCCACCACGACTGCCATCGGGGGGCTCCAATTCGGGCCTTCGTCGACGGCGGTGAGGTCGCACCAAGCCGCGGCTCCATTGCGTTCGTAGCGCAACTGGCTGACGGGGCGGGGAAGAGTGCGCGGCTGAAACACCATGCCGTCGAGCGAGTCGCAGTTGGGGTTGGGATCGATCTGCAGGAATACGCTCATTGGATAGCCCTCGCCAGCTCGTCACGGAACTTCACCACCGGCGCCACCAGCAACTTGGCCGGCTGCCCCCAGCGGGTTCCGGGCGGATAGACCAGCGCCGTATCCCAGACCACGTCCTTCATGCGGAAGCCCTTTTGGCGCGTCTCGGCGAGCGCGTCGAGGTTGGCGGAACCACCATAAAGGGCGGAGAGCCTCCGGCCAATATCCCAGTAGTGCGCCGCGCGGCGGTCCGGGACATACGAGGTCTGGGACGCGGAAGGCCGGCGCCAATCGGTGAGGAGCACGGGCTCCCAGACGACGAACACCAGCAGGTTCGCGCGCTGGTTCGTTTTCAACACGTCAGCCATTGCGGAGGCCCCCCGCAGACAGGCCGGTCATGTGGGTGAGAGCAGGAGGACGATGCGGGTCTGGCTCAGGGCGGCATCGAACTCGCGGATGAATTGCCGCTCGTCGAAATCGCGCAGGTCGCTCGAGGCGGAGAAGGACGGCAGGCGGCCGGCCATGAGGCTCGAGACGTACCGCGGCATGAGGAGCATGCCCAGTAGGACGGTGGCGGAGAACCACAGCAGGCAGGTGCGGAGGCGGCGATGGCGGAACTCGCAACGGCCGCGGAAATACGTCTGGACGAAGGCAAAAACGAGGGCGGCGGCGGAGAGGGCCAGGAGCCAGGGCCGCAGTTTTTCGGAGAAGAGCGAGGCTCCGGCCGAGCCGGCGGACAGGAGAAGCGTGCCCAACGGGAGGCAACAGGTGAGGGCGGCCAAGAGGCTGGCGAGGGAGGCGAACGTCGAGAAGATCGCGCCGCGGCCGCTGGTTAGCCCCATCGAAGCATCGTACCAGAAGTGGGGAGCGAGGCGAAAATCGGGCAGGATCGTGCCGGAATGGGGCTTGCGACGTTGTAAGGCGCCGCGTGGACCGAGGCCGTTGGCGCGAACAGTGGACCGGGGTGTGTCCCAATTAAAATTAAAGCTAATCATTTCGTCAGTGGGTAAGGAGGAACATCAGATGGCACTTGCGGCTGTAAAGGAAGTCCTTCTCCGAGCAGCGGTCGACAGTCAGTACCGAGCTAAGCTGGTTCACGAGACTGATACAGCGCTCGTAGGCTACGACCTCACGGCGGATAATCTAACAGGCCTAACGGAGGATCGGATTGGCACGACGGTCAACAATTCGGACTAGGAGTTACTGAGTTTCAACGACATACGGATTTGAGCTCCACAGATGGGCCATTAATAGTCCACGTGCCGTGCGACTGCGGGGGGACAGCGCCCCTTGCGATAGTTCTCCGACTCCAGTTATCTGCTGCCAAGATTCTTCAGTGGATCAGTCCTCAAAGATCATGCGCACCGGCAGGAAGACACCCGGCACTACGGCCACGGGAACGCTCTCCTGTGCGCCATAGATACGCGACGCATTGCCGGGCAGGGAAACCTCGACAATCCGGCCAATTGGATCCACTACCCAGAACTCGCGGGTGCCACCCGAGAAGGCAGCCACGCGCTGTCGCTGGATTTTCTCCGGTCGGTTCGAAGGTGAGAGCACCTCGATCACGAGTGGAGGGGCGTACACCGGGTATTCGTCCGTCCGCATGGCGCGCCAGTCTTCGTTTGGAAGGTAGGCGACATCGGCGTACCAGAACTGCAGGCTGGTTGCGGGCCGGTACGGAAACTCAGCGTGGGCGTGTCCCCGCCCCTGTGCCTGGGCCGTCAGCCACTCGACCAGAAGCCTCTGAATGTAAATATGGATCGGCTTCGGCGGTGGCACTACGACCACTTCTCCATCTTGAAGCTCATAGTGAGTCCCGTCTTCCTCGTCTGGCAACTGCAAGAATTCTTCCCAGGTTGTCAAGGCAGTGCCGACCGTGCTCATAGAAGCTTCTCGTATTCAATTATCCTACCAAATGGCCCCCATTTCCCGGCAGCCGCCCTACCGGAACCGCACCTTCACGTCGGGCTTGTTCTCCAGGTGCGTGGTGTCGATGAATCGCACTCGCGCGGGCGATGAGGTCATGACAATCGACTGCGTGTGCGTGCCGTTGCCCGTGAAGCGCACACCCTGCTGCAGGTTGCCATCCGTGACTCCGCACGCGGCAAACACCAGGTTGCGGCCGGGCGCCAGTTCGGGAGTGGTGTAGATGCGGTTCACGTCGCGAATCCCCATGGTCAGCATGCGCTCCTTTTGCGCGTCGTCTTTCACCACGAGGCGTCCCAGGATCTCGCCGTTGAGGCAGCGCAGCTCGGCGGCCGTCAGCACGCCTTCCGGAGCGCCGCCCGAACCCATCACCGCGTGGACCCCGGTCCCCGCGACCGCCGCGGCGATTCCCGGGGAAAGATCGCCATCCGAGATCAGGCGGATGCGCGCGCCCGCTTCGCGATATCGGCGATCAGCTTCTGGTGCCGCGATCCAGCAGCACCACCACCAGGTCGTCGACCCCGCGCTGCAAGCGCCGCGCGATGGGTCTTCAGGTTGTGCTTCACCGGCGCCTCCAGATCCACGGCGCCCTTGGCCGCGGGTCCCACCACGATCTTGTCCATGTAGCAGTCCGGCGCGTGCAGCAGGCCACCCTGTTCGGAAGCCGCCACCACCGTGATGGCGCCGGAGCCTCCCGTAGCGCAGAGATTCGTGCCTTCCAGCGGATCCACCGCGATATCCACGGTGATCGGAGAGTTGTGGCCGCGGACGCCAACGTTCTCGCTGCCAACGTGCTCGCCGAGATAAAGCATCGGCGCCTCGTCCCGCTCGCCCTCGCCGATCACGATGGTGCCGTCCAGCGCAATGGTGTCGAGGCATCGCCGCATGGATTCCACGGCGGCATGGTCGGCGGCCTTGGGATCTCCCATGCCCATGGTGCGGGCCGAGGCGATGGCGGCGTCTTCCACGACGCGAAGCATTTCAAGCGAGAGGTCGAACATGTGGTAGCTTTCTCCTCATGGACCATAACACAGTCGTCGTGCTGGCAAACCCTGCAGAGCCTCAGCTTGCCATGTTGGAGCAACTGCCTCCTGAGACTTCTCTTGCCGTGGGGAATTCCGCGGAAGCTTTTGCCAGGGCCGCGCCCGATGCCAACGTCATCTTCAACTGGTCGCTCTCCGGCGACCTGCTGCGCGAGGTGTTCACCATGTGCCCGCGCGTCCAGTGGGTGCATTCGCGGGCCGCCGGCCTGGACGGCATGCTGTTTCCCGAGTTGATCGAGAGCCCCGTTCCGGTCACCAATGGCAGTGGCGTCTTCAGCCAGTCGCTCGGCGAATTCGCCCTCGCGGCGATTCTATACTTCGCCAAGGACCTGCGCCGCATGGTGCGCAACCAGATGGCCGGTGTTTGGGAGCCGTTCGACATCCTCGAAGTCTCCGGTCAGACCGCGGGTATCGTCGGCTACGGCGACATTGGCCGCGCCGTGGCCACGCGCGTCCGGGCTTTGGGGATGCAGGTTCTGGCAGTCAGGCGCCACGGCGCGCCGGTGTACAATGTCGACCCGCTGGTCAGCCGCGTCTATACCCCGGATCAGCGCATCGAAATGATCTCGCGCAGCGATTGCATCGTGGTATCGGCGCCGCTGACCGCGGAGACCCGCGGCATTATCGGGGCAGCCGAATTCGCCGCCATGAAGCCCGAAGCAGTGGTCATCAACATCGGCCGCGGTCCCACGATCGACGAAGCGGCGATGGTCCGCGCGCTCTCCGAAAAGCGGATCAAAGGTGCGGCGCTGGATGTGTTCGACGAGGAACCGCTGCCTGCCGGGCATCCGTTTTATAAGCTCGAAAACGTGCTGCTCTCGCCCCACTGCGCGGACCACACCGCCGACTGGATGGAGCAGGCAATGCAGTTCTTCATCGATCAGTTCGAACGCTTCCGCAAGGGCGAGCCGCTGCTGAACGTGGTGAATAAGAAGCTGGGGTATTGACAGCCCTATTTGAGCCTCGGCGACGTCCTGCGTCAAAGGCCCGACGTAATCCGGTCCAGAAGCGGGACCAGGAACTTATTTGCGGCCGTGATGCGCTGGTCCACCACCTCAGAGGCCAGCCTGCCGCGATCGCGCCCGTCCACCCGCTCGATGGCCATCGGTCCGTTGAACCCGGCCGAGAACAGTGTCTTGAACATCAGCTCGTGATCTATCTGCCCCTGGCCGGGGGGCGGGAAGTTCTCGTCGCCGCGCAGACCGGCGTGGTCCTTGAGGCAGACCGCCCGGACCTGTGGCGCCAGGTCGGGCAAGTCGGGGTCGGGGTTAACGCCTTCGTAAAAGGAGACGTTTCCTGCGTCCCAGGCTATCTTGAAGTATGGCGAAGCGATGCGGCGGGCAACCTGGATGCAGTCTTTGGCGCGGGCGGTGATGCCCGTGTGGGGTTTGAGCGCGATAGTCACGTGAATGGATTCAGCGTGGGCGACCGCCTTGTCCATGTTGGCCCAGAAACGGCTGACGATTGGCTGCCAATCCGTGTCCCGCTTGGGTATGTTCGGGAATTTCGTGTAGTACCAGGGGCCGCCGCCGACCATGATGGGGATCTCGTAATCGGCGCACAGGTCAAGCTGGGCGAGGTAGGAGCCCAGTTGCGTGTCGTCCTGAAGATCGGAGCCGGTGAAGCCGCCGAGACTCATGAAGGGCTGCACGCCGAGATCCCGGATGCGCCGCAGCATGCGAGCGCGTTCGGCCTTCGGCAGCGATGGCGCGAACACGGTCTCGGTGCCGTGGCGATTGCCGATGCAGATGTAGCGGTATCCCGCCTTCTTGATTCGCGACATGGCATCGTCCAACGGCACCGAGCCGTACATCGTGGCCATCACTCCGAGCTGGTAACGCTCTGGAGCGGGGGTGGGGCTGGCTTCCGTTGCCAGGGCGCCCAATGCCGCCATCCCGCCGAGCACCTGTCGACGCGAAATACGCCGATCACTCATCGCTTTCCTCCCGGGACCCTCGCACCCCGCACGGCAAGGGTTCCACTTGAGTTTACAGCTTGCAGCCAACTACCTCGGGAGCCGCAGCACCAGCACGAGGTCCGCAGTTCCTGGCGCGGGTCACCCTGTCCAAACCGATGGAAGCCGAGCCTCCCGGCACACATCCCGCCGGTCACACCACCCCTGGCACCACATACGGCTCCCGGTAATTCCGCGTGAACAGCGCATTGGCCTGCTCGTCGCCGACGAAGTGCCCGGTCGACTGGTCCACTTTCAACTCGCGGCCCACGCGATAGCTGATGTTGGCCAGGTGACAGAACGCAGCCGCGCGCGCTCCGGTCGCGATGTCCGCATGCAGCAGCTTGTAATCCCGCGCGCGGATCGCTGCGAAGAAATTCTGCATGTGAGGATTGGTGGCCCATTGTTCCTGTTCCACGGCCTTCTCATCCATCGTCTTCTCGTACTTCTCCGCTCGTCCAGCGCCGGCGCCGCGCGCCGCCTCGCCGCTGATACTGTTCCCCACGGCGCTCTTGTAGAGTTGGAATCCGTTCGGCTCTACCACCATGAATCCGCCGTCGCCGAAGAAGATGTTGCCTGTATAGCCGGGACGCACCGGTCCCGTGCCCTCGGGGAGCGTGGGCAGGTTGCGCACGTCAAAGGTCATCTGCGCGTCGCCGAAATCGAAGGTGGTCTGCTGCGTATTGGGCGTCTCCTGATCGTCTTGCCAGGTGAATTTGCCGCCCAGCGACGACACGGAGATGGGCCAACCGCCGCGGCCCAGTCCCCACAGGCAGCCGTCCATCTCGTGCACTCCCTGGTTGCCGATATCGCCGTTGCCCGTATCCCAGAACCAGTGCCAGTTGTAGGCGAATTTATTCTTGCTGTACGGCTTCAACTGCGCCGGGCCGAGAAAGCGTTCCCAATCGAGACCCGAGGGCACCGCCTCATCGGGTGTGTGGCCGATGGAGAAGCGTCGGCGGTAACAGAGCCCGCGCGCATGGTAGGCTTGCCCGATCGCTCCCTGCCTCAGGAGTTCCATCGCTCGCATCTTGTGCGCGATCGAGCGGCCCTGCGATCCGACTTGCACTATGCGGTTATACTTGCGCGCCGCCGCCACCATCTGCTGGGCTTCGAACAGATTGTGGCAGGCCGGCTTCTCGACGTAAACGTCCTTGCCCGCCTGGCAGGCCCAGATGGCCGACAGCGCATGCCAGTGATTGGGAGTGGTAATCGAGACAGCGTCCACTTCCTTCGACTCGAACATTTTGCGCATGTCGTCGAATTCCGTGGGGGTCGTGCCCTGCAGCTTTTTCACCTGCGCAACGCCGCGTTCGCGGGCCGCCTGGTTGACGTCGCAGATCGCCACGATACGGCTTTCGGTAGCGAGCGAAGAGTAATAGTTGATATGGTCGGTGCCGCGTCCGCCGATACCCACCTGTCCAACATTGATCCTGTCATTAGCGCCCAGAATCGGGAAGCCGGCAGTCGCGATCGCGGCTGTGGCTGTGGTGAGGAACGTGCGTCTCTCCATTGGTGCCATGGTGGGGCTTATTGTATCGCTATTCAGGACTGGCGCCGCGGGGAGTTGCCAGTCGCGCCTGTACCGGCTCCGCGACGGCTTTCGCAACCTCCTCCAGTGTTGCGAACCATACCCCTGGTTTGGAGATCATATGCTCCACCAGCCGCTCGAATACCGCCAGCCGCGAGCGATGCCCCGTAACAAAAGGGTGCATGGTCAGGAGAAATAACGTGCCCTCCGCATAGGCAGCGTCGAATTCGGCCCGGTAGATTTCGTGGACTCCGCTGTCCGCCATGCGATGGTAAGCGTGAGACTGCCAATCCAGGCTGTAATAAGTGTAATCGTCCAGGATCCACTCGACCGGCAGTTCGATGAGCCCGATGGGTTCTCCGTCGGCCATAATCTCGTAAGGCCGGTCATCGCCCATGAGGCTGGAATCGTAGAGAAAACCCAGATCGCGAATGATGGCCAATGTCTCCGAGGTGAAATCCCAGGACGTCGTGCGGATGCCCCGCGGCTTGTGACCCAGGCGCCGGGTCCACCACTCAAAGGCGCGGAACGTCAGGGCCCGTTCCTCTTGCGGATTCAGCGCTGAAATCCGCTCGTGGAGCCATCCGTGCACGCCAATCTCGTGTTGCGGCTCTGAACTCAGGATTGCATCCACCGCTTCGGGATGCAGTTGCCCACTGATAGCCGGCACAAAGAAAGTCGCCGGGATGCCGTGCTTTTCCAGCAGGCGGAGGATCCTGGGCACGCCGACGCGCGGCCCGTATTCGCCTCGGGAAAGCGCCTGTGGAGAGCAATTGCCGTCCGTCAGAAAGCCGGTCTCCGCATCCATGTCGAATGAGAGTGCTACCGCGACGCGCGATCCGTTCGGCCACTCCTTAGGCGTCAGGTCGCGGCCCGCACGGATCTTGTTCACCACCGCTTGAATTTGCGGCAGATCCCAGGTCCAGGGCGCGATTGGCTGCGGTGATGGTTGTCTCATGGTGGAAGGATAGCGCGCTGCCTGGCAAAACGCGATGGTAGTATAGTGGTGCGAATCGCGGAATCCCCCAGGATCTCCGGAGACCGCCGTAAACAGGAGAGAACCTATGCGCGCAATTTCCAGAAGAGATTTCTTCGGCAGGGCCACTGCGAATCTGGCAGCGGCCGGTTGCCTTTCGGCGTCGGTGCGGACGCTCTTCGCCAACCCGCTGGGGTTGCCTATCGGTAGTCAGACTTATCCTCACAGGCAGAGGATCAAAGACGGCGATTTCGCCGGGTTGTGCAAGGACATGTACGATATCGGGATCCGCAACGTGGAGATGTGCTCCCCCAGTTATGCGGAGTTTGCAGCTCTCACCGACGGCAAAGAAGTGAAGAAAGTTCTTGACGACCATGGCCTGACGTGCCCGAGCTCTCACTTCGGGATGAACGTCCTGCGCACCAAGCAGCAGGAGATGATCGCCTGGGCCAAAGATATCGGCATGACGCAAATGGCCACCGCAAGCCTGGGCGGCCAGATGCAGAATGGCGTTGCCACCATGGACGCCGTCAAAAGAGCCGCCGATGAGTACAACCACATCGGAGCCGCGGCCGCCAAGGCTGGTCTTCAACAGGTCCTGCACGATGAAGGCTTCGAGATGTCGACGGTCGAAGGCGATGGCCGGGTGACTTACGCCGTATTACTGGAACTGCTCGATCCCAAGCTGGTCAAGATGCAGTTCCAGATGTCCGCGATGAGAGTGGTCGGAGACCCGGTGATGTACTTCAACAAATATCCAGGCCGCTTCATCTCCATGCATTTGCAGGGTGTGGATCTGAATGCGCCGATGCCTGGGCGGCGCGGTCCGGGCGCTCCGGGTGCTCCCGGCGCTCCCGCTGCGGCTGGCGGCGCCGGCCGTGGGCGCGGTGCGGGCGGGGGTGGGCTGGCTGTGGGAAAGGACAGTCTCGACTGGCCTAAGATCTTTGCAGCGGCGAAGACTGGCGGGCTCAAGAACTACTTTGTGGAGCAGCCCTGGGAGCAGACTGTGCAGAGCGTTGCCTATCTTAAGACGCTCAACGTCTAAGCATGACCCGGCGTGAACTTCTCCAGACTGTCGGTATTTCCATCGCCAGCCAGGCTCTGGCGAGCCCCTCGACCCCAGGCTTGCCCGGCACGCAAACCCTCGACTGGGAGGGCGATCTCTCCGAACGCATGATGGACGGCGCCCACCGCTTCATCGAGCGCAAGATCGGCGAGTCCACCGCCCAACGGTCGAATTACTGGAAGCGAGACCTCGCCTCGCCCACGGCCTACGGCAAATCCGTCGAGCTCAATCGCGCGCGCTTTGGGAAGATCATCGGACTGGTTGACGAGCGCGTACCAGTGGTGATGGAACGTTTCGGCGACAACGAAGACAGTGCGTTGGTCGCGGAAACTGGATCATACCGCATATACCAGGTCCGCTGGCCCGTGCTCGAAGGAGTCTTTGGCGAAGGGCTGTTTCTCGAACCGGCGCGTCGGGCGGTGGGATTTGCCATCGCGCTCCCCGACGCCGATCAGCAGCCGGAGCAACTCCCGTTTGCGAACCGCTTGGCAGCCACCGGCTTCGAAGTGATCGTTCCCGTTCTTCTCGATCGCACGTCCCGCTGGTCCGGCCATCCCGATATTCACGCGACGGATCAGACGCATCGCGAATGGATTTATCGCCAGGCTTTTCACATGGGCCGGCATGTGATTGGCTATGAAGTCCAGAAGGTGCTCGCCGCGGTCGACTGGTTTCACCGGCGCAACCCCAGCGCGAAGATCGGAGTCGCAGGTTACGGCGAAGGCGGGCTGATCGCGTTTTATTCCGCGGCTGCCGATACGCGGATTGATGCGGCTTTGGTGAGTGGCTATTTCGACAATCGTCAGGCAATCTGGTCCGAGCCAATCTATCGCAACGTCTGGGGCCTGCTGCGCGAATTCGGCGATGCCGAATTGGCGACTCTGATCGCGCCCCGCGGACTTGTCGTCGAATACAGCCGAACCCCGGACGTCATCAACCAGAAAGGCGGCCTTCGCACGCCACCGTTCGACCACGTAGCCGCTGAGTTCGACCGGATCGATTCGCTCATCGCTCCGGGTTTTCAGGTGAAGCGCCTGGTGAGCGGCGAAGGCCATGTACCGGTCGGACCGGGATCGACTGCGGCGCTGGAGGCGTTCGCCCAAGCGCTCGGAGCCGGCGGGAGGATAGCGCTGGCCGGCGAAATCCCCGAAGACCGGCGGCGTTCTTTCAGCTCGATCGAGCGTCAACACCGCCAGGTGCGAGCCTTGGAGAACCATGTTCAGGGCCTGATCCGCGGTTCGGAACGCGTGCGCGAGGACTTCTTCTTATACAAGGTCGCGCCCGAACTGGCGGATGACACCTGGAACACGGAACTCCGGCGCAAGACTTATCCAGCCGCAAAGTTCGTCGCCGGTGCAAACCGGTATCGCCAGTATTTCCGCGAAGAAGTCCTGGGAAAGTTCGACGAACCGCTGCTGCCGCCCAATGCCCGCACCCGCCGCATCTACGACAACCCCAAGTGGACCGGCTACGAGGTGGTCCTGGACGTCTGGCCGGAGGTATTCGCCTGGGGCATTCTGGTTGTCCCGAAGGACATCCAGCCGGGCGAGCGGCGGCCGGTAGTGGTTTGCCAGCATGGCCGCCAAGGCGTCCCGCAAGAAGCAGTGCAGGGAAACACGGCCTACTATCGCGATTTCGCCGCCCGCCTGGCCGAACAGGGTTTTATCACCTTCGCACCTCACAATCTGTATCGCGGAGAGGACCGCTATCGCTGGCTCAGCCGGAAAGCCAATGGGATCAAAGCATCGTTGTTTTCCTTCATCATCAGCCAGCACGAGCAGATCCTGCGCTGGCTCGGCTCGCTACCTTTCGTGGACGCGGACCGCATAGGGTTTTACGGGCTAAGCTACGGCGGCGAGACTGCGGTTCGCGTTCCGACGGTTCTCGAAGGCTACGCGCTCTCCATCTGTTCCGGCGACTTCAATAGCTGGACCGAAAAGGTGGCTGCCACCGATCTGCGCTTCGGTTTCATGTACAGCATTGAGTGGGAAATGCCGTACTTCGATATGGGCAGCACGTTCGACTACGCCGAGATGACGTACTTGATGATCCCGCGGCCTTTCATGGTGGAGCGCGGCCATAACGATCGCGTCAGCCGGGATCAATGGGTGGCCCGCGAATACGCCAAAGTGCGCTGGCTCTACGCGCAGCTCGGCCTCGAAGCCAACACGGAAATCGAATATTTCAATGGCGGACACACAATCAATGGCGAGGGTACGTTTGAGTTTCTCCACCGGCACCTGAACTGGCCGAAGCGAAAAGCTTAGAGGACCACTCCCTTACGGTCGTGGCTCTGATCGGAGCCGCGCGCGTCAGCAAGCGGTCCCAGCGCCTATTGCGAGACCGGTTCTGCGAGCAGCGGCCGAAGAAAATCGCGGCTCTTCAGCACCGCTTCCTGCCGCTCCTCGAGGGTCTTGAACGCCGGGTCCTCGATCTCAATGCTGACCCAGCCGTCGTACCCGACCCAGCGTAAAGCCTGAAAAAACGACCCCCAAGGCACCTGACCCTGCCCAGGAATCTTAGGCGTATGCCAGTCCTTGGGGTCGTCCGCAAGCACACCGGCTTCATAGAGCCGATCAGCGTCCACCTGCAGGTCCTTGGCATGGACGTGGAAGATGCGGCCGCCGAATTCATCCACGACTCGCGCCGCGTCAATGTGCTGAAGCACGAGATGGCTCGGGTCGAGGTTGAGGCCGAAATTCGGACTATCGATCTCCTCGAACATCTGCCGCCAGGCCGCCGGAGAGCAAGCCAGGTTCTTGCCCCCGGGCCACTCATCACCCGTGAACCGCATGGGGCAGTTTTCAATCGCGATCGACACGCCATGGCCGGCCGCAAACTGAACCAGCGGCCGCCATACCTGACGGAAGCGCTTCCAGTTGTCCGCCAGTGGGAGATGCCAATCGCGGCCGATAAAGGTGTTGACGATCCGCACATCCAGCTTCTCGGCCGCCAGGACGACCTTACGGAGATGAGCCCTGACCACCCTGCTTTCCTCGGCGTCCGGTGTCAGCGGGTTGGGGTAATAGCCCAGGCCGGTGATGGCCACGCCCGCATTGCTCATCATCTGCCGGATGTCCCGGACTGCGCCGGAATTCAGCTTGGCGACGTCGATGTGCGTCACCCCGGCGAATTTGCGCCGATCGCCGGACCCCACGGGCCAGCACATCGGCTCGACCCCGGGTATGTTGTTAGCCGCCAGAAAATGCACTACTTCGTCGAGCGCCATCTCTGGCAGGATTGCGCTAGTCAAGGCCAGTTTCATACAGTCTCTTGCTTTCGCGATTCCCAGAATAGCAACACGCTGAGTTTGATATCGCCGGCTATTCCCATTGGAACGGCGATGCCGGCAGTCCCGCGCCGTTGAACAGGTTGCAATCGGGATTGTCCTTCCACCCGTATCGCACGTATGCCGGCCGTTCGACTGCCTCGTTCCGAACTACCGCTGTGCCGGCTTCAATGCGAGCTTCGGCCGAAACGAACTTCTTATCGGGGCCCGCGAGTTCGAATCCTTTCAAGACGCCGCCGCGGGCCGTCAGGCCCGACGAGTGGTCGAACCAGACACGCAGCGCGCCGTCCTCCGGGGTAACCTGCCGCGGCAGTGGGCCGGAGTATTCGATAAGCTCGCCATATGCCAGGGCCCGCGCCGCCAGCGAGAGCCGCAGGCCGACCGTTTTCTTGTCCGGAGGATGGATGTTCTCCGGCGTGCCGATATCGATGGTCACCACCATGGCCGTATTGCGCAACGAAAGCGCCTGCCGTTGGGCCTCGCGCAGCTCGGGCCATGCTTTGCCGGGAGCATCATAGTTGGCGAGTTGCACAAACAGGAACGGGAGATCGCCGAGGCCCCACGCCCGGCGCCAGTCGCGAATCATGGCTTGGAACAGCCGCGCATACACCGGCGCGCGCTCGACGGTTGCGTTCGCCTCGCCCTGGTACCAGATCACGCCGCGGATGGCATAGCCGGTAATCGGCGCGACCATGGCATTGAAAAGCCCGCCTGGCGTGCGCGGCCCACCCGGGCCCACGGGCTTCTCGGGCACTGGCGGTGGGACTTTACCTTCGGCTTTGGCACGCGCGACTGCCGCCTCCCAGTCCTTCGCGGCGCGGTCGTACTTGAGCCGCGCGACGGCATACTCCTGCATCAAGGTGTTCCATTCGCCGAACACCGGCATCAAGGCCGGCTCCTGCGAGATTGCCCCCAAGCTGGTCCAGGCATCCAGCGGCGTGCCTCCCCAGGCGGTCTGGATCAAGCCGATCGGGACGTCGAGATGGTCTTCGAGCAGGCGGCCAAAGTGGTACGCCACCGCGGAGAAATCCGCGGCCGATTCCGGCGTGCATTCGCGCCACATTTTGCCCATCAGATCTTCGAGCGGATACTCGGATACTTTGTGCATCGCGCGCACCAGGCGGATGCGAGGGAACTGCGCGTGGGCGATCTCGTCCCGCGCATCGGCCGCCCAGGCGATGGGCCATTCCATGTTGGACTGTCCCGATGCCAGCCACACATCCCCCACCAGGATGTCGCTCAGCGTCACGGTGTTGGCGCCGCGGATGGTCATGGTGAACGGCCCGCCCGCATTGCCGGGCGGAAGATACACGCTCCACCGGCCCAGCGGATCTGCGACCGACTTCGCGCCGGCGCCTCGAAACGTCACCGACACCGGTTCGCCAGGCTCGGCCTTTCCCCAGATGTGGACCGGGCAATCGCGCTCGACCACCATGTGATCCGCGATGAGGTACGGTAACTGGATGTCGGCGCGGGCGCCGCAGGCCAGTGCCAGGGCGAGCGCGGCCGCATACAGGTGCGGAGAAGGGCGGTTCATACCGATAGTGACTATGATAGCGGCATGATCCCAAAAGCGTCATGCTCTGCGCCGGTTGAATGCGAGGCCGCCGGGCGCTATGCTGATTCCGGAGCATCGGATGAGAAACTTGGAAAATAGAATCCGCGAGCATTGCGAGCTCACTCGCCGGCATTTCTTCTACCTGGGGAGCGCGGCAGCGGCGGCCTGGAACGCCTCGCCGCTGGCTGCCGCGGATCCCCTGGCGGACCCGCGGCTGCAGAAGGCAGTCGCGGAACTCGGCTACCTCACTCCAGTCGATCGTGGCAACGTCCTGGACAAAGGCAAGGCAGGCGTCGCGAATCTCTCGGCGGAGAGGTTGCGCGAAGTTGGATTAGTCCCGGAGACCTGGTCTCTCGAGGTGGTTCCGGACCCGGCGAGTGATAGTAGCGTGGAGCAGCCGCTCTCGCGGGCGCTGGGAAATGCTCTGGACTGGAATGGCCTGATGAAACTGGCCGAGAAGCAGGCGGTGCGCTTCTTGCACGTCTGCGTTTGCACCAACGGCAACGATCCCTTTCACACGACCTTGTGGGAGGGCGTTCCCCTTCGCGAAGTCATCTGGCTGACCAGGCCCAAAGCCAATATTCGCCGGGTCTATTATCAAAGCTATCATCCCGCGAACGTGCCCCCCTTCCAAAGCTCATTGCCGCTTGGGCCGGTTCTGGAAACGCCGCCGGGGCAGACTCCCGTCGTCCTCGCCTATAAGATGAACGGCCAGGTGATTCCGGCCTCTCATGGCGGTCCCGTGCGGGTGGTGGTTCCGGGCACTTACGGCAGCAAGTCCATCAAGTGGGTCCAGCGCGTGGTCATGACAAACGATTACCACGCCAACGATTCCGACGCGGAGTTGAATAACGATGTGGAGAGCCCGATGAAGACGCGGGCCAGGTTTATCAACGCCCCCAAGGAAATCGCGCCCGAGACGCCGGTTGCCCTGACCGGCATGGCACAGGTCGGCGTGTCGGGACTCGCCAAGGTCCAGTATTGCGTGCATTCTCAGAAGGACCCCTGGCCGGCCGACGGTCCGGACTGGGCCAGCGCCGATTGGAAGGACGCGGCTATCCTGCCACCGCCCGTGGACTGGGGTGGAGGCCTCTCCGGAGGGAAGTTGCCCGCCAACACGAGTCAGATGGATCCGACAACGGGCAAGCCTCTCCAATGGCCGATGCGTTACACGATTGTCCACTGGGCGGCCCTCCAGCCGGGACTGCCTTCCGGCAGTTACGACTTGTGTTGCCGCACCATCGACCTCAACGGCATCGCCCAGCCCATGCCGCGCCCGTTCCTGAGGACCGGCGTGACCGCCATACACCGCCTCACGCTCGTCGTGAAAGCGTGAAGGACCGGGTCTTCCAAGGCTACCAGTTGGTGATGGAACCGTCGGGACGCCGGTAGACCGGTATGGGCGCGGACCGTTGGGTGATATCCGCCAGCAGATCGAGCCCCTGGGGATCGAATTCCACGCCCAGGCCGGGGGCGTCGCGCGGCCACAATTTTCCGTTGCGGAAATCCGCTCCCTGGGGAAGATACGCCGGCTTGGGAAGACTGCCGCACTCCATCAGCACGGGTCCGGAAAATACGCCCAGGGTGTGGGTGAGCGCCGCCACGGAGATGGGACCCGTGGCGTGCGGTATCAATCCCACATTGTGCGCCTCGCACAAGGTGGCGATCTTCACGAACTCCGTGATGCCGCCGCTGTTCGGCAGGGTGATCCGGCTGTAATCGATCAGGCGCTGTTCGATCAGGTCGTTGATATCGTAGCGGTCGCCGTATTGTTCGCCCACGGCGATGGGCACTTTGGTTCGGGACCGCAGGTCCTTGTAGATGGCCTTGTTCTCCGAGCGTAACGGGTCCTCCACCTCGTAAGGAGCGAAGGGCTCGAGCAGCGAGCACAACCGCACCGCGTCGGAGAGATCCAGGCGCGTGTGCACGTCCGTCAGCCAGTCGCCGTCCTTGCCCACGCCCTCACGAATCTGGCGAGCTTTCTCCACCTCCTGGTCCACGGCAAAGTGAGACTTGAACACGCCGCTGGGCGTTCCGCCGCCCTCGGACGACCAAGGCATGTCCACTGCCGTGCGATAGGCGCGGAATCCCGCTTCGATGACCGCGCGCGCCCTCTCCTGTAGCGTAGTGCCGCGGCCCACGCCGGTCGAATAGCACTCGATGTGATCGCGCGAAAGGCCGCCCAGGAGTTGGTATACGGGAACGCCCAGCGCCTTGCCCTTGATATCCCACAGGGCCATATCGAGGGCGCCCAGCGCGTGCAGTTTCTCGCGTCCGGGAGGGTAGAACCAGCCGCGGTACATGAATTGCCAAAGGTGGTCGGTGCGCGTAGGATCCTCGCCGATCAGCATGGACGCGCACTGCTCCATCATGTCCTTGGATCCGCCCTCGCCGACACCGGTGATGCCGGCATCGGTCTCGATGGTGACGATCCGGTTGCTCTGGTTGAAGGTCGGATTGGCGCGCGGCGGCTGGTAATACCGGATGCGCCGGATCTTCATTTTGGGGATTGCGGCCACGCCCTGGCGGGACGCAACCGTGGCGCCACTGGCAAGCGCCAGGGCGGAACTGAAGAAATTTCGCCGGTTCATTTCACTTCCTTTCCTGTACGAAGACCAACTGGCCGAACCGGGCCGGGACGTGGGGGTTGGCCCGGGGCTGAAGTGGGTCGGACCACATGCTCAGCCGGCGGTCGGGCTCCACCCCGTCCCATCGGTTCAGAGCGGTGGTCCAGACGTCTCCTGGTGCCGGCCGCTTGGAGAGCTCCTCGAAATTCACCCACGGGATCGCGACTTCCAGGCTCCAGCCCTTGTCTTGATCTCCGCGGACGTTGAGGGTGCCGCGGATCGACGAAGCTAATTGCACGCCCTGCAGGTTGAAGCGCTTGAACGCATATCGGGCATCCACCATCAGGTAGTCGTACAGCACTGCCCGCGCGTTCATCTCGAGTCCGAAGTAGACGCCGGTTTGCGATGGCCGCGGGTTGATGAAGATCTCGACCGCATCGTCGAGATAGGTCGGATCGTCCCGCTCGGTGCGCTGGGCAACGATGTCGGTGTCCTCGCATTCGTATCCGACGTACAGATTGTCGTCATCCCAAAGCAGCCTGGCGATGGTTTTCTGTTTGGCGCCGGTCTGGAAGTCCCAGGGGAAGACGAACTCGATTGGCGGAGCGGCTTCCCAGGATTTCTCGTCGAGCTTGCCATCGACGACTATGCGGCCGGAAGTGCGCCTCACTTCGTACCGCGGCACGCGCGGTTGTGCCGCAAGGCCGGCGGCCGCGAGCAGGCAGATCGTCAGAATTCGCATCAAGTAGATGATAAGCCCTGGCAGCGTGGTTGGGACAGGCTTCAGCCTGTCAATACTCAAAAACCGATTCCAAGACCTAATATACTGAAGAGGCACATGCACCGCCGCCACTTCGTTGGAACCACGCTAGCCTGCGGTTTCGGCGCCCTGCTCGGTCCCGCTGCGGCGCCGTCCCGGGCTGTCCCCCAAGCGACGGCGACCTTTCTGAATCCGATCCTGCCCGGCGACCACCCCGACGTGGGCGCCATGCGGTTGGGAGAGGACTACTATCTGACTCACTCCAGTTCCGTTTATGCTCCCGCCTTTTTGATCTGGCATTCGCGGGACCTGGTGAACTGGGAACCCGTATGCTACGCGATCGACCGCAACACGGGCGCTTCCATCTGGGCCCCGTTCCTATGCGAGCACAAGGGAACGTTTTATATCTATTACTCAGGCGACGGGCCGATCCGCGTGCTCCACGCGCCTTCGATCCGCGGTCCCTGGAGCGCGCCTATCGCGCTGAACATCCAGGCCATAGACCCTTCGCACGTCGTGGACCCCGCTAGCGGTAGGCGCTACCTGCACTGCTCCGGAGGGCAGATGGCCGAATTGACCGACGACGGTTTAAGCGTGAAAGGCGAATTGCGGAAGGTCTTCCAGGCGTGGCCGATTCCCAAGGAATGGCTGGTGGAGTGCGAATGCCTGGAGGCGTCCAAGATCATCTACAAGGACGGCTATTTCTACCTGACGGTGGCGCAGGGCGGGACCAGTGGGCCGTCCACCAGCCATATGATCGTCTCGGCGCGCAGCCGTTCGGTGGAAGGCCCTTTTGAGTACTCCCCTTACAACCCCATTATCCGGACGCGCAGCCGCGACGAGAGGTGGTGGTCGCAGGGACACGGCCGTCTGGTGGACGCGCCGGACGGATCGTGGTGGCTGACCTACCATGCTTATGAGAACGGTTATCAAACGCTGGGCCGGCAGACCATGCTGATGCCGGTGGAATGGACCGGGGACGGATGGTATCGCGTGCCGGCAGGCGTGGCGCCGGAGAAGGCGATTCGTATGCCGCGCGGGGAGCGCGTGGCGGGCCGTCTCGAACTATCTGACGACTTTCAAAAACCGCAACTCGGCCTGCAATGGCAATTCTGGAGAGATTACGACAAGGTCCGTTTCCGCACGGGCGATGGGCGCCTGGTTCTCGAGGCGCGCGAGAAAGCGCTGGCAGACACGCCGGTGATGGCGTGCATTGCGGGCGACCATGCTTACGAGGCGGAGGTGGATGTGGAAGTGCCGGACGGCTGCGAGGCGGGTCTGGTTCTGTTCTACAGTCCGGAGCGCGCCATCGGCATGAGGATCGATTCGCGGGGCGTGGGATTCCGCGGCCCGGAGGCGAACTCGCGTGGCGGGGTGTTGCGGCCCGCCAGGCGCGCCGTCCTGAAAGTGGTCAATAACAAGCAAGACGTGAGGCTTTGGTTCCAATTGCCCGGCGCCGAGTGGGAAGCGGTTCCGCACGGGTGGGAGGTTGCTGGGCTGAATCACAATGTTCTGGGTCAGTTCAACAGCCTGCGGCCGGCGCTATATTCCTGCGGCGCCGGAAAAGCCACGTTTCGCAATTTCCGCTATCGGGCGATCTAGCAGTCCAACAAACGGGTGAGTCCCTATTCTCGACGGTTCCGGTCGTGAACGCCGGCTCAGAAGCTCAGTAGCAGGTGCCAGATGTACAGATATGCCAGCCCTTCGATCTCATTCCACACGCGGCGCGGAATATCGGGATCGCCGCAAATGGGCGGCAATTCCCTCAGCTTCTCCTCCCACGGGATGCACACGCCCGGCTGCGGCTGGGGAGCCGTGGCCCATTGCGGAAGGCCGGCTGCCGGCCCGGCTGGCTCCGGCGCCGACTTCCCCGACGGCGACGACGGCGACCGGTACACGCCATATTCGAGCGCCGCGTCGGTCATCGCCCGCAGGTTCTCCACCGTTGCGTCGTTTTGGATAATTGCGCTCGCGTCCATGATGTAGCCGCCCTCGGCGCCGATGGTTTCGATCAGCCCGCGGCAGTGCGCCTTCACCTCGTCCGGAGACGCGAACGCCAGCAGCGTGTTCGGCACGCCGCCGCTCAAACAGAATTTCTTGCCCAGGATGCGGCCGGCCAGCGCGGGATCGCTGCGGTCGATGTGATACACCATGCTCGCCGCGGGGAGTTCCGCGAACGTCTCCAGGTGCGCATCCCACTTGCCTTCCGCGTAGAACAGAACCTGGTTACCCTGCGCCCACAGCGCCTCGACGATGGGCCGCAGCGTCGGCCAGTAGATGGTCTTGAAATGCTGCTTGGAGATGAACGGAGTCGAGCCGCGATGCATCCAGATGGGAATGGGAACCTGCTTGGCGGGATCTGCGCCCGTCAGCGCGAGATAGCCGAGGTGCGGCATCATGGCTTCGCACGCCGCCAGCACCTTGTCCGGGATCTCCATCAGGTCGAACGCCAGGCCGAGGTATCCGCGGAGTTTGTCGGCCAGCACGTCGAGCGGCGCCTTCAGCATCCCGCAAACGGCGGAAACCGTGCCGCACTCGGTGCGCATCCGCTCCACTTGCGGTCCGAATGCCTGGAAGTACCCGAGTGTCGCCATCGCGCCCTTCACGAACGAGAGGTTGTTGCGGTACGACGCCGGCTGGCCCTTCGCGCTGACCTCGCCCGAAACGCGCGGCAGCCAGGTCTCGTACAGAAAACGCGTGGGGTCGGCAATCAATTCGTCGTACTCCTCACGCTTCATGAACGCACCCTTCTCATCGGGCTCCCGATACTGGAACGCGACGTCCTGACCGATGTCGATGCCGGGCACGCCGTAGTATCGAAGTCCCACGGCCTGCGTGAGTCCCGTCCACACGTAGACCATGTTAGGCACGGCGGCGTCCCACTCGAAATCCCTGCAACAACGGATCACCGCCTCGAAAGCCTTCCGGTAGTCGTGCGTGACTTCCTGGCACGTGAAGCCGGCGTACTTCGCGGTGATCTCCGCCGCCAGCGGCCGGACGGGCACGCGGTCGGGTTGCCCGTTCCGCATGGCTGTGACATAGCGGTTCAGCCGCTGGGTGTAAAGTTCATTGAGATCGTTTGGCATAGTCCCTCCACGCCGCCATGGAGCGCCGCAGGTTCTCACCGGGTTCTATCCGCAGATGGTTGGCGACGTCGTATCCCTGCAATCCGATCGGACCGCGATAGCCCAGGCGTTTCAGCTCCGCGAGCAGCCCCCCGACGTCGAAATCGCCGCGGTCGAGCGGTTGGATCAACTGTCCCCAGTCCTTCCCGCTGCGGTCGGCGCCGTTGATCGTCACCAGCGACAGCCGCGGCATGGCCAGCTTCAGCACGCGGGCCATCGAATCCGGGCCGTCCGTGCGGAGCCAATGGCACAGGTTGAACGTCGCTCCGACGTTCGAGCGTCCGGTCTTCTCCGCTATGCGCATCGCGTCTTCCACCCGCTCCATCAGGTTGCCGAAGTGCGGATAGAGCGACACGGACAACCCATACAGGGCGGCCGCATCGGCCACCTCGCGCACCGCCGCCACAGCCATGGTGTCGCCGGCGGGATCGGACGGCTTGAAGTCCTTACTCGCGACGGGCAACCAGACGATCGTTCCCCGTCCCTTCAATGCGGCCAGGTTCTGCTTAATGCCCGGATCGATAACGATCGCGCCGCGATCCACGCGCACGCTGCTGTAGACCGCGAACAGCTTCAGCTTATTCTCGTCAAGCAGCGGGATGAGTTTCCCGGTCAGGTGCTCCCAGGTCGCCTTGTCCCACGCGACCGGCGCCACGCCCCGATAGCCGAGCGCCGCCAGCGTCTCGATGTCGGAGCTTTCGAGCAGCGTCCCCAGTTTCTTCACCATGGCGGTATCCATGGCGAAGAACTCGTTCGGCGCCTGCGCCCCAGCCGCCGCTGCCAGGAGCGCGGAGAGCGCCATGCCGCACAGCCGGATTCTCATAATGGGCCTCGAAGCAAACAAGCTGAAATTACCATTTTGATTCCCATACGTTTAACACGTCTCCAGCAAGCGTATCGGCAGTATTGAGGGTAACGCACCCGATGATCTCGGATTTCCAGCGTCACAGGACGATCGCCATCAACCGGGCAGATCCATTCGCCGGGCTTTGACACCCATAGCGCTGTGATATAGGATAATAATCGTCGGATATCAGGAATTGCGGGTCTTGTATACCCTGTTGGGCGGGCCTGGAAAAGCCAATCTTGGTTTCGAGGTAAAGAAGTTCACGCCCGGTGTGCGATTCGTATTGGGCGAGGTTCCATCCTGTCTGCAAAGGAGGCAGACACGAATGAATTCACAATCCAAACCGAGCCCGGCGGGCGAGAACTCCCGGCGGGACTTTTTTCAAAAGATCGGGACGCTCGCCGCGGCGTCAAGTGTGGTGGCGAATGCAAGCGCCCAGCAGCAGCCGGTGCCAGGCGCCGCCGCGCAAGGCAGGGGCGGCAGGGGACGTGGTAATGTTCGGCCGGAGCCAGGCCCCCTCTCGAAGGAGCCGATGCCGACGGTTCGTTTCGGCAAGTATGACGTTTCCCGCCTGATTATCGGATCTAACACCCTCGCCGGCGGTACACATCTTTCCCGCATGATCGATTTGGAGTTGCGGGCGTGGAACACGCCCGAACGGGTGACCCAGCAGTTCAAGCGTTGTGAGGAACTGGGCATCAACTGCATGGAAGACGGAGCGAGGCGCATCCCCCAGTACAACGCCGAAAACAACGGCAAACTCCTGTTTACCACGCGGAATACGGCGGGTTTGGACGAATCCATCAAGCCTGGGCGCGGAGCCAGGGAGATCGCCAAGGGCGGATGTATCGCCATTCACCACGGAGGCGCGGGCGACACCGGCACGGATGCCTGGTGGAGAAGAGGCAAGCTCGACAGGGTTCGGGAGTGGTGCAAATCGGTGCGGGATGCGGGCGTGCTGGTAGCGGTCACCAGCCACCGGCCGGAAGTGTTCGACATCATCGAGTCCCAGGACTGGGACGTGGATTACTACATGACCTGCCTGTACAAGTATGGCCGCACCCACGCGGAATGGGAGAGGTTATTCGCGGCCAACCCCGGCTTGGCGCCCGTGCAAATTGGTTGGCCCGCTGAGGGTGGTTCGGACTTTTACGGCGGGGAAGTGGCTTTTGTGCGCGGCGATCCGCCGGAGATGTTGAAAATAGTCAAACAGACCAAGAAGCCGTGCTTTGTGTATAAACTCCTGGCCTGCGGCCGCCTGACCGAGAAACAGGAATGGGTGGAGGCAGTGTTCAAGGACGTTTTCGCGAACATCAAGTCGACCGACGCGGTGGTGGTCGGGATGTGGGACAAACACCTCGACGAGGCCGCCATCAACAAGGAGTACGTGATAAAGTACGGCGGAACATCCATCAAAAACGGCGCAACATCGCCCAGCGCAGCGTAAAAATCAGCGGCGGATGGGACGTTCCGGCGGTGTTGACGGGCCAGCAGAAGACGGGCATCTCAAATGGGCGTCCCGCAGCCCCGTAGCTGCGGGCTTGGCCCGTCATCGTGAGAGGAAAGGAACCCAGTAGTCATGCTCGATAAGCGCGCCTATGGAATCGCGGCGATTGCCGCGTTGTTTTTGGTGCCGGTCTTCGCCGAAGGGCCCACTTTCATTCCGGATGCAACCTTCAAGGGTGCCAGCCTTACGGGGTGGCACGTTCTGGGCCAGGCCGACTGGCACGCGCAGAACGGGGAAGTCGTCGGGACGGTGAAGCCGGGCGGCAACGGCGGCTGGCTGGTGCTGGACCATTCTTATCAGGACGTGGGATTCTTTGCCAATTTCCGCTGCAGCGGCGGCTGCCGGACGGGCGTCCTGTTCCGGGCTGAAAAGACCGCGGAAGGTCTGAAGGGGATCTACGTTTCGCTCAACGAGGGAGACGTGGCGTCGTACCGGGTGACTCTGGGTGCGGACGGGCAGGAACTCCAACGTGAGGCATTGCGGTTCGGTGGCGGGACCGTGCGGATTGCCCCTCCACCGAATCCGGATGCGGCCGGCCGCGGCGGCCGTGGCGGCCGTGGGGGTGGCAGGGGCGGCGCAACCCCGGTTGTGGACTTGCCCATCAAGGCCCCCAAGCCTGGTTTACGTCCAGGCGACTGGAACGAGGTGGAGATCTTCCTGGATGCCAACATCGTCCGGGCGTTCCTCAACGATGTCGGTGAAACTGCGGGCGGCGTGGCGGACGAGGAGGCCGGACGCTACGGGCCGATGGCGCTGTACGTTGGCGGCGCCGGTGAAGTAAGGTTCAAGGACATCGCGTACAAAGATCTGGCCATCAGGGTGGCTCCCGCGGAGCAGGTTTCGAGCAATTTCCGGATGCAGCGCCTCAACGAGTTTTACTACGCCTGGTCCGCCGCGGCGGCCGACTTCAACCATGACGGCATCCTGGACGTAGTAGCCGGTCCCTATATCTACTTCGGCCCCGATTATACGAAGTCGCGAGAGATCTTCATGGCGCATGCCGCGGGCCCGTCGCGGGAATACGCCAGCGACTGTATGATGCAGTACGCCTACGATTTCACCGGCGATGGCTGGCCCGACGTTCTGTGCTCCAACCTCGGCACCCCGGTCTTCCTCTATGTCAACCCGAAAGGGGAATCGCGCCGCTGGGACAAATACCAGGTGCTCCCCTCGGTCCAGTGCGAAATTATGGATCTCAAGGACATCGACGGGGACGGGAAACCCGAGCTGATCTACATGGCCGAGGGGTACCTGCGTTATGCCAAGCCCGATTCCGCCAACCCGACCGGACCGTGGATCGTGCACACCATCTCCGAGAGAGGTGTCACGAGCCTGCACGGCATTGGGGTTGGCGACATCAATGGCGACGGACGCATGGACATCGTGAATGCGTTTGGCTGGTGGGAGCAGCCGCCGGCCGGCAGCCGTCAGGAGCTTTGGACGTACCATCCGCAGGCTTTCGGCCGTTGGGCCCGCTCCGGAGCCGGCGGCGCCTTGATGGGGGTATATGACGTCAATGGCGACGGACTGAACGATGTGGTGACCAGCATGGGAGCCCACGATTTCGGCCTGGCGTGGTTCGAGCAGAAACGCGACGCAGCCGGCAAGATCTCCTTCGTCGAGCACACCATCATGAAGGATTACTCGACCGCGGCGAAGAACGCCGGAGGCGTGACTTTTTCGCAACTGCACGGGATGACCTTCGCCGACGTGGATGGAGACGGCGTGCCGGACATTATCGTGGGCAAGCGCTACTGGTCGCACGAGGATGATTATCACGATCCCGATCCTTACGGCCCGCCCGTTTTGTATTGGTACCGGACGGTTCGGAATCCCAAGGCTCCCGGGGGAGCGGAGTTTGTTCCGGAGCTGATCCACAACCGCTCGGGTGCTGGTTCCGAGCTGCTGGCGGTAGACTTGAACGGGGATGGCGCCGTGGATATCGTCACGGCGACCGACCGCGGCACGTTCATTTTTTGGGGCAAGCCGAGTGCCGGGACCGCGAAGTAAGCCCCAGTGCGCAAGTAGCGCCGGACATAGCTTGGCGTACCCTGTACACTTACATCGCCCCCGGTATTGAAGATAAAAAGACCTGTTTTACATTGCCGTTTTTCCGGCATTTTGCTAGAATTCGGGTATCGCGTATTTATCTCTAAGCAGGAGCACACAACCATGGGTACCTCAGTGTTGGACCACACGGCCGCCGAGCCGAAGACGAGTACAACTTCGGATGCCCCGAAGAAACTGAAGTTTTGCGTGAACAACGAATGGCGCGAAACCAGTTCCGGCCGCTACATGCCGGTTTATAACCCGAGTGTCGGCAAGATCATGGCGGAGACGCCCTGCTGCACGCCGCAGGAAGTGGAAGACGCGGTCGGAGCCGCCAAAGCGGCGTTTCCGAGTTGGTCGGCGAAGCCCCCTGGCGCCCGGGTTCAGGTTCTGTTCCGCTTCAAAACGATCTTGGACAACCATTTGGGAGAACTCGCCACCCTCTTGGCCACCGAGATGGGCAAGAGCCTTGAGGAAGCACGCGGCGACGTCCTGAAGGCCATCGAAGTAGTAGAGTTGGCCTGCGCCGTGCCCGTCACCATGCAGGGCCGGTCCCTCATGCAGGTCTCGGTCGGGCACGACACGGTAAGCTATCGCGAGCCCCTGGGAGTGTTTGCGGGAATTGCGCCCTTCAATTTTCCGGCCATGATTCCCTTCGGGTGGATGATCCCACTGGCCATCGCCACTGGCAACACGTTTGTTTTGAAGGCCGCCAGCATGGTTCCCCAGACCGGGATGAGAATGCTGGAACTGCTCCATGACGCAGGTCTGCCGGCAGGCGTGGTGAACCTGGTAACGTGCACCCGGAATGAGGCGGAGATCCTGTTGAGACACCCGGATGTCCGGGGCGTCTCGTTTGTCGGCTCGACCAAGATCGGAGCTCACGTATACGCCACGGCGGCGGCGCACGGCAAGCGCGTGCAGTGCCTGACGGAAGCCAAGAACCACGGCCTGGTGCTCAAGGACGCGGCCATCGGACGGTCGGCGCTCAGCATCATGAATTCGGCCTTTGGATGCGCCGGGCAGCGCTGCATGGCATTGCCGGCCCTGTGCGTCGAGGAGTCGGTCGCCGACGAACTGGTCGAGTGCCTGGTGCGCAGCGCGCGCACGCGAAGAATCGGGCCGGCCTGGGAGCCGGAAACGGAGCTCGGACCCCTGGTTTCGCAAGAGCAGAAGAAGTGGGTCACGGATTGGATTGAGAAGGGCGTTCAGGAAGGCGGCGAGCTGGTGTTGGACGGCCGCGCCGTCACGGTGCCTGGCTATGAAGGAGGGTACTTCGTAGGACCGACGATTATCGATCACGTGAAGCCGGACATGAGAGTGGGAATCGACGAAATCTTCGGGCCGGTGCTCGCCATCAAGCGGGTCCATGACTTCGAAGAGGGCCTGGAGATCATGAACGCGAGTGAGTTTGCCAACGGGTCCACGATCTACACGCAGAGCGGCTACTGGGCGCGCGAGTTCTCGCGGCGGACGCACGGCGGCATGGTGGGCATCAACGTAGGCATCCCCGTGCCGATGTCGGTCTTCCCGTTCAGCGGTCATAAGAGTTCCTTCTTCGGCGATTTGCACATCATGGGCCAGGATGGCGTCACTTTCTACACCGAAACCAAGTCCGTCACCGCGCACTGGTTCAGCGAAGAGGAAATGCGCGAATCCAAGGTGAGCACTTGGGACGGA
>Ga0209517_10002014_pt1 | contig 29570 bp, 30 predicted proteins | sample PeaSoiMetSII2010_FD_187695 | JGI IMG/M metagenome (GOLD analysis project Ga0209517, IMG submission 187695) | Peat soil microbial communities from Weissenstadt, Germany - SII-2010 (SPAdes) (version 2) | ecosystem: Environmental > Terrestrial > Soil > Wetlands > Peat | place: Germany...
CCTTCTCAAAACACAAAACCAAAGAAAGGAAGCCGGCCGCTACGCGGCCTCCCCGCTCAATTTCCATGATCATCTTGTATTGGAAACGGCACCCGATTTCATGATCATTCTTCGATTAGAAAATGCTGATGGGGGTAAAGGGGTAGGCGAGCGCGGTTTGGTGGTGGGTAAGTGGTTTGGAATCAGGGGGTAAAGTGGGAGTGAAAATATATTTCCAAATTCGGTGACCGACTGCAAAACTCGCCACAAAAACGGCAAATTGCCGCGCTGTTGGAAACTAGCTACTTGATGTGCCTGACCGTTCCTCAAACGGTGCGCCCCCTTTCGAGCCACAGAAAGGAAACCATGAGCCTCGAAGAACGCCTTGTGGCCGTCGAGCAAGAATTGGCCGACCTCCGCCGCTTCCGCCTCCGCGAAGCAGTTAAGGACTTCCAGGAGGCAATGACCGTCAACACCTACGCCCAAGCCCGCCTGGAACGCTCCCACCAGGACCTCGCCGAAGGGAACGAAAGCCACGCCCGCGCCATGAAAGAACACGCCCAGGCCATCCGCGAAATCGACGACCGCATGGGCATCCCGCCCAAGCCCCACTGTAGCCATGGAGGTCCCCATGGCGCGTATTTCTGAGATGCACAAGAGGTGGATGAGACAGCCAGCGCACCGCCAGGCGCTACAAGAAAGATCGCGAGCCATCTACAATGTGAATATGAAGTTTCTCGCTACCCTGCTCATAGCCCTACTGCCCTGTGTGGCAGCCGCCCCTGAGGTCGATAAAGCCAAGGCCCTGGGAAGCCCGGCCGCTCCCATCCGGATCGAGGTCTTCGCCTCGTTCGACTGCCCCCATTGCAAGGTGCTGCACGAGACCACCATCCCGTTGCTGATGAAGGACTACGTGACGACGGGCAAAATCTTCCTGGTGAGTCGCGAATTTCCGCTGTGGGGCCAGTACCACCCCTACGCCTGGCAGGCCGCCCAGTACGCGACCGCGGCGGCTCGCGTCGGAAAGTACGAACAAGTCGCCAGCGCGCTGTTCGCCAGCCAGGCGAGCTGGTCCACTACGGGCAAGGTATGGGAAGCGGTAGCGGCGGCGCTGCCTCCGGCCGACCAAAAGAAGGTGCAGGAGCTGGTGAAGGACCCCGGAGTGATTGCCGAGGTGCAGCGCGACCACGACGAAGGGGTGGCTGTGGGAATCACGGCGACACCCGCCATGTTCGTGATCAACGGAACCAAACGGTACCCGATTCAAACCCAACAGCTCGATTATTCGCTGCTGAAGTCGCTTCTGGATGGGTTCCTGAAAAAGTAGCGCCAACCTGCTCCACAGCGCCGCCATCCCGATTTACAATGGCTGTATGAAGCCCTACGCCGTCGCGCTCGTTGCGCTGCTTCCCTGTCTGGCAGCCTCGCTGGGAGATGTCGATAAAGCCAAGACACTCGGAAATCCCGGCGCTCCCGTCCGCATCGAACTTTTCAGCGATTTTCAATGCCCCGGCTGCAAGGCGTTTCACGAGATGCTGCTGCCGGTGATCATTCGCGATTACGTGGTCCCGGGCAAGGCATATATATTCAATCACGAGTTTCCGCTCACCATGCACCCCTATTCGCGCGAGGCCGCCAATCTGGCGACCGCCGCCGCCACCATCGGGAAGTATCAGCAGGTGGCCGATGTGCTGTTCCTGAACCAGGTCTCCTGGGGCACCTCCGGCAAGGTCTGGGACACGGTGGCGAGCGTTCTCACTCCGGCGGAGCAGAAAAAGGTGCAGGCTCTGGCGAAGGACCCCGCGATTCTCGCCCAGGTGCAACAGGACGTGGAAGCGGGCCAAGCACAGAGAGTCCCCCAAACGCCCACCATCGTGGTGAGCCGGGGCACGAAGCGATATTCGTTTCCGGGGCCCGACCAGGGCAACTATCCTCTACTACGGTCTTTGATCGATGGCCTTCTCAAATAAACATCTTCGATGGCTTGCGCTGATCCTACGGATTGCGCTGGGCGGCATCTTCATCTACGCTGCATGGGCCAAGTTGCGCGACCCGTGGGAGTTGTACGCGCTGGCGATCAACTCATATGAGGTGCTCCCGCTGTGGGCCGTGGAGTTGGTGGCGCGCACGCTGCCCTGGCTGGAACTGGTGGTCGGCGTGGGGCTGGTTTCCGGCATCGGGCTGCGCATCTGGTCGGCCGCGACCTCCTTGTTGCTGGTGGTGTTCTTCGGTCTCATGGTGAGGGCCTTCGCCAAGGGCATGCAGATCAATTGCGGCTGCTTCGGCGGAACGGGCGACATCATCTCCAAGTGGACGCTGCTGCGCGACGGAAGCATGCTGGCGGGCTCGCTGCTGCTAACCTGGATGGCCTTCCCGCGGCGGAGTCAGCCGGCGTCCCACGGCAATCCGGTGCCTGACCCCAATCCGGCGCCGGACCGCATACCGGTGTGAACGACGTTCTCCGGCGCGAGTTGGAATACCACGAAAAGCTGTACTCGGGTTTCGCGCAGTCGCATTTCGCCCGTCCCGCGGTTCGCGCCCTGCGCCGCCACATGGTGGCGCGCATCCTGCGAGTCACCGGCGCCGGCACGCGCGCGCGCGTCTTGAGCCTGGGATGCGGCATCGGCGACACGGAGCTTTTGCTGGCGCCGCACGTGAGGGAGGTGGTGGGAGTGGATCTCTCGCCCGCGGCGATTCGCCAGGCCCGCGCCGACGCCGCCAGGCTGGGCATCGGCAACGCGCATTTCGAGGAGGGGACCGCCGCGCACGGCCTTTTCGACGTGGCCATCGCGATCTTTTTCCTGCACCACCTGCCGGACCAGGCGCTCGCGGAGCTGCCGCGAAACCTGTCGGGGATGCTCGCGCCGGGTAGTGTCTTCTATTCTCTTGATCCGAGTTGCCGGCGGCTCTCAGGCTCTTTGGGCAGGCGGCTCGTACCGGGCCTGATGAAGAAGTACCAGTCGCCGGACGAGCGCGAGCTGGAGCCCGAGTCCACCGCGAAGCTCTTCCGCGATGCGGGATTCGACGCGCGAATCGAAATGTACGATTTCCTATCGTCGCCGCTCGCCGGCCTGTTCCCCGGATGGCGCGCCGGCTACCGGGCGGCGCGAGCCATGGACGGGGTCATTCTGCGCATCGGGCCGCTGCGGAGTCTCGGCAGCAACTTCGAAGTGATCGCGAGACGCTGACCAGGCACGGGCTCAGATACCCGGATGACCACGGCGTCGCAGGCCACTCCCGCGTCAGTGAGATACGATTAGACAGTGCGGCAGGATCATGAGGCGCCGAGGGCGATCGCAGTAGATGGCTGGCGCTACCACCACATCGGTATTCCAACCAACACGCCGCGCCCCGGGGAACGGCATTTGGCGGCTCTCAAGGTGCACGTGTCGGGGTTTGAGTCGAGTCCTTATGGCATTCAGTGGATGCGCTTCGACCCAGATGCGCCTTACCCCGAGATCGTCAAGTCGCTGCCACACGTGGCTTTTGAAGTGGACAACCTGGAAGCGGCGCTCGAAGGCAAAGAGATTCTGATTCCAACCAACTGCCCGTCTGAAGGAGTGACGGTGGCAATGATTATCGACAACGGCGCACCTGTAGAACTGTTGGAGTTCGGAATTCGGCGCCCGCCGGTGGATTCCAGAGAATGTTTGGCAGGCAGTCACCGTGATCTATTGAAGGGTGGCTCAAGGGCATTGGGGTAAGTCGGGGACGATTGCTCTCACTTCTTCCCCTTCACCCTCTTGTACTCCTCGCGGATCTCTTGCAACTGGCGGGCATGCGATTCCCCATGCTCCGCATAACCTTCGAGCAACTCAATCAGGGTCAGTCGGCCGCGTTCGCTATGGTTGCCGGCGCGCGCGAAGGCGGATTCCGGCAACGCCTTGAGGAGCTCGTAGTTCTCCGCCCGGATGCGGCGGAACGTCTCAAGCGATTGCTTCGGTTTGCGGCGCGCGTAATCCAGGTTGGAAGTCCATGCATCCTGGTCGTACGCGATCAGCGTGGGATTGTCTTCGGCGATCACCTGGCGAAACCGATGCGCGCCCACCAGTTCCGCGTCGGCCAGGTGTGCGACAATCTGCCGCACACTCCACTTGCCGGGGGCGAGCGCGAAATCCTCCTCCTCTCCGAAGACGCCGGTCAAGACTACGGCCAACAATTCCGGGCCGCGCCGGTAACGTTCCAGTAAAATCGGGATATCGGACATGAGTCTCACTCAGTAGTAATCCGCGCAGCTCAGGTAGTAGCCGCACTTCTCGCACAAGAGCTTGCACTTGCGTTCGGTCAGGCGCGTCGAGCATACCGGGCAGTACAGCATTGGCTCCGACTCGTCCTTTCGCGCCACCGGCTCTTGCGATTCGGATTCCTTCACGGATGAAGAGATTATACCGCCCGCGGGCCGTCTTCCAATCCCCTACAATAGGAATCAATCGATATGAGACTCAGACTGGCGGTTCTTTCAGCGGTGCTAGCGATGGCGGCCTCGGCCCAGCGCCAGCCTCCCAACCGGCCCGTGCGCCTGCCCTCGCGAGGCACGCGCGGCGCGGTAGCGGCAGGCACCGAGTACGCCACGGAAGCCGGCATGCGCATGTTTTTCAGCGGCGGCAATGCCGTGGATGCCGGCATCGCTACCATGCTGGCCGATTCGGTGACCGAGTCCTCGCATTTCGGACTGGGCGGGGAAGCCCCCATCCTGGTGCGCACCAAAGCGGGCAAGGTCTACGCCATCGCCGGGGTCGGCACGATGCCGAAAATGGCCACGGCCGATTTCTATCGCAATCATAAGATCCAGCCCCTGGAGATACGGGACGCGCCCGAACCGAAAGGCCTCAAAGACTGGGTACCGACGGCCGGGATTCTCTGCGCGCTCGTCCCGGGAATGGTGGAGGCGGCGTTGGTCACGCTGAGGGAATTCGGGACGAAGTCGTTCTCCGAGGCGGTAGAGCCAGCCATCGAGCTGGCCGACGGCTATCCGATAGACGAGCTCCGATACTTTGCGCAATGGGTGAAGTACCTGGAGGCATGGCCCGCATCGAAACGCGTGTTCTTCCCCAATGGCAGGGTGCCCCAAGTCGGTGAGATTTTCCGCCAGCCGGACCTGGCGCGCACCTTGCGCTCCATGGCCGAGGCCGAGAAGAAAGCGTTGGCGGCGGGCGCCAGCCGGGCGAAGGCCATCGATGCGGTGCGCGACTACTTCTACCGCGGCGACATTGCCCGCCGCATCGACGAGTTCTCCAAACAGAACGGCGGGCTACTGCGGTATGAAGACATGGCGGCTTTCCACGTGGAGCCGGAGGAGGCCGTCTCCACCACGTTCCACGGCTATACCGTCTACAAGCCCGGCTTCTGGAGCCAGGGCCCCTCGATGCTGGAGGCGTTGAATATTCTCGAGGGCTACAATCTCCGGGAACTCAAGCTGAATTCCGCGGATTATATCCATACGCTGGTAGAGGCGCTGAAGCTGGCTTATGCCGATCGCGACACCTACTACGGCGATCCGAAGTTCGTGAAGATCCCGATGGAGCGCCTGCTCTCGAAGCAGTACGGAGCGGAGCGCCGCAAGCAGATCACCAATGAGGCCTCGCTCGATTTTCGCCCGGGAGACGTGGAGCCGAACCCGCCGAAGCATCCCTTCTATTCGCAGATCGCCAGCTACAAGCGGGAAGACGCGTTGTTCGGCGGGGACACGACTTGCGTAGACGCCATCGACAAAGACGGCGTCGCCATCTCCATCACGCCCTCGGGCGGCTGGATGCCGCAGTACATCGCGGGCGACACGGGCATCCCGCTCACCGCGCGGGCGCAGAGCTTCCTGCTGATTCCCGGGCATCCCAATGAATTGGCCGGCGGTAAGCGGCCGCGCGTGACCCTGAGTCCCACGCTGGTGGTCGGTCCCGAAAATCAGATCCTGACCACTTCCACCCCCGGCGGCGACAACCAGGAGCAGACGCAGATCCAGGTGTTGTTTTACGCGGCGGAGTTCGGCATGGACGCCGAACATGCGGTGGAAGCGCCGCGCTTCCAGACGGAGCACTTGGTTTACAGCTTCGACAACCACACCATGAATGCGGGCAGCCTCCTGCTCGACGAGCGCACGGCCCCCGCGGTGATCGCCGAGCTGCAAAGGCGGCACCACCTGGTGGACATGCGCGACCGCTATTCCAGCGGCGCCGCGCCTGTTCTGATCCGGATGTACCCCAACGGGATGATCGAAGCCGGAGCCGACCCCTACTTCTTCCGGTCGGCACAGGCGTGGTAGGTCCGCTGTTCGAGGAGCCCGGTTCCTTCGATCGCAGCGGGCTGGCGTCCAGGCTGCGCGCGCTGGCGGACCGGAACATCTACATCGGCGGCAGCTCCTGGAAATATGAAGGCTGGCTGGGGCAGGTCTACAGCCGCGAGCGATACCTTGCGCGGGGGCGCTTTTCGCAGAAGCTCTTCCAGGCCGAGTGCCTGCGCGAGTACGCCGAAACATTTCCCACGGTGTGCGGCGATTTCGCGTTCTACCAGTTTCCCGCCGAAGATTTCTGGCGCAGGCTGTTTCAGCAAACGCCCGCCGGCTTCCGGTTCGCCTTCAAGGTGCCGGAGCAGATCACCTGCAAAGTGTTTCCGGCGCACGCCCGCTACGGACCCCAGGCCGGCCAGGAAAACGAAGCATTCCTGGACAGCGGCATGCTTCGGGAAATGTTCCTCCGGCCCCTGCTGCCCCATCGCGAAAAGACGGCGGTCCTGATTTTCGAGTTCGGCGCGTTCGGCCGGCGGAGCTTCGCGTCGCCCGGCGAGTTTGCGGACCGCCTGGACCCGTTCCTGGCGAACCTGCCGCCGGAATTCCGCTACGCCGTTGAGATCCGCAACCCCGAGTTTCTGGACCGCGACTACTTCGCCTGCCTGCGCAGTCACCGCGTGGCGCACGTGTACAACGCGTGGTCCAGAATGCCGGAGCTGCGGCATCAAATCGCCATTCCCGATTCCGCCACGGCCGATTTCCAGGTGTGCCGCGCGTTACTGCGCCGGGGACGGATGTACGAAAACGCCGTGGAGACATTTTCGCCCTACACCGAGGTAAAGGATCCCAACCCGGAGGCTCGGGAATCCATGCGGGTGCTGATTGGCCGCGCGCGGGAGAACAGGGAGTTTCTTTTCCTGTTCGTGAACAACCGGCTGGAAGGAAATGCGCCCTCCACCATTCTCTCGCTTGTGGAGCCGTAGACGGCGCGGTATCCTAGACCAAACCTCTATGCTGCTTCAAATTGAGGAAAAACGGATCGACCCGGACATAACGGTCGTGGAGCTGGTCGGGAAACTGGCCTTGGGCCGGGAGAGCCAGCGCATCGAAACCATCGTGGAAGAGCTCATCAAGAGCGGCCGTGTGCGTGTGATCCTGGAGATGACGGGCGTGGATTACATCGATAGCGCCGGGGCCGGGCTGTTGGCCCTGGCCTCCGGCAGGCTGAAGGAAGGGGGCGGCAAGCTGGTGGTGGTAGCCCCGGAAGGCCGCGTGCTGGCGCTCCTCAAGATGACCCAGTTGACGCTGATTGTGACCGTTTGTCCGACGCTCGCCGCCGCCGCGGACGTTCTCCGCCAGATGCCGCCGCCCGCCGCGGCGTAACAAGGTCAGCTCTTGCAGGAGCCGTTTTCGGGGGAGGCAGCGCAAGACGCACCGGAATCCGCTACAATGAGTCTATAAGGAGGCCGTATGGAACCCACTAGCGTTCAATTAGCTGGTGCTCTCGGTGGTCTTGGCTTCCCTGAAATCGTCGTCATCTGCGCGGTGGCCGTATTGCTTTTCGGCAGCAAGAAAATTCCGGAGTTGGCGAAAGGTCTAGGGGAAGGTATCAGAAATTTCAAGACTGCATTGAAGGAAGAAGAGCAGAAACCAGCAGCCCAGGTCGAAGAGAAGAAGCAGGCGTAGGCTTCGAGGAACCGCCCGCAAGGTGAGCTGGTTCCATCTCGGCTTCAGAAACCAAACACAACAAAACCCCGCGCGCCTTTGAGGCCGCGGGGTTTTTCCTTTCAGACCCGGTTGGGCCTACTTCTTCTTGGGCGGAACGATCGCATCCTTGGCGGCCTTGGCCACGCGGAACTTCACGACCTTCTTGGCCGGAATCTTGATGCTCTCGCCAGTCGCCGGGTTGCGCCCCGTGCGGGCCTTGCGATCCACTCGCACCAACCGGCCGATGCCCGGCAGCACGAATACTCCATTCTTCTTGACCTCGGCGATGGCCGTGCTCGCGAGGTGATCCAGGAAAGCGCGCGACGTTTTGTTGTTGCTTTCGCAGGCCTCCGCGAGCGACCTCACCAGTTGCGTCTGGGTCATTCTCTGATTCGCCATAATTCTCCTTTTGATTCTCCCGTCGTTTTCTGTCTGTGGAGCCGGTCCGCCCAACCGGCGAAGCCGCGCCACTTTCACCATCGAACATTGTTAAAGACCGCGGCACTCTCCCGAATGCCCGTCTCGATCGATTTCAATGATACGGGAAGGGCCGGATGATGTAAAGAGAATTACGCGAAAAAAGGCCGTTTTTTCGAGGTTTCTTGAGTTTTCCGTGCTGGAAGGGCCATTTTACGGGGTTTCGGCGAATCCGGAGCCCACTTTCCACTCCAACTCCCCCTCGGAGAAGGCTCCCGCCGCTTTGTTTTTCAGTACGCGGAAGCGCACTCGCCGGGCTGTGGCCTGAAATAAGACGATTCGCACGGCGGCGTAGAGTTTGAGCGGAGCGCCTCCCGCACTGGTTTCGGTGTCTTCGCCGGCCGGCCCCATACGGGTGCGAAGCTGGTTGAGAAAGACCACGGCTGCGGCGGTCTTCGCCACACCCAGCGACAGGCGGCGAAGGCCCGAAGCGAGCACGCGGCTTTGCAGCCCTGGTCCGCTCTCCCCGAGTCCCGCCTCCAACTCGAGCCTGGGAACCAGCGCGGCGGCGGAATCGATCACCAGTAGATCCACCGCACCGGAGACGGCCAGCGTGTGTGCGATCTCCAGCGCCTGCTCGGCCGAGTCCGGCTCGATGACCGGTAACCGTTCGATAGCCACCCCGAGGGAGGCACCGTAGGCGGGATCGAAGACATGCTCGGCATCGATCCAGGCGGCGGTCGCGCCGTTTCGCTGGAGGCGTGCCGCGACCTGGAGAGCCAGTGTGGTTTTACCGCACGACGGGGGGCCAAACAACTCTACGATGCGGCCGCGAGGAAGGCCGCCCACCCCGAGAGCGGCGTCGAGAGAAGGGAAGCCGGTGGGGATCGCCGCACGGTGCTGGATCTCCTGGCGGGCGAGTTTCAGGCGAATCGTGCGTTGGCGGTCTTCTTCCTTCATGCGGGGTGAGCGATCAGCGATCAGCCGTCAGAAACTGAGGAAAAATCGGTTGGCAGGCGATAGCGCCTGCCCCACCAGACAGATGCTTTCGTCTGTCAAGTCTAGCGCCGAACTGGCGCCGCCTTGGCTGGCGGAGCGGATGCCGGAGCTTCCGCCGCTGCGGCGGCCGGTTCCGATTTGACCAAGCCCAGAGCCTTGCGCAGCTCCGTGTCGATGGCTTGCCGGATGTCCGGGTTGTCCTTCAGGAACTGGCGGGCGTTCTCGCGGCCCTGGCCGATGCGCTCGCCTTTGTAGCTGAACCACGACCCGCTCTTCTCCACCAGGTTTTGCGCCACCCCCAGGTCGAGCAGGTCGCCCTCCTTGGAGATGCCCTCGCCATAGACGATGTCGAATTCGGCTTCGCGGAACGGGGAGGCCACCTTGTTCTTCACCACCTTTACCTTGGTGCGGTTTCCGACAACGTTGTCACCGTCCTTGATGGCAGCGATGCGCCGGATGTCCAGCCTTATCGACGCGTAGAACTTCAGCGCCCGGCCGCCGGTGGTGGTTTCCGGGTTGCCGAACATCACCCCGATCTTTTCGCGGATCTGGTTGATGAAGATCAGGCACGTCCGCGACTTGGAAACCACGCCGGTGAGTTTGCGGAGGGCCTGCGACATCAAACGTGCTTGGAGCCCCATGTGGCTGTCGCCCATTTCGCCATCCAGCTCGGCTTTGGGAACCAGCGCCGCCACGGAGTCCACCACCAGCACGTCGATCTGTCCGGATGCGGTCAGGTGATTGGTGATCTCCAGCGCCTGCTCGCCGTAGTCGGGTTGCGAGACCAGGAGATTGTCGATGTCGACCCCGAGTTTCCTGGCGTAAGCCGGGTCAAGCGCGTGCTCGACGTCGATGAAGGCGGCGATGCCACCCTTCTTCTGCGCTTCGGCGATCACCTGCAGCGCAATTGTGGTTTTGCCGGACGACTCCGGCCCGAAGATTTCAATCACGCGGCCGCGAGGCAACCCGCCAACGCCCAGAGCCGCGTCCAGCGAAATCGAACCGGTCGAGATCACGCTGACCGGTACAATGGCGTCCTTCGACCCGAGACGCAGAATGGAGCCCTTGCCAAACTGCTTCTCGATCTGGCCGAGAGCGAGGTCCAAGGCGCGCGCGCGCTCTTTTTCGTCCATGCGGGGTAAAACTCCTGGAAGCTGAGGTGAAAGTCTTATTGTAACAGTGCCGCTCTCGCCCTGGAGCGGGCTTTCGGTCGGGGGATTTGCGTTCGTCATGTCAATTCGTGTGCCGCGGCGGCTAAAGTCTCAAGCAAATTCGGCCGGCGGGATAGACGGCCGATCGGAACGGTATAATCGGTGCAGAGGTTCATGCCGATGGCAGCCCGCTTTCTCGCCCTTCTCCTTCTGCCGGTTTTGTTGCTGATGGGGGCGGCCAAGAAGACCGTTGCCACGGCCAAGGGAGAGAACGAAGACCTGATTCTGACGGTGACGCTGTACATCGATCCGGCGGACGTCAAGGAGATGGTCGGTTCCGACCTGGGCGGGCATTACATCATGGCCAATGTCAAGGTAGACCCGAAGTACGGGAAGGATATTACCATCGACCGCGACGACTTCGTGCTTCGCTCCAACGATAACGGCGAAAAGGCCACACCGTTTGCCGCCAACCAGATCGCCGGGCGGGGAGCATTGGTCATCGCGCAGACCGAGGACAAGCCGAAGAAACACGGATGGTCGATGGGCGGCCCGGTGATGATTGGCAGCGGGAGCACAAACCAGGACGACAAAGACAAACCTGCGCCCAAGATGGTCAGCGACGAGCAGGATAATAACCCCCTCAAGAAGGTGCTGGAGAGCAAGATCCTGCCGGAGAAAAAGACCGACCAGGCGACGGAGGGCCTGCTCTTCTTTCCGATGGAGAAGCAGAAAATGAAGGACCTGGAGCTGCGCTTCGGGGGTCAGGAGAATCGCATCAGTTTGCGATTCAGGCCGTAAGATAAGGTAAAGACAAATGCGAATTCTGGTCGTGGAGGACGAGAAACGAATCGCCGACTTTTTGTGCCGCGGTCTGGAAGGCGCGGGCTACGCGGTGGATGCCGCGCCCAACGGAGCCACCGCGCTCGATCACATCCACACCACGGACTACGACCTGGTGATACTGGATCTGATGCTTCCGGATATGGACGGGCTCAGGGTGCTGGAGCGGGTCCGCAACCGCAAGGCCGGCCCGCCGGTGCTGATCCTCAGCGCGCGCGGCGGGCTGGATGACCGCGTGAAGGGCCTGGAACAAGGGGCCGACGATTACCTGGTCAAGCCTTTCGCATTTGTGGAGCTGCTGGCGCGCGTGCGGGCGCTGCTGCGGCGCGGACAGCCGACTCCCGAGCGGCTGCAGGTGGGCGATCTGTCGGTGGACTGCATTCGCCGCAAAGTGGTGCGCGGCACGGAAACCATCGACCTGGCGCCCAAGGAGTTCGGCATCCTGGAATATATGATGCGCAACCGCGGGCGCCCGCTCAGCCGGACCATGATCGTGGAGCACGTGTGGGACATGGATTACGACGGCCTCACCAACATCGTGGACGTCTATATCCGCCATCTGCGCAGCAAGATCGACGACCGCTTCACGCAGAAGCTGATCCAGACCGTGCGCGGAATCGGCTACATGATCGAAGCTCCCGAGAAACCGGCCGAGAGGCCCACGGAGCCAATATCCGAACGGCAGGTGTGATGTTGCGCGATCGCGATTTCCGCCGGATCACACGCGGGCTGCGCTTCCGCCTGACGGCCAGCTACGCACTGTTCTTCGCCGTGCTGCTGATTGGAGTGGCCTCCTGGTTCCGTGAAAGCCTGGTGAAGACGCTGGACGCCCAGGTGCACGAGACCTTGAACCAGGAATGGGCCGCCTTGAAGGGTGGCTACCTGCGCATCGATAAGAGCCCGGAGCTGGACTACAAGTACGGTTCTACCTGGTATTACGACGAAACCGATCCCGACGAATCCGCGATTGTCCTGGACATCAAGAAGATCTACATGATCGCGGACCAGAACGGGAACCTGATTCAGGAGGCCAAGACCAAGGAGCAGGAATATTCGACGACGTACGACGAGATCGGTATCGATCCACCCAAGCTGGTCCAGCAAAGAGTCCGCGAGGCAATGGCGGCCATGAAACCCGGCACGCCGGGCAAAGCCTTCTGGGACGAGCGCCGGAGCTCCAAGGGCGAGCCATTTCTGATCCGCGCCGGAATCTTTTTCGATGAGGGCCACGTGGTGCCGGGACAGCACGTGCCGTTTTACGTGGCCATCGGATATCCTCTCTCCGGTAACGGCAAGATTCTGCGCGGATTGACCTGGCGTTGGATCGCCATCATCCCGGGGGCCTTGATTCTCGGCTCGTTTCTCGGCTGGATCATGACTGGCCGTGCGCTCACGCCGGTGAAGGACGTGGCGCAGGCCGCGCAGCGGATTTCGGGCTCGAATCTCAGCTTGCGCATTCCCGCGCGCCGTACGGGCGACGAACTGGATTACCTGGTCCTCACTTTCAATCGCATGATCGAGCGGCTGGAAGCCTCGTTCCAGCAGATGAAGCAGTTCTCGGCCGACGTATCGCACGAGCTGCGCACACCCATCACGGCGATCCGCGGCCAGCTCGAAGTCGCCCTCTTCACGGCCAAGACGACGGACCAGTACCGGGAAGCGATGTTCAACGCGCTCCAGGATATCGACCGGCTGTCGCAGATCGTGCGGGCGCTGTTGCTGCTGGCGCAGGCCGAATCGGGCCAGCTCGTTTTGCAGAAGTCGCGGCTCAATCTCTGCGAGGTGGTCGAAGACCTGGTGGAGCAGTTCCAGATTCCCGCCGAAGAGGCGGGGGTTCGTCTGACGGCCGACCTGCCGGTGGAGTGTCCCGCGGAAGTCGACCGCGTGCAGATCGAACGGATGATCAACAACCTGCTTTCCAACGCGCTCAAGTTCACGCCAAAGGGTGGGTGGGTGCGGGTGGTGCTCAACCTGGCGCCGGATTGTGTCGAGATCGTAGTGGAGGACACGGGCCGGGGCATTGCGCCGGAGTATCTGCCGCACATTTTCGACCGCTTCTATCGCGTTCCGGGATCGGGCACCGCGCCCAGTCCCGAACAGGGACTGGGGCTCGGGTTGAGCTTCGTCGCGTGGATCGTCAGGGCGCACAACGGCAAGATCGAGGTGGACAGCACGCCGGGTAAGGGAACGCGGTTCACCATCAAGCTGCCCGCGGCGGGGGTAGGCTCCGACACCCTGGAACTAGCGGGGCAGCCGGCGGCGTGAACGGTATCTCCCGAAGACCGCTCCCTGACGGGGTGCCCTCTGGGCCCAGCTCTGATCGGAGCCATGACCGTGAGAGAGTGGTCGCTACGCACTCACTGAAGCATACCGGCTCGTACGTCAGCCCAGTTCCACCTTCTCGTAGATATCGGCGAGCTTGAGTCGGCAGCCGATGGATTCAATTTCAAATGTGTCTTCCAGGCGGCTGGCCTCTGCGGTCAACTGCCATGGGTTGCCGGGGGGCTTTGTGAATAGCTCCGCGCCAATCAACTCCGAGGCCACCATGAGGTACGCCTTCAAGGATTCGATCGTGCGATAGTGGCCGAACTTGCGCCCGCGATCATAGGCCTCGGTGGAGGGGGAGAGCACCTCTACGATGACCGTCGGATTCACCAGGGTGTCGAGATCGCCGTCCAGGTACCGCGGTTCTCCGCAGACCACCACGAGATCTGGATAGGTGTACAAACCAGTCGGCACGACCAGGACCTGCTGATCGCTCGAATATACCTCACAACGACGCGCACGAAGCTGCTGGTAAAGTTGTCCGCTCACGTTCGTCTTGATAAGACTGTGGGCGCCTTTGACCAGATTGTGGGGTCTCGGCTCCCCCATGGGGAACATCTGGCCGTTGTAGTATTCACTCTTGAATTCGGCCTTGCGCTCGATTTCGAGGTACTGCTCTGGCGTAAGGAACGTTTTGGATACCTTCGACATCGCGAAATCTCAGTACCAACCCAGCATGCCCGTCGCTGAAACCGTGTACTACGCTGCCTTCGGCATCGCCACTACCTTGGGCTGCAGTCCCGCCTTCGCCAACAGGAAGTACACGACGAACCCCGTGATGAAGCTGTACAGCACGGCCGGCTCCACGTAGGTCTTCACGCCGGCGGGCAGCGGCAGGAAGGGCAGAATTCCCACTACAAACCCGATCGCCCAAGCTCCGTAGCCGGCGAAGTTGATTCCTTCGCGCGGGCCCGACCAGCGTTTCCCGGAGAGCATGTAGTCAGCCGCCATGGCGCCGCAGATGGGGCCGAACGACGCGCCTACGATTTTGAAGAATGGAACCAGATTGCCGGCGAGCCCCGTAACTGCGAGCACGATTCCCACAGCCGCCCCTGCCATCGTCGAGGCAACCCGCGGCACACTCGGTATCATCGTGTTGAAGCTGTTGCCGACGATGAACGCGCAGAAGCAGGTAGGCGGCACGGAGGCCACCGCAAAGAGCAGGAACATACTGCTGGCGATGGGCCCTCCAATACCCTTAATTACGTCAGCATACAACCAACCCTGGCTTAGGCCGGCTCCATGCGCGCCGGCCACCGAGATCAACGGCAGCCCGCCCGCGATCAGCACCGCCAGCGTGATGCCCACCAGGCCGCCCCACTTCACGTCGGTTTCGTTCCGCGAGTTCGTGCCGAAGTCCGCGCCCGCCGCGCCCGCCGTGGCGAAGAAGCCGATCACGATGGCGATGACGGCGGTGAACGCCACGTAGGAATTCTCCTGCCCGGCAGGCACCTGGTACCGGCCCACACCGCCCGCCGTCTGGAAGACCACGATCAGCAGCATGAGCAGCGGAATGAAATTGAGGAAGGTGGCGATCTTCGCGACGTACTGAATGCCCTTGGCGCCCACCCAGGAGAGCACCAGCCCCCAGACCAGGCCGGTGGCGATGAACGGCGCGGTTCCCGGCCCGGAATTCATGCCGACTCCCTTGAGGATGAAGTCCGTCGCCACGAAGGTGGCCACCGCGAACCATCCGATCTGCAGCAGTCCCATCAACAGTCCCGGCATGACGTAGCCGCCCGCCGTGCCAAAAGTGGAGCTTCCCACTACATACAACGGGTAGCCAGTCTGCATCCCCAGCATCGCCGGCACCCGGTAATAGAGGGCATAGCAGAGCACCCCCGCGATCAGCAGGGCCAACAGGCAGAGCCCCAAGGCACCGCGCGCGATCGTATCCCGCGCTGTCTCCTGATAAAATGCCACCCACAAAAAAATACCGGCATAGCTGGGCGCGGTATTGGCATACCACGGGGCGCGCTTCCCGGGCGGGTTCGGCACGGCTTTCGCTAGATAGTCTGGCAACATGGCCACTCCTTTAGAGTTCCGTACAGCTTTATCTTGAAGCGGCCAGTATACTACAGCGCAATCAGCTCAGTTCCACCTTCTCGTAAATATCCGCGAGCTTCAGCCGGCAGCCGATGGATTCAATCTCGATTGCGTCCTCCAGGCGGCTGGCCTTCGTTAACGCCCACAGGTTGTCGGGCTGCCTGGTGTATAGCTCGGCGGAAATCAGCTCCGAGGCCACCATGAGATAGGCTCTCAGGGATTCGATCATGCGATAGTGTCCGAACTTGCGCCCGCGGTCGTAAGCTTCGGTGGTGGGTGAGAGCACCTCCACAATCACCATGGGATTCAGCAGCGTGTCGAGCTCACCATCCAGGTATCGCGGTTCTCCGCAGACCACTACGATATCGGGATAGGTATACAAACCAGTCGGCGCCACCAAGACGCGCTGATCGCTCGAAGACACCTCGCAGGGGCGCGCACGAAGCTGTTGGTGAAGCTCGGCGCCCACATTCATCTTGATCAGATTGTGAGGCCTCTTCGCCCCCGCCATGGCAAACATCTCACCGTTGTAGTATTCGCTCCTGAATTCGGCCTTGCGCTCGATTTCGAGGTACTGTTCCGGCGTGATAAACGTCTTGGGAGGCGAGCACATGGCGAAGTCTCCAGTACCAACTTACCACCCCCGGCCCCGCAAACTGCTACAATCCATTCTTGCCACTGCCGTAATTGCCGCCGTGTTTCGCCGGGTCTTCAAAGCATTTCAATATCGCGACTTCCGCCTCATGTGGATCGGCGCGTGCACGTCTGCCATCGGCACGTGGATGCAGATGGTGGCGCAGGGCTGGCTGATCTGGAAGATCAGCGGCAACGCGCATCTGCTCGCGCTGGACCCCATCCTCCAGGCGGTTCCGATCGTTCTCTTTTCGCTGGTGGGAGGGGTGCTGGCCGACCGCTTCGAGCGCCGCCACATGCTCATCTTCTCGCAGTGCGTGCAGATGTGCTGCGCCATCCTGCTGACGGTGCTGGTGGGATTCCACGTCGTCAAGGTCTGGCACTTTCTCTCCTGCTCCTTTGTGGTGGGCTTCGCCCAGGCCTTCGGCGGACCGGCCTATTCGGCTCTGATTCCCACCCTGGTTCCCAAGGAGGACATGCCCAATGCTATCGCCCTCAACTCCATCCAGTTCAACGGGGCGGTGATGGTGGGACCGGCCTTGGGCGGATGGGCCTTGCACGCCCTGGGGGACAAGTGGTGCTTTGGGCTGAATGCACTCTCGTTTCTGGCGCCGGTGGTCTGCCTGCTGATGCTGAAGATCCGCTTCCTGCCGGAGAAGACCACCGCCAGCATCTTCGGCAGCATGAAGGAGGGCATCCAATTCATTCGCAAGCAAGGCGCCATGGAGGGGCTCATCATCCTGGGCTTCTGCATGACCGCCCTGGGCGTGCCCATGCGGACCTTCCTCCCGGTATTCGCCGACAAAGTCTTTCACCAGGGTTCCGGCACCTACGCGACTTTCCTGTCGATGTCGGGGATGGGGTCGGTGGCCGGCGCGCTGGCGGTAGCCGGATTGGGAAACGTCAAGCAGAAAGGCCGCATAGCGCTGGCCATGCTGATGTGTCTCGGGGCCGGCATCGCCTGCTTCGGGCTCTCCCGCTCGGTGGCACTGAGCTGCGTGATGCTGTTCCTCTCCGGCGCCGCGATGATGGGGGTATTCTCCATGGTGGTGTCGCTAGTGCAACTCATCGTCACCAACCAGATGCGCGGCCGCGTGATGAGCGTCTACAACTTCGCGTTCCGGGGAGGAATGCCCTTGGGAAACCTGGCGGCCGGGCAACTCGTCCCAATGTTTACCGCTCCCGTCGTGTTCACGGTGAATGGCGTGCTGTTAGTGGCGCTCGGACTGTACTACTTCCTGGTGCAGCGGCGGATCGCGGAACTGTAATATGAGGATGAGGATTACCATGCTGGTTCTGCTGATGGCAGGTTTCCTGGCTGCTGCCGCTTCTTCCCCGCTGGAGATGGCGCGCGACCGGCAGGACCGCGCCGCGCTCGCGAAGATAGTCGGCGACTGTTCCGCCGCCGCAGCCAAGGCCCCCAACGACGCGGATGCACAGTACAAACTCGCGCTGGCGTCGTCATACCTGGCGGAGGTCGCGATCGAGCAGCACGACCGGAAGGGCGCGCGTCCGTTGGCGGAGAGGGGCATCCAGGCCGCCGAAAAGGCCGTGTCGCTCAAGCCCGATGTGGCGGAATACTATCGCGTAGCCGCCATGCTCTACGGACAGGCCATCACGGACATCATGAGCGGCCTGAAGTATGGCCCCAAGGCCAAGGACGCCATCGGCAAAGCCGTGGAAAAGGCGCCCAATTCCGCGTCCGTGTACGTGGCGCGCGGCGTGGGGAACTACTACCTGCCGGCGCAATTGGGCGGCGGACCGGCCGAGGCCATCCCCGATTTTCAAAAGGCCATTCAACTGGATCCGAAAAACGCCGAGGCGTATCTGTGGCTGGGGATCGGGCTCCGCCAGTCGAACAAGGAGGCCGAGGCGCGCCAGGCCTTCGCGAAGTCGCTGGAACTGGCGCCTAACCGCGTCTGGACCAAACAGCAGTTGGAAAAGACGCCGGCCAAATGAACCGTTCCGCGAACGCTGCCGCCGCGCTGGCGCTCGCGCTTCTGACGTTCTTTCAGGGCTCGTCTGGGGAATCTGTGGGTAAGTGGCGGGCCTCAGCGCTGGGGTTGAGTGAGGAAGCGGTGGAACTTCCGGCAGGTGGAGTCGAAGGAGCGCTGCTCGTCTTCCCACCCATTGTGGATCAGCGGTCCGCCGTCCTGGTGGATCACCTTGCGGATGAGGTGTTCCGCGGCGACTTTTCTCAGGGAAGGCTCTTCGTTCAGGTCGCGGATGATCTCTCCGCCGAGAATCCACAGGTTGTCGACGTGCCTTTGTATGGTTCTTTTGGATAGCTCGGACGCGGCGAGATGCATCAGGAAGGGCGTGAAGCATGCGACCAGTTTTCTGCCGGGCGGAAGATCCTTTTCCTCGCCCATCCAACGCTCCGGCCACTCCTCAAGATCGCGGCAGTAGGGCAACAGCGCGGCGGGTGTCGATGGGGGAGAATGGGGATTCGTCTTCATCTTTGTATCGACCCGAGTCCACGCATGCGCCTGTCCGAAATCCGTTCCTAAAAAAGGCCAACACGCCAATCCGTGCGGCCTGTGGCGTTTGGCCAGTGGCGAGCCCTGAGTCAGCTCGGTTCACGAATTCAGAATTTTTCTGTGGCAGATAACCACCTTTGTTTTCAGTGGATTCTTCCCTCAAGAGCGAAGAAAACCCTCGGCGCTCCATGCCAAGATTAGATTAGGGAGGAACTTTCGCTCGTTCGCGGGCGCTTACGTCTGGCTTCTCATCGCTGCCGCGCTCGGCCTGTACGCGGCGCTAGCCTAGATGGTAGCAGTAGAGCAGTAGACGCAAGGGTGTATTTCTGATATTTCGGCCCTATACTAGTAATACTTGTGACTTCGGTCACAGCTATGCGTCGTGATTCCGCAGTATCAAAGGATGAGATGATCCAGCCGGCGGAAACTCGGTTTACGGCCACGGTGCCCAACGAGGAGTATTGGCGCCGGCAAATCAAGTGCCAGTTCGCCTGCCCAGTACACACCGATGCCCGCGGTTATGTCCGCGCCATCGCTGCCGGAGACTACGAGACGGCGTATTTGATCGCCCGGGGGCCGAATCCGCTCGCCTCGATCTGCGGACGGGTCTGCGGTGCTCCTTGCGAGGCTGCCTGCCGCCGAGGATCGATAGACCAGCCAATCGCCATCCGCGCCCTCAAACGGTTCGTGTCCGACCAACACTCCGGCCACCTTCGCGCTCCGGGCGAATTTTCCGAAGGGGCCTGCGACGGACTGGAGGAGATGACCAATCTGGCCCGGTTCCTGGCCTCCCGGGAGTATCACCGGCCGGAAGGGCTCCGCGTGGCGATCATCGGTTCCGGACCCGCTGGACTGGCGGTAGCCCACGACCTCGCCCTTATGGGCATGGCCCCAACCATCTTTGAAGCCGAGCCGCGGCCCGCCGGCATGCTGTACACCGGCATCCCCGCATACCGCCTGCCGCGCGACCTCATCGATGCCGAGATCGAATTGATCCGGGGCTTGGGCGTGGAGTTCCGCTGCGGCGTAAAGATCGGCCGCGATGTCGATTTCGAGGAACTTCGCCGCGATTTCAAGGCCGTCATCATCGCGGTGGGCGCCAAGCGTGCCCGCATGTTGCAACTGCCGGGGTCGGACGCCCAAGGTATCTACGGCGGCATCGACTTTCTGCGTGCCATGTCGCTCGGAGAGAAGTTACCCATCGGACGCCGCGTCGTGGTAATCGGCGGCGGCAACGTAGCTTTCGATGTCTCCCGTTCCGCCGTTCGCTATGCCGATGACGATTCGGAACGCCTGGTCGCCCGCCAGACCGAAACGGACATTTCGCGAGTAGCGCTGCGGCAGGAAGCGGTGCGCGAGGTGCATCTTGCCTGTCTGGAATCACGGGAGGAGATGCCCGCCGACGAAGTTGAGGTCGTCGAAGGCGAGGAAGAAGGCATCATCCGCCACAATCGGCTCGGTCCCAAAGAATTCCTCTTCCGCGAAGAGAATGGCCAAAAGGTCGTCGCCGGCGTGCGCTTCCGGCGCGTGCTTTCGGTATTCGACGCCAACCGCCGCTTTGCGCCGGTGTATGACGATTCCGAGACCGTCGATGTAGAAGCGGACACCGTGCTGCTGTCGGTGGGCCAAATGGCCGATCTGAGCTTTCTGGGAGATGTCTCCAGGCTCCAGGTCGATCCCGAAACATGCGAGACGGGCACTCCTGGGGTTTTCGCGGCGGGCGACGTCGCCTACGGCGCGCGCTTGATGATCGATGCCATCGCCAGCGGCAAGAAGGCGGCTCGCGGTGTGTACCGGTTCCTCACCGGCCGTGAGATTCGCCAACACGAGACTCAACTTCACGTCGAGATCGAAGACTACCAGCGCGAGGCCGGTTACGAAGGCCGGCGGCGTGCGCACATCCCGGTCGCATCTACCCAGGAGAGGCTAGCCGCTCCGAAGCGCCTGGTCGAAACCGGATACACCGACGTGCAGGCCGCCGGTGAGGCGGGCCGCTGCCTGGATTGCGGCGTCAACACCATTTTCGACGGCGAGAAGTGCATTCTGTGCGGCGGTTGCGTGGATGTCTGCCCTACTCTGTGCTTGAAGTTGGTGGGGCTGGAACAACTGGCGCCGTCGCCCGAGATTGACGCGCTGCTGGCGTCAAGCGGGGCGGGTTCCGGCGACTCGGCGATTCTGAAAGACGAAGACCGCTGCATCCGCTGCGCCTTGTGCGCGCAACGCTGCCCGACGCACGCCATCACGATGGAGCGATTCCTGTTCCGCCAGGAGTGGACATATGCCTGATTCTCCCAAACGCCGCGATTTTCTGGGCCTGACGGCCTTGTGGGGCGTGGTGATCGCAATGGGCACTGCGCTTGCCGGCGTGATGCGCCTACCCAAGCCCGCGGTGCAACCCGGTCCGCTGCGCGTCTTCAAATTGGGCGACCCGGCGCAATACGCGGTCGGTTCGACGACTCGAATCGAAACAGGCGGCTTTTTCCTCTTCCACGAGGAACAGGGCTTCCACGCTATCTCCTCTGTTTGCACTCATCTGGGCTGCGTTGTGGCGCATACCGAGGGCGAGGGATTCGCTTGCCCGTGCCACGGATCGCGTTTCTCCACCGATGGGTCGGTTGTGGGCGGACCGGCGCCGGCCGCGCTGCCGTGGCTCGAAATCGTGTTATCACCGGACGGACAGTTGCAGGTGAATGCCGAATCGGCTGTACCGAAAGGGACCCGCTTCCGGGTTTGACGCCATGACGCCCATCCAGGAATTCCTCGAGAACCTCAAGCAGGCGCCCCGCCACATCCGCGAATCGGCGCTGCGCACAGGGAAGGCTCCCGAGACCGATCGCGAGCGCTCGCAGAGCACCTTCCACAATCTCTTTCTACACATGCAGAGCGTGCGCACTGACCGCAGGTCTCTTCGTTTTGCATACACCTTCGGCCTGGGCCTGATCCTCACCGCTTCGTTTGCGGTGCTCACTATCACCGGAATTCTGCTGATGGTGTATTACAAGCCCGGCGTCGAGTTGGCCTACAACTCGGTGAAGGACATTCACTTCGTGGTGCCGGCGGGACGGTTCATCCGCAACATCCACCGATGGAGCGCTCACCTGATGGTGCTGGCTGTCTTCCTACACATGGCGCGGGTCTTCTACACCGGCTCGTACAAGCGTCCGCGGGAATTCAATTGGCTCATCGGCCTCGCGCTGCTGGTGCTTACCCTGGGCCTGAGTTTCACCGGCTATTTGCTGCCGTGGGACCAATTAGCTTACTGGGCTGTCACCATCGGCGCCAATATCGCCAGTTCACCGCGGGAAGTGACCGACGCTATTGGGATCACCGCTTGGTTCGATCCCGGCGGTTTTCAGAAACAATTACTGTTGGGCGCGAACTATGTCGGCCAGGAGTCGTTGATCCGCTTCTACGTGCTTCACGTCGCGGTGCTGCCGCTGCTGATCTCGGCGTTTATGGGCCTGCATTTCTGGCGCGTGCGCAAGGATGGGGGGCTCTCGCGGGACGAATCGAAACCGGCGCCGCCAGCGCGCATCGGCGACCGCGACGTCGAAGTGTTTGCTCCTACCAAGACGTACGGACTGATGGCGGTGGTGCGCGGCCGAACCCCTGTAGTGGGGAGGGCGCCGGAGGGGTCGGTGTCGAGTTGGCCAAACCTTATGTGGGCCGAACTGGCGGCCTTCATGTTCACCATTGCAGTAACGCTCGTGCTGAGCTACTTCTTCGACGCGCCACTGAAGGAGATGGCCAACCCAGCGATTCCGGAGAATCCGGCCAAGGCGCCTTGGTACTTCCTGGGGCTCCAGGAATTGGTTTCGTACTCTGCGTTCATGGGCGGGGTTGGTATCCCAAGCATCGTGCTGATCGGCCTGGGGTTGATTCCCTACCTGGACCGTGATCCGCAAGGCGTGGGCATCTGGTTCGGTGGACCCGCGGGAGGGCGCACCTTCTGGCAATCGCTGATTTATGGCCTGACCAGCGTGCTGGGCCTGCTCGCAGTGACAGTCAACTTCGGCTGGCTTCGCACGTGGTTCCCCACGATTCCGCAGATCGCCATCATCATTCTCAATCCGGCGACGGTGATCGTGGCAATGTTTTCGGCATGGTCTCTGTGGGTGCTGCGTCGGACGGGCAGTATCCGCATGTCGGCAGTCGCATTGTTCACCTGCTTCCTGGCGGGCTTCGCAGTCTTGACCGCGATGGGCTCCATTTTCCGCGGACCGAACTGGTATTTCTACTGGTGGCCCAGCCAGTGGCCCACACATTAGGAGACATGATGTCAGGCGATCCATCCCGTCCTTTCAAGTGGGTCACGGTGGTCTGCTCGGTGGTGACCGTCGGATTCCTGGTGGCCGCGGCGGTGCGTGAGAACATCTCCGCAAACTGGCGTGGGCACCAAGCTGTGTTCCGCAGCATCCTGGAGACCAAGGCCAAGGACAACGCCGCGCGCACAACGGCGCGTAACCTTCCTATCGAGATCCGTCAGGTCGTCGTGCCGGCCTTGCCCACCGTGGACCGATGCGTAACATGCCACCTGGGCATCGACGATCCCCGCATGACAGACGTGCCCAATCCGCACCGCGTGCACCCCAAGCGACTGCTGGCCATCCACCGCCTGGAGAAATTCGGCTGCACTGTCTGCCACCAGGGTCAGGGCGCCGCGCTTAACTTCGAGGAAGCCAAGGCGGAAGACTACTTCTGGGACTACCCGCTGCTTCCGGCGAAGTTCACCGAGGCCACCTGCGCATCGTGTCATGATCCCCGCGCTTTGCCTGCGGGCTCGGCGGAGAAACTCGTGCTCGGCATGCAATTGTTCGAACAAAAGGGCTGCAACGGCTGCCACAAGCTGAATAGCAAGGGTGGACAACTGGGACCGGCGCTCGATAACGAGGGGCTCAAGACCAAACATCAGTTTGTGCGCGCCAGCCTCAAGGGATCGCAGACCAATTGGAACTGGTTCGCGGAGCATTTTCGCGATCCCGCCGGCATCGTTGCCGGAAGCCTGATGCCGATGCCGGCGCTTTCCCAGCAGCAGGTGGAAGCACTCACGGTCTTCATGCTGTCGCTGCGTCAGCGCGATCTGCCCGCGGACTACCTGGCACCCGATAAGATCGACGAGCAGTACGCGCGACTGCATCCGCCCGCTCCGGACGGCGCCGCGCTCTACCACCACTATTGCGCCGCCTGCCACGATACGGGCCTGCATAGCCGTTGGGACAAGAAATTTGGGCGCTTCGTTCCGGGCATCCGAAACGCGGCGTTCATTCGGACGGAAGACGACGAGTGTCTGGCAGAGAACATCCGCGAAGGCCGTCCCGGCACCCGCATGCCGGGTTGGGGTCCCAAGGCCGGGGGCTTGAGCGAAGCGGAGGTCGTGGCATTGGTGGCGTACCTTCGGACTTCGGCGCCTGCCATGGCTCTGCCTGCCGCACCACCGCGCGGTGAGGCCACCCGCGGGGCTGCACTGTTCGCGCAGGAATGCGCCGGGTGCCACGGAATGGACGGCAAGGGGCTCATCGCTCCAGCGCTGGCCAACCCGGTGTTCCAGCAGGCGGCTACCGACGCGTTCATTGCGCAGACCATCCGCGCCGGACGCGAAAGCACCCCTATGCCAGCGTTCGGCCGCGCCGGCGTGAGCGAATCGCAGATCGGCGACCTGCTCGCTTACATCCGAAAATGGCAGCCCCCGATCAAGCAAGCCAGGAGCCAGCATCCATGAAGAACCGACGCGACTTCCTCAAACTCGGAGCGCTCGCCGCGCTGGGCGCGTCCATCCCTGGCTGCCGCAAAGCGGACCAACCGCAACTGGAGGCCTTCACGGGTCCGCTCGACCCGCTGCGCGCGTATCCTTACCGCGGCTGGGAAGATCTCTATCGCAAACAGTGGACCTGGGACAAAGTGGTCCGCTCCACGCATTCCGCGAATTGTACCGGCTCCTGCAGTTGGAACGTCTACGTGCGCAACGGCGTGATGATTCGCGAAGAGCAGGCGGCCGACTACCCGCGCATCTCCGCCGATCTTCCCGATTACAATCCGCGCGGCTGCCAGAAGGGCGCGTGCTTCACCGAATACGTCTACGGACCGCAGCGGCTCCGCTCACCACTGATCCGCGCGGGCGAACGCGGCGAGGGCAAATGGCGCAAGGCGACCTGGGACGAAGCTCTTACCATGGTAGCCGGCAAGCTGCTCGACAACATCTACCAGTACGGGCCAGATACCAATACGTTTTTCAGCGTCATCCCCGCCATGAGTCCGGTATCATTCGCCGCCGGCTCGCGGTTTGCGCAGTATACCGGCGGCGTCTTCTGCTCCTTCTACGATTGGTATTGCGACCTGCCGCCGGGTGAGCCGCTGACGTGGGGCGTGCAGACCGAATCCTGCGAGTGCGCCGACTGGTTCAACTCCAAGTACATCGTGCTCTGGGGCAGCAACATTTCGCAAACCCGAATTCCCGACGCCCACTTCGCGTGGGAGGCACGCTATAACGGTGCCAAGATCGTAGGCATCTCGCCGGACTTCAACTCGTCGATGGTGCACACCGACCTGTTCCTCTCGATTCAGCCCGGCACCGATGCGGCGCTGGCTTTGGGAGTCGCCAAGTACATCATCGACAACAATCTCTACGACACTCCTTACGTCAAGGAGCAGACCGATCTTCCGCTGCTGGTGGACAAGCGCACGAACCTGTTTATCCGCGCCGAGGGTTCTACCGACCGATTCTTCTTCCACGACGCGAAGACTGGCAAACGGCATGAAGCGCCCGGCTCGATGGGGTCGAAGGAAAAGACCATCGCGCTTAACGGCGCCGACCCCGACCTGCACTATTCCGACGGCGAAGTGACTACCGTGTTCGAGCTGATGAAGCAGAAGCTGGCGCCATATACGCTCGAATCGGTGGCGCAGACCACGGGTCTGGCCCTGAGCGACATCGAGCAGTTCGCGCACGAATTCGCTACTCGCAAGCCGGCCATGATCATCCACGGCGCGGGCCTGAACCACTGGTTCCACAATGACCTGATCAACCGTTCTCTTATTTTGTTGGTGGCGCTCACCGGGAATACCGGGAAGAACGGCGGAGGTTTTAATCACTACGTCGGCCAGGAGCGCGTCTGGCCGGAGCGCGGCTTCAAGGCGTATGCCTTCCCCGAGGGAGCCAAGAAGCAGCGTATGCAGAACATGACGCTGTGGACTTACCTCCACTCGTCGAACAAAGATCACCATCTCTATAACGGCAAGCCTATCGAGCATTACATCGAAGAAAGCATCAAGAACGGCTGGATGCCGCTCTATCCCAAAAAGCGCGACCAGAAACCACGCGCACTCATCGTGTGGCGCGCCAACTATCTGAATCAGGCCAAGGGCAACGAGTACATCCTGAAGTCGCTGTGGAAGGACCTCGACCTCATCGTCGACCTGAACTATCGCATGGACACCACGGCGCTCTTCTCCGACGTCGTGCTGCCGGCGGCCAGTTACTACGAGAAGTCCGACATCAGCACGACGGATTGCCACAGCTACGTTCACCCCTTCAACAAGGTGCTCGACCCGCTCTACGACTCGAAGCCCGATTGGGAAATCTTCCGCGACCTGGCGAAAAAGGCGGCGCAAGTAGCAGCCGAGCGAAAGCTCGCGCCCTACCACGATCAGCAGTTCGACTGGCACCGCGACTTCACCAAGACGTATGAATTGTGGAGCGGCAACGGCAAGTTCCAGCAGCCGGAGGATGGCGCCAATTTCATCCTCGACGGCTCGCCGGAAACCAAGGGCATGACATTTGAGCAACTGAAGCAGCATCCACAGCGCTTCAAGAAGATCGACGAGGAAGCTTGGAACAGCGAGATCAAGGAAGGCCAGGCCTACACGCCGTTCCAGCACCAGGTGGAGAGCAAGCGCCCGTGGCGCACCCTGACAGGACGGCAGCAGTTCTATCTGGACCACCCCTGGTTCCTGGAGTTCGGCGAACAGCTTCCGGTGTACAAGGAACCGCTCAGCGATAGCGCCAAGTATCCGTTTTTCTGGAACACGCCGCACGGGCGGTGGTCCATCCACTCCACATGGCGCGATGCGCGCTACCAGTTGCGGTTGCAGCGCGGCATCCCGATTTGCTATATCCACCCGGAAGATGCCAAGACGCGCAACATTCAGGACAACGATTGGGTGAAGGTCTTCAACGATAACGGCAGCTTCGTCAGCAAGGTGCAGGTTCTTCCTGGTGAGAAGCGTAAACGCCTCACCATGTACCACGGCTGGGAGCGCTACCTGGGCTTCCTCCAGGGCGGATGGCAATCGCCATCCATGATCAAAATCAAGCCTACTCAACTCGTGGGCGGATACGGACACGTGGTCTTCAAGCTGAATTACTGGGGCCCGACCGGCAACAATCGCGACGTGAGAGTGGACATCGTGAAGTACACCCCGACGGCGGCCGATCTGCAGGCCATTCGCAGAACCGGAAAGGGGAAGGCCTAGCATGTCGCAACATCAGATCTCGATGGTGCTCGACCTCAACAAGTGCCTGGGTTGCCAGACGTGCACCCTGGCCTGCAAGAAGCTGTGGACCGACGGTGACGGCATGGATTACATGTACTGGAACAACGTCGAGACCCGTCCCGGCCAAGGGTATCCGCGCAATTGGGACAAGATCGGCGGCGGCTTCGAAGACGGCAAACTGCGGCCCTCCGAACTTCCCAGCAAGGAAGATTACGGCCAGACCTTCGAATACAACTACGCCGAGCGCCTCTTTCAGGGCGGCATGCAAGCCATGCCGCAGGAAGAGGTGCGCAACACACCGAACTGGGACGAAGATGTCGGCGCGCTCATGCTGGGCGAGAACTACTACTTCTATCTTCCGCGGCTGTGCAACCATTGCACCAATCCTGCCTGTCTCGAAGCCTGTCCGCGCAAAGCCATCTACAAGCGCGCCGAGGATGGCATCGTGCTGGTGGACCAGGAGCGTTGCGAGGGCTATCGCTACTGCATGAAGGCGTGCCCGTACAAGAAAATCTACTTCAACGAATTGCTGGGCAAAGCGCAAAAGTGCATCTTCTGCTATCCGCGTATTGAAAAGGGCGAGGTCAACGCCTGCGCTAAGCAGTGTCCCGGCCGGCTGCGTTTTGTGGGGTTCCTGGATGACCCGGAATCCGCTGTCCACAAACTGGTTCACGTACACAAAGTCGCGCTGGGACTGTTCCCGGACAAAGGCACTGAGCCGAACGTCTTCTACGTGCCCCCCTTCAACCCGCCGCGGACCGGCAGCTACGGGAAGAGCGTGCTCGAAGACCCCCGCATGCCGATGGACTACCTGAAATATCTATTCGGCGACGAAGTGGTCGACGTCATCCGCCGCCTGGAGAGCGAACTGCACCGCTCCCAGAACGGCGGTACGAGCGAGGTGCTGCAACTTCTGATCGGGCGCGACGATCATGTGCGTTATCAGATTCCCAAACACGAAGATCTCATCCAAATTCAGGGAGCGCACAAAGCATGAAACCTCTTGCCTGCCTGCTATTCTGCTCGGCGGCCGCTTTCGCGCAGAACGCGCTCGATCCGACGGCTGCCGAATGGAAATCCGCCGCCCACATGACGTTATCGCTGCAACGTACACCGCCGCTCTATCCCACCGACGCTCCCGCGGCGATCGAGGTCCCCTCCGTGCAGGCGCAATTCCTTCATACCGCCGCAGGCAACTTTGTGCGCCTCGAATGGGCAGATAAGACGCATGACACCACTGTGCTCCCCAAGGCCGAGCGCGCCTGGCAGGGCGAACACCTGGTGACGCAATCGGCGGCCACGGATCGTTTCTCCGACGCCTGCGCCGTCATGATTCCGGCCAAGCCAGTGATTGGCGATCTGAATCCTTCTCTCCAAATGGGCGACGCCGACCATCCGGTTCGCATCTTCGTCTGGGATTCGACACGCGGCGCGGCAGTCATGGAAGCCAGCGGCCGGGAAACCACCAAACGCACCGGACAATCGTTCCCCGCGCAAGGTCAATACGCCAACGGCAAGTGGTCCGTGACCCTGCAAGTCTCCGATATGAAGGCCGGCACGCCGTTCGCAGTCGCCATCTGGAATGGTTCGCAACAGGATCGCGACGGCAGAAAGTATTTCACCATATGGTATCGAGCACAGTAAACACCTGGGCGGTCTTCCGCTTCGCGCTGGGGTATCCCGACGAGCGCCATCTGGAGCGCTTTGCCGACCTCTGCGAAAATGTGCCTGAAACGCTCGCGGAACTGCGCTCGCTTTATATCGACCTGTTTGAAGCGGGCCTGCCGCAGCCGCGATGTCCGCTGCTCGAAAGCGCCTGGCTGCTGAATCGCCCGGCGGGCGACGTGATACTCGAAAACAAACTCTACTATCAGAACTTCGGACTGGTGATCGATGGCCGGGCGGCGCCCGATCACTTGCTCACGCAACTGGAATTCCTGGCATGGCTGGATCACTGCGAAGCTGCGGGCAACGCAGATCCGGAATCCGTGCAGCGCGCGCGTGCCGAGTTCCTGGAACGGCACCTGTCCCATTGGGTCGGCACCCTGGCTCACCTGTCGCAGAATTCCGATGGCGGCTGCTATGCGGAGATTCTGGAAGCGCTGGCCAGGGAAGTGGAGTCGGCGCTCGCCTGAGACGGTAACACAAGCTAACAGACCATGAGATGCCCCGTTGATGCGTGTCGCGCCAAAATGAGAAATTCCTAATTGGCCAAAGTAGAAAGTTCCTCTTGACAGCCGTCAGGCTGAAGCATGGAACGAATCGCGATGAGCCAAG
>Ga0209517_10002017_pt1 | contig 29555 bp, 24 predicted proteins | sample PeaSoiMetSII2010_FD_187695 | JGI IMG/M metagenome (GOLD analysis project Ga0209517, IMG submission 187695) | Peat soil microbial communities from Weissenstadt, Germany - SII-2010 (SPAdes) (version 2) | ecosystem: Environmental > Terrestrial > Soil > Wetlands > Peat | place: Germany...
AAACCCTCTTCCACCGTAGGAAGAGGGTGTCGATTTTCAGCAGTGCACCAACGCCTTCCTGAAGTGCGGCAATCCGGCGCGCCTGCAAGAACTCGCCGACTCGCTTGCCACCCAGGACCTGTTGAAGTGCGGCCAGAAATGGCTGGCAGCGTTCACCCCGTTCATTACCGACAAGGAACGCAGGCAGGCTGGGTGTCAGCATCGACTTTTCTTCTCAGGTCGAGTAGATGGTGGAACGGATCGGCAGAACGCGACGCTATCAATCCACTCCGGCCGGCCTGAAGGCCATCGCCGCGCTGGTGGTCCTACGGGAGAAAGCCATCTGCCCCCTGGTGGTCGATACCTACGATCTGAACGGGCACGCGGTAGCGCCGGAATTGCACGCGCAGGTCAGCGGGAAACGGATCACCGCGGATTGATCCGGCGGAGGCGGCCGGGTCAACCGTGGCTTGGGATGACCAGGAGGATCTCGACGTCAATGGGTCTCGAGTTTCGCAAGGCGGGCCGAAATTGCCATTGGCGGAGAAGCGCCAGGATCTCGGACAGCAAGGGATTGTTCGAGCCGGCGGCTCCAACGCCCCGCAAAATGCCTGCCGCGGTCAGGAATCCATGCAACACGATGTGCCTGGCAATTGGCTGTGCGAGCAGGCTGTTGGGGATCACCGTGGAAATCGGATACGGAGGCGTAATCGTTCCCACATCGTCCACGTCCACCTGATACGCATTCGCCCGCACATTCTCACGCGCCGGAACACAGTATTCCAGGAGCCATTCCTTTTGATCGCCGACGGGCAGGTATACGGAATAGACCGGATTACCGGTGAGGATGCCGCCGAGCTCGGACAAATCATCCCGCGTAGCCGACTGGGTAACGACCACATCGAAACTGCCATTGGCAGGGTGCTCGATCCGCGTCACTCCGGGCGTCGCACCACCGCGAGCCCGCACATTTGGGGCGGCTGGGAGGGCGGCGGCGAGCTGTTTTGCGGGAGACGCGTCAGTGCCGGAATCCCTCGCGAGGGCGTTTCCGGCGCGGGGGCCGGCGGCGGTGGGGGCTCGAGCCGTTGGGGTTTGAGTTGTGGGAGCCGCAGTGCTCCGAGACGTTGCGGTTTCCGTTCCGCCCGGGTTCGTTCCCGCCGAGCCCGCGGTCCGGCGATCGCCCGCTTGGCGATCCCCCGCGGCCAGGGCGGAGTTGCCCGGTCTGCCTGCCGCTGTGCCTGCCGCTGTACCGTCCCCCTCCGCTGAACGGGGGATGTTCTGAAGGCCCCTCGGAATGGCGACGTCCCGAATACCGGGGCGTTCGCTCGCGAGCGACATGACGTTCACGGGTTGACCCGCAAAGCGATCGAAGGATGCCGCCTGCGAATCAGTGGCATCCCGCAGACGGACCGGCATGGTGGCGGAATTCGTCACCGGAAGCGTGGCGGGAGTCTCTCGCTGGGTTGGCGGCATTGCCACGTTGACGTCCGCGACCACAGGCTCGCGATTCGGAACCTCGAGAAACGGCGGAGCGCTCAGTTGGGGGGCCGTAGAGAGCGCTTCCGTCCGGCCCGGGACCACCACTTCGGCGCGCGCCGGCGGTTTGGGCGGGGCCGGAGTCTGGCGGGCCCAGAAGGCCATTGGCGGCAGGTCCGCTGGAGGCGGCTTCAGTTGGGGTTGGAAGTCCGGTTGGAGCAGGATGGGCGCATTTGTGGCGATCTGACGGGGCGCCGGCAACTCCAACCGCCGCGGGACGGAGGGGCGCGAAGTCGAATCTGCCGGAGGCGCGGCGGCTTTATCGGCCGGGCGCGCCGCCAACGCGGGCCTACGAGGCGCCGCGGGCCTGGGCGGTTCTCCGGCCGCCCGCGGGTTGAAGACGAGCGGCTCCGCAAGATGCAGCCGCAGCGGCTCAACTCGGTAACGCGACCAATCCACATCGTCCTCGTGAAACCGCGCCACATAGTGGCACACCACGATGGCCAGGCCGAAGGCAAACACGTGGCCCGCCAGCGAGCCCAAGAGCGATACCGCTTTGGGAACCCTGCCCGCGTCGACGCCGCGGAAAAGCAGCGGCCCTGCCTCCAGACGGGGGCGGGGGGCGATCCGTATCCGTAACCGTAGCGTCATTGCGCGGTATTCCTCTATTGGGAGATTGGCAGCAGAACGGTGTTGCTCGCCTGGCCATCGATCTGGATCTTCACAGCCAGGAACGGGGCAGCGGGGAGACTCGCAGGGACAGCAAAGCGAACTTCGTCCACTCCGACTCCGGCAGTCGATCTACCCGCATAAAGGATATTGGTTATCTGGGTAGTACCCGCGACAACCACAACCGGGTCAACCAGCTTGTACCCACTGCTTTCGTCGAACAGGTAACCATCCGGGGGCGCTGCAGCGTACGGTCCCAAACCGGTTCCCAGGACGGAGACGACATCGTTTGCGTGGGCGGGGTTATTCGGGGTCACCGGCGTGCCGTTGCTACGAACAAAAGCCCCGATCGGCTGATCGGCCGTGCCGCTACTGAACAGTCCCGGCGCATTCCGAACCACCGAGATTGGGGCTGACGCCGGCGGCATGCCCTGCCAGCTAACCACGACCGTGTGACTACCTTGGGCCATCGCGTACGGCAGTTGCGCGTTGATCTGTTGCGGGGATACGAAGACGAGGGGGAGGAATGAACTGTCAATGCGCACTGTCACATTCTGAAGCGTTTGCAGCAGCGGACTCGACGGGCCTACTTGAACGGCGGGCGCCAAGTTCCCACCGAAGATCGAAATCAGAGATCCGCCAGCGAGTCCATTGGCACTGCCGCCAAACGCGGCATTCTGAATTCCCAATGGTGCGATGGCAGGCACAGGGTCCAGCAACAGCACGGCGGTCTGCGGCGAAGCCATGCTCAACATCGCACCAGTCGAGGTTCCAGACAAAGCGCCGGACCAGGAGTCCACTCGGAAGCCCAGCGCCACCGTGACTGCAATCGTTACCACCGATTGAGAGTCGTAGAAGCCATCGGGGGACGAAGGTGTCACCACGACCGAGGCGCCCGCGGGCGGCGTGACCGAGATTGAAAGCAGGTTTTGCAGGCTGTAAGTTGCGGTGTAGGTCTGGGGCACGGAAGAAAACTGGATCGCGCGCGTAAGGCTGGCGGAGTCGCCCCAGCCCTGGAAGACCAGCCGCGACTGGGCGCTGACATTCTGCATGGCCGCAACGGAAACGTTCGCCGACGCGCCGACAGCCTTCTGCAGAGTGCAGGGGGTGGTACAACTCGCGCCATCCACCCGAACGGTAAGGCCCACCGGAACGCTGGTTACGGTGGCTTGACCAGGGGCTGGAACCATCTGGTAAACGGCGGTGACGATGTCCCCCCCGGGAGCCGGACCAACGGTGTAGGCAAAAGCGGCGGGCTGACCATTGGACCAGGAAACGAACTGGTACGTGCGTCCCTGCGCGTCGGTTTGGGTGGCTGGAGCGGAGATCTGGTGGGTGGCGCCCGGGTCCCATACGAAACTATACGAAGGCCAGTTTTGGCGTCCGTCGATACTCAGACTCAACCCGCTGGGCGTCGTGCCAAACGTGACATACGACGCGGGCACGAAGTTCGCGGTAAAGTTGAGAGTACCGGCTTGCGAGGGAACCACTACATTGTGATTGATGGCGCCCCCATCGCTCCAGGAATCGAATACGTAAGTAACGCCGAGAGCCTGCTGCACCGGATTCGCTCCCAGCGAATGAGTCGTGCCCCATCCCCACTGGAGTGCCGTCGTCCCGGTGAAGGGAGCGCCGTCCACCAGGATCTGCAGGGTCGGCGGAATCGTCTGAATATTGGTCTGGACCTGTGCGGCGTTGGCGGGTTGGAAAAGCGGGGTAAGCTCTGTCGGGCCGATCAATGTGAATGTGATGTCGAAGGCGGTCGCCACCGCCCCCAGTCCGGTCACCTGCGCCCAACCCGTAAAGATGTAACCGGAGTTGGGAAACGCCCGGGCTTCGATGGTGGCATTCTGCGGCAGGAGGATCTGAGTCCGCCGGTCATAGGATTGCCCATTGACTTGGACCGTACCGCCGCCAGGGCATGGCTGTGCCGAATCGGGACAGTCTGGCAGCATGATCGTAACGGCGTAGGAAGTGTCGAAGAACAACTCGACCCATTGCAGGCTGGGGTCGGCCGTGATGGGCTCATTATTGGTACCAACGGTTGAACTCAGATTCGTGATCCAGCCCTTGAAGACGTAAACCACGCCGGCCACGGTCTGACTCTGGTCGTAGGATGTGACGACGTGCTTACTATTGGCGGGCCACGAGAAGCTCGCTGCGCCGATATACGACTGGCCATCGACCTGAAAATAGACTCCCGGCGGTTGTGTATACACGCGAACTACGTTACCAACAGTCTGCGCTCGGACCGGGGAGCACAGCAGCGCCCCGCAGACCATGGTCAACGCCGAAACGACCCTTTTGGACACGATCAGACCCCCCAGGAAACTCAAAAAACCGTGCTAACGCCCACCAGAAACACGAAGTCATGCATCCACCCGCTGATCCTGCTGTTGGGTGGAGCTGCCAGAAGGCTGCTTGGCAGCGGCGTCAAATAGTCGCGGAAATCCAGGCGCAGAAGGGTGCGCTTGGACATCGAGAATTTCACGCCGCCGCCTAAGCTGATCAGCGGCTGCGCCTCCCGCGTGCGTGTCAGCACCACCAGGTTGCTCAAGGGCTGATAGGCAACCTCCTCGCCGGTCGCCCGATAGAACTTGACACCCGCTCCGGCGGCCAGGAATGGGCGGACCGGAGACTCCTTGGATGCCAGGTGAACCAGCACGTCGTAGTGAATCGCATGCGATTGGCCGGTCAGGGTGGCTTTGGTAGAAGCCGAAGAGACCCGCAAATCATCCTGTTGGAACGTATAGCGAGCCTCGCCGCCGACCCAACGGTTGATTTGATTTCCAAACACTCCGCCGAAGGCAACGCCGGAGTCAAAACCCGTCGAACCGCTTGCGGTCCCGGAAGTAGCCGTGACATTGTGGAACATACCATAGCCGACGCTGCCGCCGACCTCCCACGACTGGCCCGAGAGGAGAAACGGGAGCGGGAGCAGCACGGTTGCAAGACGCGAGAGAATTCGCATAAGTAGTTAGCCAGCTTTCGTTAACTTAGTACTCCGTTTCAAATACATGCCGTCACCCTCAATCAACCACGACGCGAACCGGGATGGTGATGGTTGCGCCCCCCTGGTTGATGGTTAGAGGGATGTCGAAACCGGCCGGCACTCCCTTGAAGGGAACGGCCACATTAATCTGGTTGACCCCCACGAGCCCGGGCGTCAAACCGGCGAATTCGACCGTCAGCGGCATCCCGCCCAGCGTCACGGTCACCGGAAGCAGAGGATTCGAGAGCGGATTGGAAGGAGCGGCATTTCCGTCCGGAACGGCGGGAAGCGTGTTTCCCATCCCGGTCAGGTAGATCGTGAGCTGATCGCTGGGATGCACGGGATTCGAGACGGTCACTAGTTCGCCGTTAGAGCCGCGGACGATGGTCGGAATGCCAGTGACCGGGCCCGCCGTCCCGGAGAGGAATACGCTGGGGGCGGCCGGTAGAATGGTGAATCTCAGGGCGTCGCTGATGCCACCGGGAGTGCGCAAAACGACCTCGGCATGGCCATCGATCTGGGATGGCAGTTGCCCGTTGATCTGCGTCGGCGATACGAAGCTGACGTGAATGATCACTCCGTTGACCGTCAGGCAGGAGTCCGCCAGAACGGTGGGCAGCGGCGTGTCCGTGCTGGCCAGGGTCAGCGGACTCAGTTGGCTGCCGAAAATGCCGATCAGTCCGCCCGGGGCCACGGGTGCCGTGAAGTTGGCGGCATTCACCACGCTGTCGAGCACCGGAACGGCCGTTGCCGCATTGTAATTAAATGGCAGCACCGTGAATCCGGACGTGGTCAGCGCGATGATGGCGGATCGGTCTGCCAGGGGCGCCACCGTTCGCCGGAAGGGGTAGGCCGTGTTGCCGAGCAGCGGCGATTCCACGAGCGTGGTGGGCAGGGGCGATTGGCCCGTGGGTGTCGCGACCTGCTGAATGTATCCGCTTCCGCTGGGAGTCACCGCCGCGGAGTACCCATTCTGATCGACAAATGCGAAACCCGAGGAGGAGTCTGCGGCGGCCACCACAACCGCCTGCGCCACCAGGGATTCGTCCAGCAAGTAGTGGTCCACCATGTAATAGCCAAAACTCGACGCGGCGACCGATCCTTGCAATGCCGTGAAATCCTTCCGGGAGATGGTGAAGGTATCCACGTTGGCCTGGTACAACAACACGTGGCCATCCGCCATAGCGGCCATGATCGACGCTCCGTTCGGCGCGGCGACCAGAATGGTGCTGATGTTGATGCTATTCGTGTAGGGACCCAGGCTGGAAAGCGGCTGGGCGGTAAGGCTGTTCAGATCGATGCGATCGATCGTTTGGGTGGGCCCGGCCACCCGGGATGCCGCCAGAATGGCGTTTCCGGAAGCCGCGATGGACCGCGGATAGTGGCCCAGCGGGAACACGATGGGCGCCACCGCCTGCAGAGAATTTAAATCGTAGCGGGTGGCAAGCGAGGAATTGTCGTTCCCGACCAGGAGGAATTGCTGGTCGAACGTGATGGCCAGGGAAGTTGGAGAGTTGCCCGTGCGAAGGGTGGCGATCAGGTTGTAACTGGTCGAGTCGTATACCAGCACCTGGTTGTTGTCCTGGCGCAGGATGTAGAACCGGCTGCGGGCCGGATCGGCGATCAGGTCCACCAGTTGGCCCGGCACGTCGAAGAACGTTCCGCGATTCTCCGGCTCGCGATTGTTCACCAGCACTCGGAAGCGGGTCCGCGTATTCGCGGTATAGGTCTCCGTAACTCCGTCGGGCGGAGGCGGAGGCATGTTCACGGCGGCGGCCGAGCGGATTTCGAACTGGTACGCCTGGGTGCCGACGAGACTCCCGATGCTGGTGGGATCGATCGAGATGGTCACTTGCGCGGGAGTCACGGCGGAGGACGGAGTGATCGTAATCCCCGGCGCCGAACAACTGGTGGAATTGGCGAGGCAAACTTGAAACGGCAAGGCATTCCCGGCCGGGTCCGCCACGTTGATTTGCTGCGCGATCGGCCCGCTGTTACAGAAGTTTCCGCGAAAAACCACGTCCGGCTGCGAGACGGCGATGCGGGGCGCCTTGTCGAGCTGAGCCATGGGAAAGACCATGACGCCGCTATCGGAGATCGAGTAGAGGACGCTTTCATCGGAACTGAAAACCGACCGGCCGGCCAGGTTCTCCGGCAATTGGATGCGATCCCTCACGTTCAGGTTGTCGGCGTCCAACACCAGCAGGTTGGCCGGGACCGCGGAGGGAGCCGGCGTAGCGCCGGGCGTCGTCACCGTCACGCAGGTTCCGTTCGGCAGGCAGAAGGTTTGGGAGCTCGAGGTTGCCGCCGGCGCCGCCTGGTTGAGTTGCGCATAGATCAGGGCTTTGGAGGAGCGGATCGCGACCGACCCTACATTCAGGGCTCCCGAACCATCGGGCCACTGCGCCAACAGGGGTCCGGTGGCGGTACAGTCGCCTAGAAAGCCCGCCCCGCAACCGAACAGAGCCCACCCGGTCATGTAGTAAGAGCCGTCTCTGGCTGCCGAGATGGCCCGCGGACCTAGACTCGGAGACGTGGTGGTCAGGGCGGCGGCAGTGATCTGACGCGTCAAAACGTTGTAACTGAAGCGCAGCAGGTTGGAGCCGGCGCCGGTATCCGGCGTCTGGCCGCCAATCCCGACGATATGCTTCCCGTCCGCGGTAGCGGTCAGGGCGCCTGCCAGGATCTGGGTCGGGAAGTTGGCTTGGTCCACCGGGAGTGTCTGGCTCTTGACATTGGCCACCGTCCCCAAGCTGGTGGTCAATCCCGATGCGGGGTCGAGCAGCAGAAACTCATCCTGGGTCAGGATGAAGGCCAACCCGTCGCTTCCGATGGCAACCCCCACCGGCCCCGAGGAAAGTCCGAAGCTCCGTGTCTGGTTGTTGGTCAGATCCAGCACGGTCACCTCGTTCTGTCCGGGTTGGTCCAGGCTGGCGCCTCCCGACGATGCGTAGTGGGTGATTACCAGGTAGTGGCCGTCCGGCGTCAGAGCCACGCCGCCGGGATAAGCCGGCACGGTGATCGAGCGAGTGATGCTGCGGCTCGCCGTGGACATCACGTCGATGCGGCCGGACGTGTAGTCGGCGATGTAGAGAACGCCGCGCCCCTCATCGAGCGCGATGTCGGCTGCGTGCCCGCCGATGGGCACCACGGTGCCGAACGTCGCCGCGCAAGCCAGCGGCGCCGCCAGCGCCAGAATCATGGGCAGGCAAAGTTTAAGACGAATGACATGTGGCATAATCAGGGTCCCTTTACTTCGGTGGATTCTGAGGAGGTGTGGACGGCATTGTCGTGCCGAGGGCGGGCAACGGATTCCCCGGCAAGATCAGGTCTTTCCCCTGAAGCTTCATCTCGCTTTGTGTCTTCAGGCTCTCCAGGAGCTTCTCGAGTGGAATGGCCGGGGTCGGGGGCGTTACCGGCACCTGCCCTGTAACACTGAGGCCAGGCGTTCTCGGAAGGGTGTCGGGACCCATCAATTGTCCCGGCATATCCAAGGTTGGCAGAGGCTGCCCTTGCGGCATGGGCCGCACGATCTCCGGCGTCACAATCACCAGCAGCTCGCTATTCTGCCTGCTCAGCGACTTCGACTGAAAGAGTTTCCCCAGCAACGGCACGCTCGACAGCAGCGGCACTTTTTCCAGTGTCTCGGTGAGGCGCCGGTCCAAAAGACCGGAAATGGCGAAGCTCTGGCCGGATTGCAACTCGATTTCCGTCTGCACCCTCCGCGTAGTCAAGCCCGGTATTGTGGTTCCCTGAAAGGTCAGGCCCGCCGTGAAGTCGAGAGCGCTGACTTCCGGAGCAACGTCCAGCCGGATGGTGCCCCGGGGCGTAATCACGGGAAGAAAATTGAGGCGGACACCGAACTCGCGGAACTGAATCGTAACCGTGCCCACGCCCGCTCCGCCTCCCTGCAGGATCGGAACCGGAAATTCGCCTCCCGCCAGAAAAGTGGCCTGTTTGCCGTCGGTGGCGAGCACATTCGGCTCAGCCAGAATGTCGGCCACTCCCTTAGTCTCCAGGGCCTTGATGGTGGCTCCAAGATTGAGGTCCGTGCGGAAGAGGAAGAAGTTCAGGGCATCGCTTAGCGTGAGGGTGGGCGGCGTTCCCGGCGAACTCGCGATATTGGGCGGGGAGAACTGACCCGTCGTCGCTCGCCCAATGGTATTCGTCCCGCCCAGGCTGAACAGGTTTGCGCCTAGCTCTGTAAGCAGGTTGCGATCCACCGATGCGAACTTGACTCTCAGCAGGATCTGGGTGTCGGCGGGTGGGACATTGACGTACAGTAAGTTGACGACCTTGCCAACGGTCCCGGCAATGGCAGCCGCCCTTTCCACACTGGTCAGGTCTTTGGCGGTGCCCGTCAGGAAGATGGAGTCGTTCTCGAACTTCGCCTTAATGTCCTGACCCGGCAGGTGTTCCTCCAGTTGCCGCTGAAGCGTGTCGAGTCTGGCACGGAGGGCGGTGGTGTTCTGCCGGACTATGACATCGAAGAAGAGCTCGTTCCCACCCTCCTGCCAGATGATCAGGCTGGTCTCTCCGGGCGCCTTGGCATCGATCAGAACTTCCCGGGGGCCGACCGCGCGGGCCTCGGCGATGTCGCCGAATCCGACCGCGACCCGTTCAATTACCGCGGCGCTATTGACAACCAGAGACTTGCCGGCGGTCAGCACCAATTCGCGCGCCCCTTGGGCCGGCGCCTGGGCCTGCGCATCGACGGCTGGCGGGATGGCCGCGATCATCATGATGGACGCGGCGAATAGTCCACTCTTCAGGAAAACGAGAGTGCGGGCGTATGGTATCAGCTTGTGCGGTATCACTGTTTTGCCTCTGGAGGTCGAGCAAATTTCGCTTCGGATCGCGTGGCCCCGTTGAGAATCTCGATCTGATAGGGCGGCAGCGAAACGATCTGCCGCGGCACGCGCTCCGGCTGCTTCATCGCGACGGGTGTCACACGCGGGCGCGCGGGAGCCGGCGGATTCGGCGGTGCGCCAAACAGGGTCGACATTTGTGTCCCGGGGACCTTGGCCGTTTCGGTGTCAAGGGGGTTGCGCAGCACTAACTGGATGTGTGACTCATTGCTCGCCAGGCTGAGAACTTCGGCCTGTTCTGGCGTGACCAGCAGATTCACCACCTGAACCACTACCGGCTTTCCTTCGGCGTCCTTCTGGTAGTTCTGGCCGGCGGACAGCACCTCGATGTTCTGCAATATGGTCCTGACCAGCGTGCCGGTAGAGGCGGCCGCCTGGCCCGGCGGGTTGCCGGAGATCAAAACATCCACCCTCATACCCGGGACTGCGAAGCCCGATATTCCGACGATCTCGTTAACCTTGACGGCGACTGCCCGTTTGCCCGCCGGGATTGTCGCGGCCAGGCCGGCCCCCGCGCCCATGGGCGCCAGCCGGTTCTCCATGATGGCTTCACCCGGGTAGATTGCCGCAATCACGCCGCGGCCCAGCACGGTGTCCTTTTTCGTGACCATCCCCGCCGGTATCGACCCCGTCCAGGGACCCATCGTGAGATCCGTGTCTTTCAGCAGCGAGCCGATATCGAGTTGCCGCACCGCCACCACCACCTGGATGGTTGCCACTGGCGATTGCCCTGCGCGCGTTGCGACCACTCGATAAACCAGATAGGTAGCGCCTCCCGAAATCAGGAGCGCCAAAAGGAGAATGCCCGTTACCCTTGAATTCATTTCGATTTCCTCAACAAAACACTTTTGTTCCCGAACACGACATCCTGATTTCCGACTGCTTACGTGCGCGCCGCATGGGACACTGCAATCCGGCCGTATAGAAACCCTCCGAAGCCGATCGCGTATACGATCAACAGAAAGAGCGGCCGGAGAATCAATGCAAATTCAATCGAGGCTTGGCCGCTGGAGCGCCGTTTTGGTTTCCCCATGCGTCCTGCCTCGCTTCCTTTCATTCCGTTCACGCGGTTTGAACTCGAACGATTTCATGGTCTGCGAATCGTCTCGACCCAGCGTCACCTCATTCCGGTCCGGCGTGCATGGTTCCTTACCTGCCGCTGTATCCTCCCTTAGTCCGTCGTCTTCGGCTCGTCCCAGCCTGCCGTTGCCAATTCCGCTTCCGGCTGACCTCGCGTTGTCACGCCTTGCAGAAAACGACGAAGTTGGCGGCGTTCCGAGGAGTCTCCAAACACAAACCCGGCACAAAAACCCTCGGGGGTCCCCCGGCACACCCGCCCCCACACGGTGATACGCGGCATCGCCATACCACCGCCTTGCCCGGCCGCCCCGTTCTCCAACACGATCTGCAGGAGAGTGCCGGGGTAAGGAACCTCCGGCGCGATAATGTAAGCGCCGTACAACCCGATATCGCGGACGTCCCGTGGTTTCGAGATGCCTCCGGTCCAGAAGTACGCCGCAAGCCCCTGCACCTGGATCCGCGACGCCCGTCTTCGGTCTGTGATACGTCGAATCAGGCTGCGTATGGACATTTTGAATTAGCCCGCTTTCCGCGCCGGCGGCGGCAAGTCTACCTGTTGCTCCGGGGGTTTTTCTCTCTCCCCTCCTTGTCCTGCTCCTCCTGGGGCCGCGATGTCCAGTACCGCTCCATTTCCTCAGGCGAGCAAATAATCAATTGGTCCCCGACCTGAGTGCCCGAACTGCAAATGCTTCTTGACGGCAGTTCCAGAACGCTTGCACAGTGCCACCGTATCGGGGCAATGCGCAGTGGACCCAAGTCTTCGAGGATGGCAATGACGCGCAGCTTCGCATCGAGATAGATCACATCGATCGGAAACATCAATCCGAAGGTGTGGATGCCGCGGGACGGAACGACCCATATCGCCTCGTCGGAGCGGATTTGCATCTTACCGATGAGGCCGCGTAGGCGCGCGAACGGTGTGTCGGCAACCGCTACACCAAGGTTGATGAACGACTGCCGCGCGACGTTAAAAGCATAGAACGAGCGTTTCACCCGGTTACCATCCCTTTGGAGCGTGCATCCGGCAAGCTCCAGGGCCTGAATACTAGTACACCCGTTTACGGCGCCGCTGAATCAGGATCAACAGCACGACCACGAAGCCGATTCCGCCAATCACCCGAATCAAAGTCACGTTATCCATTTGTATGCTCCTTTCTGATTTAACCTATTGAAAAAACTGTTTGAAACCGTCAGCCATCAAAATCAGGGCTGGTCCCAGGGCCACCACGAAAAGCGATGGAAAGATGAAAAATACCAGGGGGAACACCAGCTTGACAGTGGTCTTGGCCGCCTGTTCTTCCGCACGCTGCTGTCTCTGCGTTCGCATGGTGTCGGAGTACACGCGCAAGGTTTTGGCGATGCTCGTACCGAACGTGTCCGCCTGAATCAGCGTATTGACCAGAGTCCGGATGCTGTCGATGTCGGTGCGGCCAGCCAGGGCTTTTAAAGCCTCATCTCGAGGGCGTCCGGCCCTCTGCTCCAGAATCATCAGCCCGAGTTCATCGCTGATCTCGGGTTGGCTGAGTTTCACTTCCTGAGAAACTCGCAGCACCGCCTGGTCGAGGCTGAGTCCCGCCTCGCTGCAGATCACCAGCAGGTCCAGCGCTTCCGGTAGCCCCAGGCGAATCTTCAGTTGCCGGCTCGAGATCCGGTTCCCGAGCCAGAAATCCGGCAGGAGAAAGCCCAGGCAGACAGACATTGCAAGGACGAAGAACGGCGACCACGTGTAGATCCCCGTTACGATCATAAGGACCGTAAGTGTCAGGGGCACCAGAATTTTGGCGCCATAGAAGACATTCACGTTAGCGTCCTTGCGGTAGCCGGCGCGAATCAGCCGTTTCTGGATGACGGAAGTCTCTTGAGCGCTCCGCGGCAATACATTCTGGAAGGGCTTGACGATCTGCGCCACCGCCTGCTGATCGGGATGAAAGAGGCGGCCGAGCCAGGGTCTTGAGGACCCGAATCGGGGCTCCACCAACGAGGATAATCTCTCCAGCGCGACATCCCGGTAGAACAGCAGAAGGCCCAAACTCAGGATCAGCCCGAAGGTGCCCACAAACGCGATGATTAGTAATAGCATAATCCTCGCCTCAAACCCGGATCCGGATGATCTTCCGGATGATGAGTCCCCCCATCAATGTCATTACAGTGCCCGCGTAGAGCATCGTGCGCCCCTCCGGACGCGTCCAGAGGAGGCTCATGTTCTCCGGCTTGGCGATGTACAGGATGACGCCCAGGATCGGAGGCAGCAGGGACAGGATCCAGCCCGTGAGCCGTCCCTGCGCGGTATGCACCTTCACCTGACGTTGCAGCCGGAAATCCGCGCGAATCAGGTAGGCAACCTTGTCGAGAATCTCGGTCAGGTTGCCTCCCGTTTCGTTTTGAATCATAACCGCGGTCACCATGATCCGGATGTCGTGTATGGGCACGCGGTACGCCAGGTTCGTCAGCGCAACACGCAGCTCCAGGCCGAAGTTCTGCTCGTCGAAGCACTGCCGGAACTCCCGCCGGATCGGCTCGGGACATTCTTTCGCGGCCATTCCCATTGCGGAAGAGAGGCTGTGCCCCGCGCGAATGGCGGCCACCATGAGATCCAGCGCCTCCGGCAGGTATTGCCTCATGCGGTCGAACCGGCTGCTGCGCTTCTGCAGCACGTAGAGAAACGGTCCGCAACTGGCAAGTAGCCCGATCGTAAACGCCAGGGGCAGAGCCCCCGTTCGAAGATACACCAGGTAACCGGCGGCGCAGGCCAGCAAAACCGAGACCAGAAGCAGCCGCGCCACCGTCCAATTCAGCTCTGCCTGGTAGAGGATTAGCCGCAGGCTCTCCGCAATATCTACTCTCCGCAGCACTCCGTCGAGCCAAGGGAGCGCACTGAGCCGGTCCACACGCCTTAGCCCGAGGCTCTCGTCCAGCCCGGCATCGGATTGGGGCGCCCGGATCTGCTCCAGGCGCGTCATCGCTTGCTTGACGTCCTTCATGCCCGGTGCGGCTATGGCGAACATAAGCAGAACCGCTACCAGGAAGAAAGCGGCGAATACCAATAGGATGGTTCCCATATGCCTGCCTCCCCTAACTCACATCCAGGGTCTTTTCGAACACCTCAGCGGGCAGAACAATACCAGCGACACGCAGCTTCTCCATGAATTTCGGGCGGATGCCGCTGGGACGAAACGTGCCCACCACGCTTCCGCTCGGGCCAACCCCACGCCGCACGAAAGTATATATGTCCTGCATGCTCGTCATGTCGCTCTCCATACCGGTGATCTCCGCGATATTGGTCACGCGCCTGCTTCCGTCGCTCATGCGCGAGATCTGCACCACTATGGCAATGGCTGCGCAAATCTGCTGCCGTACCGCCCTTTCCGGAAGGTTGAGATTCGCCATCGCTACCATGGATTCCAGGCGGGCCAGCGCATCGCGGCAGGTATTCGCGTGGATGGTTGTCATCGATCCCTCGTGGCCGGTGTTCATGGCCTGCAACATGTCGAAGGCTTCTTCGCCACGGACCTCGCCGATGATGATCCGGTCCGGCCGCATGCGCAGGCTATTGATCAGAAGTTGCCTCTGCCGCACCGCTCCCTTGCCCTCCACGTTGGGAGCCCTAGTCTCCAGCCGCACCACGTTTTCCTGCTGAATCTGCAATTCCGCCGCGTCCTCGATGGTCACCAAACGCTCCGTCTTCGGAATGTACGTCGAGAGCATATTGAGAAAGGTGGTCTTACCGGCGCCCGTCCCGCCGGAGATGAGAATGCTGATTCTCGCCCGGACGGCGGCCGAAAGAACTTCCAGCATCTCTGGCGACAGGCTCTTCAGCTCCAGCAGCTTTTCCGCGCTCAGCGGTTCCGTCCCGAAACGGCGAATCGAGAGCGCCGGCCCATCCAGGGAAAGCGGAGGAATGATCGCATTCACGCGCGAACCGTCCGCCAGGCGCGCGTCTACCATGGGAGACGATTCATCCACGCGCCGGCCCACACCGCCGACGATCCGATCGATGATCTGAAGCAGGTGGCGGTCATCCCGGAACTTCACGTCGATTTTTTCCAGAACGCCCGCGCGCTCCACGTAGACCAGATCGCTCCGGTTCACCAGAATGTCCGAAATTGTGTGGTCTTTCAGAAGTGGTTCGAGCGGCCCATAACCGAACACTTCATCCAGCAGATCGGCTTGAAGCCGCTCCTTCTCGGCGGCGTTCAAAAGGACTCTCTCCTTCTGGACGATGTCCTGGATCAGTGCGGCCACTGAGCTTCTGGCGCGGCCATTGGTAATTGCCGACAGTCTCTCCAGATCCAGTTGCGAGAGCAGGGCGCGGTGTATATCGGATTTGACCTGGTCAAAAGTAACGCTGTCCATCGCAAATAATTCCTTATGAACCAAACAGGCTAAAGCCTCGCCGCTTTTCCGTGGCGAGCGGCTTTCCGCTGGCGGCTCTTGCCATCGCGCGGAGCCCGGCTGCCACTGGCGATTTCTCCTGGATCAATGGGCTGCCCGCATTGGAGGACCGTCGTGCGGCGGCAAAGTCGTTCGGGATTTTCCACCTGGGCGCCAAGCCCAATGCCTTGGTCACCTGCTCGTCGTCAAACTCCATCTTGCGAGCGTCGAAGCGGTTGACCACCAGCTCGATACGCTGGTCCCCCACCCGCTGTATATAGGAGATCAACCGCTGAGCGTTGCGCAGCGAGGGGATATCAAGCTGCGTGACCAGGTAGATGGTGTTGGCCATCTGCAACAGCGCTTCGGCCCCGTCTCCGAGATTGCGCCCGGCATCGATGACCACGTACGGGTACCGGTTTCTGATGACGTCTACCAGTTTCCCGACGGTCCGGTTTTCGATCGGAACGGAAGGGCTGTAGACGTCCGGGGCCGCCAGTACGGAGATTCCTGAACGGTGCTCCGTCACCAGCGTGGAGATGAAGTCCCGATCCAGTCTCTTCGCATTTTGCAGGGCTTCCGCCACCGTAAACCGCGGCGTGAGTCCCAGCAGCACAGCCACATCGCCCAGGTGCGGATTCAGATCGAGCAGCGCCACCTCGGCCGCCGTTTCCATCCGCAAGGCGATCGCGAAGTTGGTGGCGAGCGTGGTGACGCCGCATCCGCCCTTGGCGCCAAAGAACACCACCGTGTTCCCGGTCACCTTCTTGGCCTGCTGCGCATGCCGGGCGACGGCGCGGACGAGCGCTTCCTGGATCACGGTGTTGGGAATCGAGCCCGTCAGGAACTCCCGGGCCCCGGCCCGCATCGACCGGACCATCCGATCGCCATCACCGCCGGTGGAGTACACCATGATGCTGGCCGACGGTTTGCGCGCGCAGAGCGCCTCCACCAAATCCATCGCGATGTCGATATCGGAATCGATCTCCACCACGAAGGTGTCGCAGTCCAGTTCGAGGACGCCGTCCAGGTGCGCATACGTGGGATAGGTGTTGAACTCCCGCAGGACGGTCGCGCGCTGCGCTTCCATTGTCCGCCGCAGGGTTCGCAGGCATCCTGCGTCGGGGGAGATCAACACGACCGAGGGGTTAACTCCGGGGACTTCTTCGTAGTCCGGAGATGGTTTCGCCATATTGCCGGGAGCCCGCGCAAACTGAAGCTTTCCATTCCGGCTCGTTCCGACCCCGGTTTCGGTTACCTTGTCCACTGGTTTTTCCATGACTCTCATTGCGCAAAAAACGAGAACAACGTTCCAATCGCAATCGCCGGCGCATATGGAATTGACAGCGCTTTTGCGCTGTTGAGGCGGATATCCTCGTGCTGCCGAAGGCTGCCCTTCGCCAGGTCTACTAGGAGCTCACCCGTATTGCCGAGGAGACTGTCCAGCGATCTGTAGCGAAGCGCGTAACATACGGCCATGACTCCGCCCACCATGCCCGTCACAATGAACGCCATGACAAACTGGCCCGGACCGACCCAAGCCCCAACCCCAGCGGCCAGCTTCAGATCCCCCATACCCATCACCCTCAGGAAGCAGGGCAACCCAAACAGCAGAAGCGCCAGACTGGCGCCGGCGAGACTACCCCTCAGACCCAGCCATCCGCCGATTACCGCCTGAACGGCCAGGCCGGAAACGAGAAACGGCAGGGACAGCCAGTTCGGTATCCGGCGCGTGCACAAATCGATGACTGTTGCGGCGCTGAGGAATCCTAAACTCGGCCACCAAGCAACGGAATGCATAAGAACGCCTGAACTATTCACGGTTGTACCCGCTGAGAAAACAGGGATGCGGACCGGGGAGTCCCACATCCCCGCCTGCAAATTGGACGTAAGTCCCCTATGAGATGTACGTCCCCAATTTGCTTCCAAGTGCGCTGAACGCCGAGTTGATAGAGCTTGCCACGCTGCCCATGCCCACCGTAGCGGCGAACGCGATCAACGCGACTACCAAGGCGTACTCGATCAGATCCTGGCCTTGATCTTCCCGGAGGATCTGCGTCTTCGCGTACCACTTTGTCAAAAAATCCTTCATGCAAATCTTCTCCTGTCGAAATCTGACCTTGCGCTTTGAGAACAGTCACCGCACGGATTCCTAAACCGGGCCACCATGCGAGGACTGCGTTTAGACGCAAGTCCCCTACGTGATATACGTCGACAATTTGGTTCCAATTTTGGTGAACGCTGAGTTGATAGAGCTTGCCACGCTGCCCATGCCCACCGTCGCGGCGAACGCGATCAACGCGACCACCAAGGCGTATTCAATCAGATCCTGGCCTTGATCTTCCCGGAGGATCTGGGCCTTCACGTACCACTTTGTCAAAAAATCCTTCATGCGAATCTTCTCCTGTCGAAATATGAACTTGCGCTTTAGGGCGCAAAACACTTACGGCAATTAGCGGCCCACTCGTACAGACCCAAGCAGCACACTGATTTGAAGCCTGGCGGCTCGGGTCGGTGTGCCCCACCGTATACACTCCCGGCCGCTCGGGTCTAGCGTCGTATACATGGTACGGAAGCATGGTACGGAAAGCACTCTTGCCGGCGCGAGGTTTGCGAGCGCAAGGGGGAAGTTCGCCGCGGGGCGCGAGCCAGTGACTGCGCTGCACCGATGTGAAGACCTTAGCGGTGTCTCGCATGCAGGTCAGGTCCGCCGCAACGGCCGGTGGAGGGGAAGAGCATGGGAATCGCCCAAGCTGGCCCCGTCGCCACCTCGCGGCGCCCGATCGTTACAGTGTGGATGGTACCCTTCGGGAGTAAAGCCCGCACATTGTCCAGATAGGCACTGTACTCATTACCCTCGGGCAGCGGGAAGAAGATGAAGCGCTCGTAACCTTCAACTGAGAAGCTGCGCGATACGTCGGTATTCCGTCCACGCATGAGAAATACCCGCTTTTCCTCGCCGTACGAGACCTCCGGGTATTGCGCCGTCAGAAAATCCGGCAGGTAGTAACCTGCATGGCGATAACCGAGGAAGTGCGAATCGAAACCGACAATTAACGTGTTGTGAGGGCTAACGGCGCCATTGAAATCGCGGGCTATCGCCGTCATGTTCCGCTCGAACTCCCGTACACTCCTATAAGAGCAATAGAGTGGGGCGAAACCGAAGAGGGCGCAGTTCGCGGCAATTCCGGCAGCAATGGTCATGCGGGGCCACAATCGATTCTTGTGAGACGTTGCGAACCCGTACAGGCGAGACGCAACGAGGGCGAATGCCGGCGGGGACAGTACTAGCAGGTAGCCGCTGTTGATATAGTTGAGGAAAATGAATGCAAAGAAAAGGAGTCCGGGCGCGATCCAGAACGCCAAGAATCGACCGTGATCCGGCGGCCTGAACGAACCGGCCGGGTTGGGCCGGAATACCAAAGCGCTCGCGGACCCGAAGCAAAGGACGAAGATCCAGCAGATGGTGACGATCCTGGCAACAGCTAACCAGGGAGATGCGAACGTGGTCCTGCGTCCCGGAACACTGGACCAAAGGTGTCCGAGAGCGCCCAGGTATTGCCGTACGCCTCCGGCCGCCTCGGCCATGGGGATGAACCACAGCAGCATGACCACCGCAGCGGTCAAAACAGCCAGCCACCGCCGCACTCCGCGGACTCGCCAGAGCGGGAACAGCCATAAAGGACCCAAAAGCAGCGCCGCCGAAGGCCGGAATCCAGCCGCCAGCCCAAAGGCGATGGCCGCCGGGATCGCAAACCGCTTATTGCCCGCGTAAACCCGCCAGCACAAATACCCGATCAACCCGGAAAAGAAGGCTTCCACCATGTAGGTGAGCGCTACGATGCCATGAAACCAGCAGAGTGGCGAGAATAGGAACAACAGGATTGACATGCGGGCCGTCCCCGCGTCAAACCATTCCCTGGTCAGCAGGTAAATCATCCAGGCGGCGCCGCAGCTCGCGGCGATGCTGATGGCCACAAGCGCCGTATTGGGATCGGCCAGAAACCGGTTCACCAGCCGCGCCAGGCACACATATAAGAAATATCCGGGAGGATGGGGCTGATGGGCCGCGGGGTCGAACCGCAATATACCGAGCGCGAAATTGACGGAATCCAGGTCATATAACAGACGGCTTCTGAACAAAATGCGTGTCACCGCGACGGCGCAGATCCCCATTATCGCGTAAGCATCGGAGCGGTAGCCTTTGCCGCACCAGGAAGGCATGGGATCACTGGCGAGTGCAATCGCGTGGCCGTTTTGGGATTAGCTGCCATCCGTGAGCGGGATGGAGCGGAACAGCCCGCTTCCGGCCGCCACTCTCACCCACCAGCCACACCTGGCTACTGCCGTTTACAGGTACAAGGCATCCGGTCGACTATACCGAAGTAGCGCCAGAGTCGGGTCGACGAGCACGGATCGGTGTATACTTTACGGGACGCTGGAGTCCAAAATGGAAATCTCGGCAAAAAGGGCTTGATGGTGGCGCGGCTACTGAAGGAGGAGTAGAAATGGGGAGTGAGCAGTGAGTGCCAGCGCTGGCGATGAGTATTTCCGCCCCGACCGCGGGCTGGCGTGGCGAAGCTCCGTAGGTGGGTGCTGCGTTCACTCCGCGCAGCCGCGCAGATTAGTGGGGTAAGCGACGTGAAGCCGCCCAGACTCGTGGTCCTCTCCCTGGTAGCCCTTATCGTTGCGCTGGCCGTGTCACGCTTCGCCAAATTCGGATCGGGCGATTTCATCGCGTTTTGGGCGCCGGGCCGGTTGCTGCTGGAGCACCACAACCCTTATGATCCGGCGGCCCTGCTCACCCTCGAGCGAGCGAACGGCCGGACCTCAGCCGTCCGGGCCATCGCGGCAGAGCCGCCGTGGTGTCTCTGGTTTCTCGCGGCCTTCGCCCTCTTCCCGTCGAAGCTGGCATGGGCGTTGTGGATTTCGAGCGGGTTCATGGCGCTCCTGCTGAGCCTGGAGTTGTACCAGCGGATGTATGGGGACTTCCCGCGGCTGGCGGCTTACGTCTTTCCACCGGTCGCGGCGACCTTGGTGACGGGGCAGGCGGCTTTCTTCCTGCTCCTGGCCGTGATGTTGTTTCTGTATTGGGAGAAGAGGCTTCCGGTTTTGGCCGGCACGGCCCTGCTGATCGCGGCCATGAAGCCGCACCTGTTCTTGCCCTTCTGGACGGCCTTGCTCGTGCGGTCGGTCTGTAAACGGGACTTTCGGCCGCTAGCAGGGCTGGCGGGGGGCATGGCCGCAGCGAGCGCCTTCGCGCTCATCTTCGACCCGCAGGTGTTCTCACACAACGTGGTGGCCTACGGTGACCAGGGCGTGGCGCAATTGTTCATCCCGAGCCTCGCGGGGGTTGTACGGGCGCTCGCGGCGCGCAAGCGCTTTTGGGTGCAGTTCGTGCCTGCGGTCTGCTCTGTAGTGTGGGCTGGGTGGTACGCCTGGAAGTGGCGCGAGGATTGGGATTGGAGGCGGAGGGTCCTGACTCTACTGGTTGCGGGGTTCCTCTGTACCCCTTACGAATGGTTCCCCGATGAGGCGGTTTTACTGCCTCCGTTTCTGTGGGCTGCCGGGTTGGCTCGTGCGAGGCGGCAGAGTCTTCTGGGGCGGGTTTGGGTTGCGGGGTTCGTATTGCTCGGCGCCCTGCTGCTGATGATGATTCTGTCCAAGGTCCAATATTCCCTGGGCGTTTATTTCTGGAGCGCGGCATTGTGGGCGGGGTGGTACGGGTACGGGACGAGGCTGGAGAAGAGGCCCGCACTTGGGCGGGCCGAAGGCGTCGTGTTGGAAGCGGATCGGCGTGATTGACGGCCCTACCTTCGTTCGTGGCTGTCATCGACAATTCCGAATCCGGGCCGGGGTTGCCGTTCGACATCGCACGGCATGCGTCCGAGGCATGTGCGCCGCTGCGGAGATCCGGAGTTAGCCCGATCGCCGCACCGGGGCGCCGGCGCGCCGTGAACGGCGACTGCCCTGAAGTCCCTGAAATAATCCTGCCACGCGACAATTCAGGCCATGTGGGCCAGAATTCCACAGACCACAGGATCAGCACAAACTGCGCAATCATGAAGCCGCGCCAACCGAGGTCGTTATACGAAATCACGGACGAACGGACGAAAGTGCAGATCACGACGCTCGTGGTCAGCATGGTGGAAAGAGCCAGTTGTTGACGGGTCAGACTACCCGATTTTCGATAGCGTCTTAAGGTGAGCCAGCCGAGAAGACTTAGAAGACTGTATACAGGTGTTTACAGTTTGGTGTTAGTGGCGGCGGCTGATGGGGCCATTATGGCGGGGCCAGTTGGGGCCACGCTGCCAATAGTCGATGGCAGGGAGTGGCCCCTGGAGTGGCCCCGTCGCAGGCAATAACCACACAGTCGCGCGCGCCCGGCGTGGTCGTTTGCGGCGCGGATGATCGGCGCGCGGGAAAAGGCGAAGCCAACTGGTTACGAAGAGAATCCACTGGCTCTCCGCGAGTGGCCAACAAGCCCTGCACCTCGGGGCCGGCGAAAAAGGACGAGATTTTCCTTGACTGCAGTTTGCACTTCGAAGATCATAAGAGCACCTGTAGCCGCGCAAACAAAGGCGCGGTTGCCGTAGGGCAACCAGAGTTGCCGCAGGGCAACCAAAACCAGAATCCAGGGCCGGCATGATGCCACCGAAGTCCATTGCGTAACCACATAGGTGGTCCTTCCTACCCGCCATAATGGCCCCTGTTTTCGCCGCCATCGACACAGTTTGGTGAGTTGCGATCGTCCGCCGTGATGCGGAAAGCGACCGGCCGCGGAAGCGGGTGTCCGTGGACAAGAGTCGGGACTGTAGGGCCTTACTACAGGCAGATTCGGCAAGTATCAACAGCGCAGGTCACTGCCGGCCGAGCACTTTTCGAAGACTTCGATCCATTATGATCTGCCCTTCCGTGTCGGGCAGCGTTCATCCGTGCAAAAGGCGGCCTGCTTAGGGCAGCCTGTTGTGGGTGGGTGATGTATTCTTGTTTATGGCCTCTGCGTTCAAGAATCCAATCGCTGAGAATGAAATCCTTCTGTGAATTCGTCCAGCGCCGCCCCCTTCCGCGCTGGGTGCAGCGCCTCCCCGAATTCCTGGGCTCCAGCCGTGCGGGCCAACGCATCCGCGCGCTCCTCGGACCACCCCCCAAAGGGCGCGAATTAGAAGTCGCTTGCTATACCGGTATCCTCATCTCCCTCCTGTTCCTGATCGCCACGGCTTGGGGCAAGGGAGGCTTTCTCGGGTGGCGTGCCGGCCAGGATTTTGCGGCGTTTTATGACGCCGGTACGATCTTGAACCGCGGCATGGCCGGCCAATTGTACGACCTCAACCTGCAGACGGCGCTCTACCGGGAGTTGTCTCCATCCGCGGGCGCGACATCGCTTTTCCCGAATGCACCGTGGTTTGCGCTGCTTTTTCGGCCATTCGCGTTTCTGTCCTTTCGTTGGGCCTACGCTGCGTGGGTTTGCGTGTCCATCGCCTTGTACCTGTCGGGCATCGCGCTGCTCTGGCCGGCGGCCCTGGATCCCGCCGCCCGCAGAACCGCCTTCCTCGCCGCAGTCTCCTTCCATCCTTTTGTCCTGGAGACACTGGTTTCCGGCCAGGTTACGGCGGTTGCATTTTTCTGTATCGCCGCCGCTACCCGCTTGCTTCGCCAGGGGCGCTCTTTCGCCGCCGGCGGCCTCCTCTCCGGATGTCTCTATAAGCCCACCATGCTGGTGCTGATTCTACCCATGCTGGTCGTCAGCCGCCGCTGGAAGGCCCTAGCGGGAATCGCCGCCGGAGCGCTCGGGCTGGCTTCAATCTCGATCCTCTGTGTCGCCCCATCGTCGCTAATTTTTTATTGGCGATTGATGGGCGAGTACCGCGCCATGACCGCTGCCCACCAGGCGGCGTTTCTCGCGTGGGAGAAGTTCATCGATGGTTACCACTTTTTCCGCCTGCTCCCTGGCGGCGGCTCCGTAGCCATGATGGTCGTTGCGGCCGCAATCGCAGGATTCTTGCTCTCTCTCCTGGTCCCCGCATGGCTCCAGTCCGGCCGAGGTCCTGCCTTCCGGAATGCCACCTGGGGCGCCACCATCACTTTCAGTTTGATCTTAAACTTGCACTCGCAGCATTACGATGCCATCTTGCTCGTGATCGCACTGCTGGTGTCCGCGGAGAGTCTCGCCCACCACCCGGACGCGACTCTCCGGTCCGCGTATTTCCGAATGTGTGTGCTCCTGTGGGCCCTCCCCTGGGTGAGCCAATTCGTCACCCGCGCAAGCCACGTGCAGGTCTTCTCCTTAGCCATTGTGCTGCTGGGATTGCTGCAGATTGCGACGGTCCGGCGGCTGGCCACCAACACGCAGCGCCTGTCCACCACCGAATCCGCTCACCGCACAAATACCACCGCCACCTCGTCCTCGTAAGCTTTTCGCCAGCCCGGAGGATAGCCCATCGCCCGCCCATCGACGGACCTTCCGTCAGAAAGCACAAACGAATCCCATATTTGTTGAGTAGAATTTGCGGATCCTCCGAAAGAGTCGCCCGGCCGTATTCCGCCAGCACGCCAGTCCGGTCATAGACATCCGACCGGCCATCGCGCTGCCACGCCGGAGCTTTGGGCGTCATGCCGGTCTTCACCGTCGTAGCGCTGGCGTGGGCGGAGGGCCGGTACGCGGACCGCCGGCTCTGTGCCGCTCGAAGAGAAGGGCGACCTCATCGTGGTCGCGAAGCACCCATTGATTGCTTTGCCTCAACGCACGCGAGAGCGCCCAATCGGGTGGTATAAGGGCAAATTGAAACCCGTATTGGTCGGCCAGATCCTGCCAGGTCTCGCAGGCGGCACGCAAACAAGCGTAATCGCGCAAAACCGCGGGACCGTAGTAGTCGCTTCTACCATCGATGAACACTCGCCGGCCCGGATACAGCTTGTATATAAGATAGCCGCCCCAGCTATCTGGGCTCAGAATACGGGAGTTCTCATTCCCTGGCGCGGCCAGCAGACCGGCATTCCGTGCGAACAGAGCGGCGGGGAAGTTCGCCGAGGGAAACTCGGCCGGATATTGCACGCCCCACCTGGAGAATGCAAGTAGAGCCACAAACGCCGGAATCCATATACTGGTTCTTGTGGCGTACGGTCGCATGTCATGCACAAGATCGCGCAAGGTTCCTGCGATCGATGCTCGCGCGGCGGGCGCAACCCAGCGCTCCCATGCGTTACTGAGCTGGAGTGCGATTGCGGGCGCCGCCGCAATGACGAAAATGGTCACGTGCCGGACCGAAGTCAGTGCCGAGTGGGCCCAGAACAGGATCAGGAACACCGTCTCGTATCGTTTTCTGCGAATCAGGTCGAGCACGCACACGAGCCCAAGGAACAAAAGAACCTCAAACTTAGCCATCGCCTCGCCACGAAACGCGGGCGATTGGAACTCGTCAATACTTGTAATCAGCCAGTCTGACCGCAAGTAACTCCAAATGTGAGCGTGCAGATTCCAGCCGTATGGATTGATCAGGGTGGCCGCCGAGCAGCTCGCCGCCAGGATGCCATACCGAAGCGCCCGGGCTGTTTCCCCCCGAATCAGCGCTCCTGCTGCATAGAACGTGACTGCGGTGATGAGTACCAGAAATCCACCATGCAGATTGGTCCACAAAATGGCGATTGGAATCAGCGCCCAGACGGCACGGCAGGGATTCGACGAATCACGGTCCAGCATCCACAAGGTCACAGCCGTTAACAGCGTTGTAAAGATATGCGGCCTCGCCAGGAAGTGGATTCTCAAAGCATCGGCCGCCAGAATGCCCACGAACAAGGCAACGTGGACGCCGGCGCCACGCCAGATCATGTGGCGGAAGAGAATGACGACCGACAGGCAGGCGGCCGTTGCGGAGAACAAGACCACGCCCTTTAAACCTGCGAGACGGTGGACCCCGGCGAAGATGATATCGGCAAGCCACTCCCACGCATACCAGGGTTTACCCGGAACAGTATAAGAGAACGGGTCTCGCGTGGGCACGCTGTGATGCTGAAGGATGAGCTCTCCAGTTCGGATGTGCCAGCCGGTATCGCCGTCTCCCAGCAGCACCGACCAGTGCGACCCTGCCATGAAAACGATGACCATCAGAACTACGAAAAAACTGTCCGGGATTGATGGCACAAGCAGGGAGCGGATGCCGGGCCACCACGCGGCCGGGCGTCTTGCCGGCGAAGCGGGTCCCTCGGCGAGGATTGCTGATTCGGGATTCATCGTACAAACACGACCGCTACATCGTCTGAATAAGCCCTACGCCACCCCGGCAAGTACGCCATCACCCGCGCCATTGGAGCGCCATTTGACAGCAGGACGAGGCGGATGTGGTATTTCTCAAGCAGCACCTGAGGATCTTCGGCGAGCGTCGCCCATTTCCCAAACTCCGCGAACACGCCGGTCCAATCATAGACATCGCCTCGGCCGTCGATAAATACTTTCTCTTCCGGCAGTGCCCAGATGAGGTAATCGCCGAACACGTACTCATTCAGCATCGGCCCGGACAGTCCCGTTCGGCGGATGTAATCTACCGCCCCGGTAGGATTGCCTTTTCTGACTTGTTCCTGAAGCTCGGCCTGGGCCGGAAATCCCCGGACGACCGCAATCACACAGGCGAAAATGAGCACTGCGTTCGCGATCGGGTGCTCGCGCTTGCTGTCTTCTCCGAGTACTGGGGCGAGCACACGGCACAGCACCGGGCTCACGACGATTCCGAACAGAAACAGCATTCGCACATGCTGCAGCGCCAACGCAAACGCCATCCCAAGCACGAGCAGCTCCCGCAATCGCAGTTCGGAGCGACGCAGCAACGCTACCACAAGGAGGCCGATGACGGCGCCGATCATACCTAATGCCCGCCCACTCCGCATGTCTGGCGGAAGCCATTCGTCAACCGCGTTGAGGCCCGTGGGTTGATGCAGCAACGTGTTCAGTGGGTAGAGCAATAGCCGGATCCCCACCGGGTTACAGCAACAGGCGACAGCGCAGAGAATCAGGATTCCGCCAAGCCATTTCCGTCCCTGCTTAACCCGCGGTTCGGCGGCCACCAGCCCCCACTTCCCGTCCGCGAAAGAGTAGATCCAGTAGACAAACAGAATGCCCATCCCGAAGAAATACGAGCCGTGGCAGTTCACCCAGACGGCAAAAAGGGGAGGCAAGCCCCACAGGCAACGCCGGTTTCGGGATCCCCATTCCAGTAGGATCAGTTCGATCACGAGAAAGATATGGCCCAGAAGCAGCGGCCGGATCGCCAGCCCGATTGTCCCGAAGAACCACGCGCACAACCCGCCCAGGAACGAAACCATCGCGTTCCCACAGCACCGGTAGCACAAGAAATACATCAAAATCAGCAGAACGGACGTCAGGGTCGCCAGCCACAGTTCTAAACCTGAGTAACCACCCATCCGGTATGCCGCATAGATGCTCAATTCGGCGAGCCATTCGTGGGCGGTCCAGGCGTGTCCGTACGCCGTGAATGAAAAGGTATCCGTGGACGGAATGGAGTGGGTCGTCCACACAATCTGCCCCAATTTCAAATGAAACCACAGATCCGGATCGTTGAACCGGTTCGAAACGGTCAACACCGCTACCACCGCCAGGCCTGCAATCAGCACCGCGGGGAAGGAGAATACCCGCCTCCGGAAATCGCTCTTAGACCGGGGGACGGCTCTCACCCGTTGTATCGTCTGCGGTTCCTGCACGGTTTCTTCGCCGCGATTGTCACCTGAGTTCACGGTCTGACGCATCCATAGAATGCCAAGCGCTCACTCGTCCCAAGCGCCGTTTCAGGGCGGCCATGAAGCCCAGACCATGTCTTTTTACCAAACGAACCTGTCCTAATAAACGGACAGTCCACGAACCGCTATGCCACGGTTGTTGTTCAGAGCCGGCTGTTACGCACAAACAGCACGCTTCACCATGGTAACGACCGCCGCTTCCGCCACGACTCGCGCTTCTTCCGGACCAATCCGGATCAGCCGGTGAAAGTACGCCCTCGAAACCTTCAGCTTCCGGGCCGCCAGGGACTTGTTTCCGTCGCACTCCATCAGGGTTTTGTGCACCAGGTTGGTCTTATATTGCCGTACCAGATCCTCGAACGATTCCGGCTCGAGGCTGGAAAGGCACATCTCGTTTGAAAGCTGCTGGATGTGCTCTGGAAGATCACTCAGGCTGATGCTGGTGTCATCCGTCCGTATCACCGCGCTCTGAATCACGTTCTCCAGCTCGCGAATATTTCCCGGCCAACTGTAATCCGCCAAAGCTGCCATCGCATCCGGACGGATTCCTTGCACTGGCTTTCCGTATTCTTCCGCATACGATGCAAGAAAATGTCGCGCCAGAATCGGGATGTCCTCCGTCCGTTCGCGCAGAGGCGGAACCAGGATGGTCATTACCGTTACACGGAAGAACAAATCCTGCCGGAAGGTTCCCTGCTCCACCATCTCCCGCAAGTTCCGGTGGGTGGCAAACAGGACGCGCGCTTTCAGCGGAAGCAGTTTGTTGCTCCCCAGCCGGCTGAATTCCCGCTCTTGCAACACTCTCAGCAGCTTCACCTGCGTGCTCGGGCTGAGTTCTCCAATCTCGTCCAGAAACAGCGTCCCACCGCCCGCCTGTTCCAGGTAGCCGGCCCGAGCGCCGGTCGATCCGGTGAATGCTCCTTTCTCGTGGCCGAAGAGCTCCGCTTCCATCAGGCTTTCCGGTATCGCCCCGCAAGAAACCGCTATGAACGGCTGCGCCGCCCGGTTACCCAGGTTATGAATCGCGCGGGACACCAGTTCCTTGCCGGTCCCGCTTTCCCCCACAATCAGAACGAACGCGTTCAGATTGGCGACGCGCCGGATCAAATCGTATACCACTTGGGCCGGCCCGCTCGACCCGACCAGTTGGTCGCAACCATGTGTCGCACTGATGGTCTGCCGCATCCGATCGATCTCCGCCTTCATCAACGCCTGCGCGTGCGCCCGCCGCAGGGTGACCCTGAGTTCCAGCAGCGACGGCGGCTTCCGAATGCAATCGAAGGCGCCGCGTTGGATGAATTCCATCGCGGTGGAGTGTCTCAGGTCGTCGGTCATGACGATGATGGGAATCGGGCAGTCTGCGATTTGATCGTAAAGATCCAGTTGCTCCGGCAATGAAGAGTAATTGGAGTCGAAATCCAGGACTATAACGTTGGCCCAAACACCAGAACAAGCCTGTTTCAGTCTCTCTTTGCTCGACTCGCATACGATGCTGCATTCCGGCCGGAGGGCCGGCGGGAGCACAGATTGCAGTTTTGGATCGCGAGAATAGAGAATAATCTGCATGGTTTCCGTACTCATGGCGCCGATGTCTCAAGTTAACCCGAAGTTCTTGGGAGGTCAATGGTGATTCTTCAACGTTAGTACTGGTAAGAGTTCTATCCATTAATATCCATTAATAGTCCTATGTCTCCCATGCGTTATTTGTGTTAACGCCGGTTCAATACAGCGGCAATTCCGCCGGTTTTGACGATCAACGGGCGCGCCACCAAATCCGTGGGCTGGTATGGTATTGATAACGGTCGGCAGGCCAGTCTGCGAATCGAGTTCAGGAAGACCAGGGCGATCAAGACCGGCGGAGGTGCTGTCGTTTTATCGCGGCGCTGACAAGGTGTCGGTCTCTGAGATTTTACCGAACGCCATTGAGCATTGTGCGGCGCGGACGTGCGATCTCTGCCGATTTCTAAATTTGATCGTGATTGGTATCGCTTGCGTTGGCGACATTTGAACCGGCGCAGCTCCGCGATCCCAGGCTGGCCGTGTCCTATGCCGAAAAGTGCGCGGAGCGAAGCGCCGGCTCAATCCGGAGCCTCTCCGCATTTTGGCCATTGCGTACCGGGCTGGCGGGCGCATGGAAGAAAGCCGTCAGGTGGCGCGGGAAGGGTTGGCACTGATGCGGGCGGGCAAGCATCGCGGCGGCGTGCGCCATGGCCTGAAGAATTGGCGTGGCATTCCAACAGGGCATCGTGTACTTTCGGCAAGAGTGCGTAGGGCTGTTTCGCCCCCGAAATGTTACAAAGATTTTGCTGGTTTCGGGGGCTTCAATCGCCTTCGCGGCCTCGATCCAGGGTATCGCGGTAGTTCCAGGGCAT
>Ga0209517_10002018_pt1 | contig 29540 bp, 19 predicted proteins | sample PeaSoiMetSII2010_FD_187695 | JGI IMG/M metagenome (GOLD analysis project Ga0209517, IMG submission 187695) | Peat soil microbial communities from Weissenstadt, Germany - SII-2010 (SPAdes) (version 2) | ecosystem: Environmental > Terrestrial > Soil > Wetlands > Peat | place: Germany...
ATTCACGACGACCGAGGCGGTGGCGATGTCGCCGTGCGTGCCGCCGGGAATCGTGAGTGTCAGGTTGGGATTGCCGATGATTTCGACGGTGTCGCCGGGGTCGGTTGCGCCGACGAACATTTGCAATTCCATGTAGATTTTTTCCTTGCTGCCCGCGAAGCCGCGCGCGATCTGGTGCACGCCGGCGACCTGGCCCGGCGCAACTTCCAGGAATGAAGTTTTCACGCGTTCGCGCGCGACGACGGGCTCAATCGTTTCCGAAATGTCGTCCACGGCGAGGCCCAGGGCGTCCGAAACCATGGCCACCGACTCCGGCAGGCCGTGATGCTTGATCGCTCCCGCTGCGACTTGCGCGCGAAATTCCTCGACGCTCATTCCCGCGCCCACTTTTTTCTGCAGCGGCAAGCGGCGCTTCGATGCATCGACGATGCGCACAGCCCGCGCCGATTCAATCGTCTGAGAAGCGGCGCTCAGCGTGATCAAAAGCTTGTCCATCACGTAGCCGGGATTGATGCCCGTGCCGATCAGCGCGACGCCCCACGTCTTGGCCTCGGCATCGAGTTTCGCCGCCAGCTCCGGATATTTGCGGAATGGATACGCCAGCTCTTCGCATGTCGAGACCACGCACGATTCCGCGGCCAGGCACGCCAGCAATTGATCCATCACGCTTGGCAAGTAGGAAGAAGTCGAATGGATGACCACGTCCGGGGATTCACCGAGCATGGCTTCAGCATCATCCGTGATCTGTACACCCCAAGGCGCGTCGGCTCCTTCCACTACGTCGCCCAGGTCGCGTCCCGCTTTGGCAGGATCGGAATCGATCGCCCCGATGATTTCGATCGAACTCTTTTCACGCATCAGCCGCACGATGGCCGCACCGATGGGACCGACGCCGTATTGCACCGCACGAATTTTCTTTTTCAAGGCAGGCTCCGTCACGTTTTTTCGCGGATTCGCTTTCGCCGGCGTCCGGGGCGGCGAATTGTTCCATTCCAAATTTGGAGCGAATACGATAAAGCAATCGCGAGGCGCGTTCAACGAGATTCAGTGCAAATCTTCATGACTGAGTGGCAGGCTGCTTGTCCGGTGGAAGACGCAGGCGGATAATGCTCATGACGCGAGGCAAGAACGGAGGCTTCCATGGCAGCGGTAACACTTTCAGAGAAGGAAGTTGCGGTGGAATTGCGCAAACTTAACGGCTGGAGGGTGGTGAATGGAAACCTGCACCGCGTGTTCGAGTTCAAGGATTTCTCGGCGGCCTTCGGATTCATGACGCGGGCCGCGCTCGCCGCTGAAAAAATGGATCATCATCCGGACTGGTCCAACGCCTGGAACAAGGTCACGGTGGATTTGTGCACGCACAGCGCCGGCGGCCTGACGAAAAATGATTTCGAGCTTGCCGGGAAGATGCAGCAGATCCACGGCGGCTGAGTATGCGAAAAGGATTTTTTCGGTTGAGACTTTCATCCCTTCTATAGGCATCCTCCTAAATCCTGCTGGTTGCTGTAGCCCGCGTCTTCAGACGCGGGGGTTTCCCTAGCGAGTGGCAAGCAAACCCTCGCCTCTGAAGAGGCGAGCTACAAAGTTGTTGCGCCCTCGTAGATGTGGATTCCAACCGGGCTGTCTCATGAAGGCCAGATCTGCGGCACGTTTGATAGAATGATTCCCTCAACCCAGCGACACACAGGGGAAACCACAGAGATGCCGGAAGCGATCATGCAGAATAGCGCCGAGGACGAGCGCGTGTTTGAAGGCTACCGGCGCTGGGGATATCTTGCGGCGAATCTGGATCCGCTCGGCTTCCTGACGCCCATCGTTCATACCGAACTGATCGTCAATGGGGAAGCCGCCACTGCGGCGCGAAAATTCTACTGCGGGACGATTGGCGCCGAATTCGTGCACATTGATGACACGGGACGACGCCGCTGGATTGCCGAGCGACTGGAGTGCGATGCGCCGCAGCCCGATCGCGGCTTTATCCTCGAACGGCTGATCCGCGCGGAGCTTTTCGAGCAGGTGCTTCAGGCGCGCTACCTGGGGAGCAAGAGATTTTCACTCGAAGGCGTGACCGCGGTCATTCCTCTGCTTGACCAAGTGCTCTCGGCGGCTTCGGCGGCGGGCGCGGAGCAAGTGGTTCTGGGGATGAGCCATCGCGGGCGGCTGAACGTAATGGCGCACATCGCGGGGCAGCGCGCGGCGGATATCTTCGCGGGCTTTGAGGATGTGGACCCGCGCAGTGTACTGGGCAGCGGCGACGTCAAGTATCACGTCGGCGCGACGGGGGAATACCGCACTCGCGAGGGGCACAAGCTCAGCGTTCATCTGGCTTCAAATCCAAGCCATCTTGAAGCGGTCGATCCCGTGGTCGTGGGCCGCGCGCGTGCCAAGCAGACGCGCGAGGGAACTCCCGGCGGAGTGAAGAAAATTCTTCCGATCGTTCTGCACGGGGACGCGGCCTTCGCCGGGCAGGGCGTATGGGCGGAGACGCTGAATTTTTCCGACATTGGGGCGTATTCGGTCGGCGGTACGATCCACGTGATCGTAAATAATTTGCTTGGGTTCACCACCGAGCCGCGGGAATATCAATCCACGCGTTTCGCTTCCTCTCTCGCCAAGCGCCAGGCCGTGCCCATTTTTCATGTGAACGGGGAAGATCCGGACGCGGTCATGCGCGTGGGACAAATCGCGCTCGAATATCGTTCCGCGTTTGGCAGCGACGTGGTGATCGACCTGATCGGATACCGGCGCCACGGCCACAGCGAAGTGGATGACCCCACCATCACGCAGCCGCTCCTGTACGCGGAGATCAAGGATCATCCGCAGCTCTGGCAGATTTACGCTAAACAGATTGGAGCGGATCCCTCGGCGACGGTCACTGCCGTGCGCGACGAACTCGAGAGCGCCCACCGGGCCGCGAGTGAAATGCGGAAAAAACCGCGCCTGCGCAAGCTGCCGACGTATTGGTCGCCCTACAAGCGAGGCCGCTACGACAGCGCCTACGAAGTGGACACGGGAGTCGCGCCCGCGGACCTCGGAAAAATTACGGATTTACTGACCAGTTATCCATCGGATTTTGCGATCCATCCGAAAGTGAAAAAGCTGCTCGAGCAGCGCGCCGAAATGGGGCATGGCAAGCGCCCTGTGGACTACGGGATGGCGGAAGCTCTCGCGTTCGGAACGCTGCTCCTGGGCGGCACGCCCGTGCGAGTCACGGGGCAGGACACGCGGCGCGGCACATTCAACCAGAGGCACGCGGCACTCGTCGATACGCGGAACGAGGCGCAGTACGTGCCGCTCGAACACCTGGCGCCCGAACAGGCGCGATGCGAAATTTACAATTCGACGCTTTCCGAAGCCGCGGTGCTCGGATTTGAATACGGCTACAGCCGCGACTATCCGGAAGCCCTGGTGCTGTGGGAAGCGCAATTCGGAGATTTCGCCAACAGCGCGCAAATCATCATCGACCAGTTCATCAGCGCGGCCGAAGACAAGTGGGATTTGCCGTCGGGCGTGGGGCTGCTCCTGCCGCACGGGTACGAAGGGCAAGGGCCTGAACATTCCAGCGCGAGGATCGAGCGTTATCTTCAGCTCGCGGCCGAGGACAACATTCAGGTTTGCCAGCCATCGAATGCCGCGCAATATTTTCAGTTGTTGCGCCGCCAGGCGCTGCGGCGCTGGCGCAAGCCGATGATCGTGTTCACGCCGAAGAGCATGCTGCGGCATCCCGACGCGTCTTCGCCGATCGAGGATTTCGAGCGGCCGCGATTTGAGTGGGTGGTGCCGGACCGCGAAGTCACGTCCGCCGAGCGCGTCCTGGTTTGCAGCGGAAAAATCGGCCACGAATTGCGCGGGGAACGCAAACTCCGCGGCGATACCGACACGGCCATCCTGTTTCTCGACCAGCTCTACCCGTTTCCGAAAAACGAGCTGCGCGCGGAAATGGCGCGCCATCCGAACGCGCGCGAAATGGTCTGGGTGCAGGAAGAGCCGGCGAACATGGGCGCGCTGTCGTACGTCCTGCCGCGCATCCGGACTTATTTTCCGGACATTCCGGTGCGTTCGGTGAAGCGCTCGGCCAGCGCCAGTCCCGCAACGGGTTCGGCCAAGGCGCACGAGCTCGAACAGAAAACGTTGCTGACGTTGGCGTTCACGACTGGGCCGAGTTGAGCAAACGAAATCCATGATTCGGGGAGGAAACGAAGATGCGAAAGTGGATTTGGAACGGGTTTGCATGGTTGGCTGTACTTTGCTGCGGAGCGGTTTGCATTGCCGCGCCCCAGAGTTCCGGTCCGGCCCAGGCAAGTCTGCAACGCCTTGATTGGCTGATGTCAACCAAAGCACAGCTCAGGGAAAACGACTACGTCGCGCACGACTTCAAATTTTCAGACGGACAGACGCTTCCGGAAGTGCGGCTGCACTACACGACGATCGGCACGCCGCAGCGCGATGCGAGCGGCCGTGTCACCAACGCCGTGCTGATTTTGCACGGTACCAATCGCGCCGGCCGCGTATGGCTGACTCCCTCGTTCGCCGACGTGCTCTTCGGCTCCGGCCAGTTGCTCGACACATCGAAATATTATCTGATTCTGCCCGACCAACTCGGCGCAGGCCTCGGAAAATCCACGAAACCAAGCGACGGCCTGCGGGCTAAATTTCCCCACTACGATTATTCGGACATGGTCCGCGCGTCCCAGATCCTTCTCGCGCAGGGTTTGCAGGTGAACCATCTTCGTCTGCTCGTCGGCGCGTCGATGGGGTGCATGGAGGGATTCATGTGGGGTGAGTCGAATCCCAACGACATGGATGCCATGCTTCTCCTTTCCTGCCTGCCTGTGGAGGTTGCCAGCCGCAATCGCATGGTCCGAAAAATCATGGTGGACGACATTCGCCTTGATCCCGGATGGAACAACGGCAATTACACCGAGCAGCCCTACGGATTGCGCGCCGCGCTTGGCCATTTGCTCGTCGTGGGAAGCGTCCCGACGCGCTGGCAGAAGGAATATCCGACCGCCGCGGCGGCCGACAAATATGTGAATGAGTACATCGAACAAAACATGAAGACAACCGATGCAAACGACTTCATGTATCAGTACGACGCGTCGCGAAATTACGATGCGTCGAAAGACCTCGAAAAAATCCGCGCCAAAGTGCTGCTCATCAATCCGCAGGAAGATTTCTGGAACCCCGCGGAACTGGGCATTGCGGAAGAGGAAATCAAGAAAGTGAAAAACGGGAAATTTGTGTTGTTGTCGTTTCCGGAATCGTACGGGCACTATACGTTTTTTCAGGCGGCTGCCTGGCGGAAATACTTGGCTGAATTTTTGCGGGGAGTGGAGTAGCACAGGCTTCAGCCTGTGGGGTTCCATTTGATCTTGACTGGCGTGCGCGGCCAGGGTGCATTTACGAAAACCCACAGACTGAAGTCTGTGCTACTAAGAGCGACTACTCGAATTGTTTGCGAAACGCCGCGAATTGCTGTTTCAAATCCGCGATTTCCGACTGAAGGTTTTCCACTTGATCCTCAAGGCGCGTGATCCGGTCGCCGCTGTTCGCGCTGCTTGTCACTGCGACTCCCACCGCAGAATCCGGCGGCGGCACTTCGACATCGCCACTTAGTAGGTGCGCGTAGCGCGCTTCTTTCGTACCCGGCTGCCGGGGAAGCACCTTGACGAGCGGGGGCTCGCGCTTCATCAGCCGCTGCAGCGTGGATTGCGCGATGCCCAGGTCGTCGAATTTGTGCATGCGGTCGGCGCGGCTGCGCAATTCGCCGGGCGTTTGCGGGCCGCGAAGCAGCAACTCGGCAAGGATGGCGATTTCGTGCCGCGTGAAGTTATAGGCTTCCTGCAAGCGATGCTCGTATTTGGTCACGCGGCTGACCATGTTGTCGGCGGTGCCAGCCAGGCCCTTTTTATCCAGTGTGCGCAAGGCCTCGCGCACCGCTCCTTCGTCCAAATTCATGACCGGATCGCGATTGGATTTCTGGTTGCACGCGTTGACGAGCGCGTTCAGCGAAAGCGGATAATATTCGGGCGTGGTGAGCTCTTTTTCGACGAGCGAGCCGAGTACCCTTGTTTCCACTTCATTTAGAAGAATGTCCATTGGACGAAATCATATCGTAACGGCGACCAGTTCCCCAAAATTACTGGTCCCGGCGTAACCGTCCGCGAATGCGTAAAAAATTCAAATCAGGTCCAGTTTTCGGCCAGGGCCGAAAGTTGCAGGGCAGGTTATTTCTTTTAGGACCAGTTAATTACGGGACACAAGGGCGATAAGACTTTGGAAGCGAGCTTGCTTGAGGAAGTACTATCAGGCCCGGGGGAAGGCTTTTGTCAGGCCTGCCAAAGGAGTCGCCGATGCGGACATTTCTCGCAAATTATAAGCACAGATGGATGGGTGTTTTGGCCATCCTTATTTCGTATTTCACGATCCTTCCAATGCTCGCGCCCATGCAGGCGCAGACCACCGTTCTTGGCGAATTGACATTTAAGGGCGCGTCGAAGGTGGAAAAAACATCGGGTGTGTGGATTGACGGCAAGTACGTGGGATATCTGGGCGAACTGTGGGGCCCAAAGCGGATCCTCTTGATTCCTGGTGACCACGAACTCGCCGTACGCCAGGCGGGTTATAAGGACTTCACCGAGACGCTAACCGTAGAACCCAAGGAATTGCTGCTCGTTCCCGTCAAAATGGAGAAAGAAACGAGCGACACCTGGCCCAGCGTGACCGCTCAGCTGAAAGTTGACGTCCAACCCGACCGCGCGGCCGTTTTTGTGGACGACAGGTTTCTGGGGCACGCGGGGGAATTGGGCGGAGCTTTTCACTCAATGCTGCTCAGTCCCGGAACGCACCGAATCAAGATCGAATTGCCCGGATACCAGAGTTTCGAGACGGACGTGACCATGGTTGCCGGCCAGAAATCGGTGGTGAAGACGAATCTTGCAAAAGGCAGCATCCACCAGGCAGATCCGCTCATCAATGAGGCCAACAATTCCAGCCACAACAAATAACCGAATTAGTTAGAACCAGGGAACGCCAATCGGGAGATTGGCGTTCCCTGGCCACATCTCCTTGTGATTCTTCGCCGTAACTGAACGGTTGGACAAGCACAGCCGCCCGCGCTACGGTATTATCTTTCCAATATGCCGCTGCAAATTATCAAGCGCCGCTCGCGCGGCTTCGTCTGTGTGAATGCCCATCCCGAGGGATGCCGGCGCAACGTTGAGCGTTGGATCGCCGGGGTAAAGGGGAAAATTTCCGCCGGGCAAAACGCGCCGAAAAACGTGCTCGTCATCGGCGCGTCCACCGGCTACGGGCTCGCGTCACGCATCGCGGCGGCATGGGGCTATGGAGCAAAGACGCTCGGCGTGTTTTTCGAGCGCCCGCCGGAAGGCGACAAGACCGCGACGGCGGGCCACTACAATACCGTCGCTCTTCATTCGATCGCCAAGCGCGATGGACTGTATGCCGCGAGCATCAACGGCGACGCATTTTCCGACGAAATCAAACGCGACGCCGCGGAAATCATCCGCAAGGGTATGGCTCCGGTCGACCTGGTGATTTACTCGCTCGCGTCGCCGAAGCGCACTGATCCGCGCACGGGCAAGATGCACAGTTCGGTTCTGAAACCGGTCGGGCAGGCTTATACCAACCGCACGATCGAACTCGATTCGGAAAAAGTAATGAGCGTCACACTGCAACCCGCGAACAACGACGAAATTGCCGACACCGTCGCGGTGATGGGCGGCGACGACTGGCGGCGCTGGATGGACATGCTGCTCGGGGAAAAGTTGCTCGCGCCGGGCGCGCGCACGCTGGCGTATTCCTACATCGGTCCGGAAATTACGTGGCCGATTTATCGCGACGGCACGATTGGACAAGCGAAGAAGGACCTCGAACGCGCCGCAAAGGATCTGGATGCCGCGCTGGCGAAACAATTGGGAGGCAACGCCTGGGTTTCCGTCAACAAGGCGGTGGTGACGCAGGCCTCCGCGGCGATTCCCGTTGTCCCGCTGTACTTGAGTTTGCTTCCCCTGGTTATGAAAAAGAAAAATCTGGACGAAGGGCCGCTCGAACAGATGCGGCGCCTTTTTACGGATTTTCTTTGCGCGGGACATGCGCCCAAGCTGGACGAGGCGCGGCGTCTGCGTCTGGACGACCGAGAAATGCGCAGCGACGTGCAAGCGGAAGTTGCGGCGCTGTGGCCGCAGGTCACGACGGAAAATCTTCGTGAACTCACCGCCTTCGCCGGCTTCCAGCGCGAGTTTCGCGGCTTGTTCGGCTTTGAAGTGGAAGGTGTGGACTACGAACAACCCACCGAAACGGATTTGCGCTGGTAAGATCGGAATCAGCGCCGGCAGGTGCGGCCCGATAAACGATTGCAATGAACAGACGCCTCCCACTAATCGTCCGCGACGCGTTATACAGCCTGCGGGGCGGGTTCCTGGTGCGCCCGCTGATCATCGCGCTGGTGCTGGGTTGTTTTGGTGCGACGCTTTCGTTCTTTGAAGAAACTTACCCCGCCTTCAGTGATTGGGTACCGGCGACGCTTTTCCCTTCGCATACTGACCCGCAAGTCGTCCAGGTCATTCTCGGAGGCATCGCCGCCTCCATCATGACCGTCGTCTCCATCGTTTTCGCGATCCTGCTGATGACGCTGACGCTGGCCTCGATGCAGTTTTCCCCGCGCATCATTGTCAGCTTCTCAAGGGATCACGTCACCCAGTGGACTCTCGGTATATTCCTCGGCACTTTTTTATATTGCATGGCGGCCCTTCCGGCCGCACACACCCTGCCGCACCCGTTCGCGCCGGTGGGCACGGCCGTTGGCGCGATGCTTCTTGCCATTGCCTGCGTGGCATTGCTGCTGTTCTTCATTCACCATATCTCGCAGGCAATCAGTGTCAGCCAAATTGTGGCGCGGATCGCCGCGGAAACAGAAGCAATGGTCGACGATATCATGCCGCGGCCGCGCAGTCCGATGCGGCTGCAAGTCCCGGACCTGCATGAACCGCAGACGCAGGAGACACCCGTCCTGAGCGATTTCTCCGGATACATTCGCTATCTTGACGTCAAACGGCTCATCTTTCTGGCGACCTCCTACCGCGTGAAGGTCCGCGTTCTGCGCCGGGTCGGCCAGTTCGTTCCAGCCGGAGTTCCTATTTTGATGGTTCACAAAGCAGAGAGGCTCTCCCCAAAGGATTACGCCGAGTTTCTCGGCGCATTCGACCTGGGCCCGGCCAGGACTTTGCAACAAGATGCCGAGTTCGGCGTCTTGCAAATCGTGGATATTGCGTTGAAGGCAATCTCGCCCGCAGTGAACGACCCCACTACCGCCATCAACTGCGTGGACCAGCTGAGCCGCATCTTGATTCGGTTTGCCTCCAGGGATTTGCCCGATTCTCTACTCTACGATCTCCAGGGTGTCGCCCGGGTCAGCGTCCCCTGGATCGACTTCGAACACTTGCTGGAGTCCGCGTTCGAGCAGATTCGCATGTACTCGAAGACGGACGTTGCCGTCAGCCTGCGTCTGCTTCGCGCGTTGAGTGATATCGCCTCGGCAATCCGTGACCCGGGTGTCTGCAAAATGGCCGGCGAATGGGGGAAGCGCATCGTCGAAGGGTGCGAGGAGGGCTTGCGCGAAGAGGAGTTGAGGCCGATCCGTGTCCGGCTAATCGCGTTGGATAAAAGTCTAGCGGCTTCGTGAATTATCTTCCGGTACGTACAGGTCCAAGTCTCGCGGCTGGCGCCTGCCGTTGCGAAGGGAGAACAATCCTCTGGAAATATTCTCACTCGGATCCTCCTCGATGCCGCCGGAGAGAACCCGGAGCCACGGCGGTGACGCACGTTTGACTTTCTTTTCCTTCACACTCCCTCGCCGCTTTGCGTGAACGGCCCGTGATTCGTGTCGCGCGAACTGCCTGCGCTTACGCTGTTTGCGATTCTTCTTTTTCACTGGCACGCCAAAACTGCAACTTCGGAATCGCGCCTTCAGTCGCCGCAAGCATTGGAAAAAGAAAACAAGCGGTCAGAAAGTCAAGGCGTTCTCAAAATACCGGCGAGCTTTTCACGCCTACATGGCTTCCAAGCATTCCTTATGCATGTTGCGGCTTGAAAGCGCAAACTCAAAAAGCGAATTGCCCGGATTGAAGAAGTCTATTTTCTTTCTTAGAAGGTGAAACGCGGGACTGGAATCGAATTTCGAAGAATCCTTTTACCGCGGGAGGAATTCGTCCGTGTGCGTCACAAATTCAGGATACGCGCCGGCGCCCAACTCATGAAGGTCCATGCCCTGGCGTTCTCCCTCGACCGAAACACGGAAAGGATAGAAGCGGTTGAGGAGCCTGTTCACGCCGTAGGTCAGCGGCAACACAAACCCTAGCAGCGTGGCCACGCCTATCAATTGAGCCAGCCACTGGCCGGAAACGATTCCATTCATCGCTCCGGGCAGAGAATCTCCCGCAACATTCAACACGGGCCGCTGGAATTGGCCGAACACGCCCACCGCGAGGAGGCCCCAGATGCCTCCCACGGCGTGCACGGAAACAGAGCCTCCCGGATCGTCGACTTCCATGCGCAGCTCAAGCCATTCGATCGAGAACGTGATCACCCCGCCTGCAATTGAACCGATCACGACGGCTTCGGCGGGACTCACGAAGGCGCACGATGCGCTGCTGGCGACGAGTCCGCCGACCCAGCCGTTGGCCGTGAGCGAAGCATCGGGCTTGCCGAAGCGAACTTTCGTGATGACCGCCGCAGTGAGCGCCGAGGCCGACGCGGCGAGCATGGTATTGATGACGATCAGCGCTGTCCCGGAAGCCTCGCCTCCCGTGAAGAGGATCGCGCCGACGGAATTGAGTCCAATCCATCCGACGAGGGCCAACACGCAACCAAACAGTACGAGAACCGCATTGTGGCCGGGGATTGCGGGCGCCATGCCGTCCGCGGAATATTTACCGCGCCGCGGACCCAGGATCCATGTGACCGCCAGGGCCGTGAGGCCGCCGAGGACCTGAATCGATCCGGCTCCCCCAACATCCAGAAATCCACGGCCGATTCCATAGTTGACGCCGAGCTGCGCAAGCCACCCGCCACCCCACACCCAATGCGCGAAGAGCGGATAGGTCCAAGCGGCAAGCAATCCGGTCGAGAGGCAACTGGCCCGAAGACGCCACCGGTCCGCGCCGCTCCCCAACGGGATCAAAGCGGCGAGACCAACGCAAAAAATTTGAAATAATGCTGTGAGAGAAGTAGCGGAGCCGTCGAAGGAAAGTTTGCGAAAAAAGAAAGGCTCCGCGGCAATCCAATTCCAACTTTTTCCCGACAAAGTTAGGACATGCCCGGGGCTGCCGATGAATCCCTGCCAGGCAAATCCGCAAACGAAGTAGGCCAGGCCGGCGACCGCGAGAGCGCAAAGCGAGGCCATCATCATGTGACCGGCGCTGCGCGACCGTCCCAAACCGACGTTCATGAGGGCCAACCCGGCCGCCGCGAAGGGAACAAGAAAGATGAAGAAGAGGCAAGCGACCGTCGTGACATCCGTGAGTCTCGGGGCGGGCATGGTAATTATCCTTTTTCCTCCCGCGGGATCAGCTGCGATCGGACAGCGAGGATCAATCCCAATACCTCCACCGCAATACCGGCCAGGACAAACGCGGCCCGCAATGGCGGCGTTGCGAAGAGCACAATCGCGGCCAGCACGAGGAACCATCCCGCCAGCAGCAACAGGAAACCCAAGACTTTCATTCCAAAATCCCCCGGTTCAAAGCAAAGAGATTTGCATGGACATCAGCGACGCTGCTTAAAATATCACAATCGCACCGGAACCAACGCGCCGCTCCAACAATAATGAATAGGGACTGGGCCGCGCATCGCGCGATGAAAAATGGTACGCGGGACCGAAGATTGGACGATATCCGTTCGCGTGCCCTCGTATCTCCTTATGCTAGCCATCAATTAAGCGAATAGGGGAAAAAGCCTGCTACCCCGCATACGGTTCGAAGAAACAGGCACCGGAACTGAACCGTTTGAGGCAGAATTTCCGCAAATCCATTGTAATCAACAAAATATAAAGATCGACTCAATGGCATGGGAATCTATGAGTTAGCCTTGTTCTCTCCGAATCGTCTTCAAGTTGCCCCATGCAGGCACAGATTACAGCCATATGAATCCGTAATTTGGGCCATCGAAACGTTGCATTTTACTAGTCCCGAACACCCATCTAGTATCTCGTTCCTCGGCACAACTTAGTCCGTGAAGTTGATTTGCGGCAGGAAGATTCAACGGCGAGATAAAGAATATATAAGGAGAATACATGGCGGAGAATACCGGCGAAGTCAAAATGACACCAACCTTAGGATTAACCGGGTTGACGATGAACGCCATGGCGCTCATCGCTCCCGGTGCATTCCTTTGGCTCACGTTTGCACCGCAAGCGACGGAGGGATCCACTGCGCCCTCGATGTGGATCGGCATCCTGTTCGCGCTTTTGTTGTGTCTGGCGACGGCGGTGTGTTACGCGGAAATGGCCAAGTTATATCCAGGAACCGGCAGTTCTTACTATTTCGCGGAGCAGTCCTTCCTGAATCACGACAAGGCCTGGAAATACGCGCGCTTGATGAAGTTCGTCGTCGGCTGGGGCTCGCATCTCTATTACTGGATTTACCCCGGCGTAATGGTTGCCGTCACCGGAGTTTTCTGCGGTTACATCACAGGCACCTTGTGGCCGAACTTCATGAGCGCATCCAACCCCGGTCCGATGTTCATGATGCTTATCGCGATTGTGTTTTCTTTCGCGGTTGCTTATATCGCTCACCGAGGGGTTACGGGGTCCACAGCAGTCAGCGTGGCCATCAACGTCATTCAAATCTCCGCGCTGATCGTTTTCGCCGTATTGGCGATCAGCTACCGGATGAGCCATCCCCCCGGAAGTGAAGCATGGCAGTTTGATTCGGTTTCCGGCGAGGGCTACAACTACGAATTTGCGACGACGAGCCAGACGGTAGATGGTAAAGCCACCGATGTCATCACTCGTGATGCCAACATGGTGCCACAGCCAAAGCTCGACGCGAGCGGGAAGAATGTTCCCTATCACGTCAGTTACGATATGTATGACACCAGCAATCCGCCAGTGTTTCAGGCCCATCCGAATGCCAAATCCGTAGTCGCAATTCACAATTTCAACTGGATGTTCGTGCAAGCCACGGTCGCCATCCTGATCCTGGTCGGATTTGAATCGGTAACCGCGCTGGGGGGCGAGGCGAAAAACGCCAAGCGGGACGTCCCGATCGCGGTCATCACTTCACTGCTGGTTCAGGGGGCGTTCTGTTATCTGTTCGAGTATTTCGCCGCAAACTACTTCTTAAGTAGCGGCTACCCGATGTCCACTGCGACCGGCTCGGCGGCGCCCATCGGCGACATGATGATCATGGTCGGCGATGCCCTTTTCCACGGCCATGGACGAGCCTTCATGCTGATCGAAGCCGTGACTGTTTTCCTGGCGTTGATCGGCACTACGCTCTCCTGCATCAATACAGGGGCGCGGGTCACTTATGCCATGGGTAAAGACGCCGAGGTGCCGGAACACTTCGGTATGCTGCATGAGAAGAACCTGAGCCCTCATCGTGCAATCTGGGCCCTGGCAATCATTTCCGCGATTTTCGGTTGCCTCGCACTGCTGAATCTGTTCGGCGATGCCGGCGCTATTGCCGACACCACCCTCCAAGCCCTGCCTCATGGGTTCTGGTCGAGCGTCGGCTATGCATCGCATGACACCATGGCGAAGTTGCCAAACAGCCTACTTACTATTACTCTGGCTTCCAACTTCGGGACGTTCCTTCTTTACATGCTAAGTTGCGTAACGTGCATCTTTTGCTACAAAGGACACCCGAACTACAGCTTCGTGAGGCACACGCTGATCCCGTATTTCGGGATAGCCGCAAACCTGATTTGCATGGGAGCTTACATCGTGCTGCCGTTCATGGGGTATGGCACGAAGATGGAGCCGTTCTTGGCGTTAGGGATTGCAGCCGTCTGGGCCATTTATGGAGGGATTTACTTCCTGCGGTCCAGCAAGGCCTCGGGGCGCACAACGCTGGTCACCAGTCGCACGTAATGGTGTAGTATGAACTTAGCTCAGTTAGCCAAGAAACTCGGACAGGTCCGCCTCGGCGGACCTGTCCGAATTTCTGTTTCAGATGTGAATGAAATTCTTGGGGAACCCGCGAGAAACGCTCCGCAGAGCGGTTCCTCCTGGGTCGCCTCCGCGAGAAGATCCGCCTCCGCCCATATGCTTGACCTCGAATTCGTGGAACGCACCGACGTCGGGCGGGTCCGCGACCACAACGAAGACTATTTAGGTTACGCGTCGCCGGCGACTCCCGCGCAGGTGCGCACGCACGGGTGGTTGTTTGTGCTGGCGGACGGAGTGGGCGGCCAGGAAAAAGGGGAAGTTGCGTCAAAAACCGCTGTCGAAAGCATGGTCGCCGGATTCCACGACGCCAAGGATGGAGAATCGCATTCCGCCGTGCTGCAACGGCTCGTTCAGCAGGCGAACACTCGCGTGTTTGAGGCCGCCGTGACCGGTGGCCGGGCTTCGGCCGGCATGGCGACCACCATCGTTGCTTGCGCCTTGCGGTACGACCGGGTGTCCGTAGCGCACGTTGGCGATTCGCGTTGCTATCTGATTCGCAATGGCAAGGCCGCCCAGGTCACGCGCGACCACACCATTGCCAGCGAGCAAGTCCGCCTCGGCATCGTCACAGCTCAAGAAGCTGCCGAGGGAGAGACGAGCCATATCCTCAGCCGCTCGCTCGGAACCGAATTAATCGCGAATATCGATACCAACGACCATCAGATCTTTGCCGGGGATGTTCTCCTGCTATGTTCGGACGGTCTGCACGGGATGGTGGATGCCTCGGAAATGGCTGCGATCTGCGGCCAGGGCCAGGATTTGCATCTCGCAGCGGAGAAATTGGTTGCTCTTGCCAACGACCGGGGCGGCGGCGATAATATCAGCGTTCAGTTGATCCGAATCCGGGGCGTCGAGCGAATGGGGATGTATCGCGGACGGCCCTACAAACTGTACTGATACAGGTTCGCTGCTTTCTCTGCGTTTGCCGCCGACCTGCCTTCCCAATGAGCGAATTCCATCCCGGCGATCAGCTCGATCATTACCGCATCGATGGCCTGGTCGCCCGAAGCGGCATGGCCTCCATTTTCCGCGGCACGGATGTGCGCGACGGGCGGGCGGTCGCGATCAAGGTTCCTCATCCGGAAATGGAAGCCGACCCGGTCTTATTCGACCGGTTCAAGCGCGAAGAAGATATTGGCAAAAAGCTCGATCATCCCGGCGTCGTTCGCGTATTCGACGACGAGGAGCGCAGCCGGCGTTACATGGTTCTGGAATGGGTGGACGGCCGCCTGTTGCGACAAGTCCTGAACGAACAGAAGAAATTTCCTCCCGAGCGCGCCATCCGGATCACTCTCGCTTTGTGCGATGCCCTGGGCTACATTCACAGCCAGGGGGTCGTCCACCGCGACCTGAAACCCGAAAACATCATGGTCGGCCCGAACGATCAAGTGAAGCTCATCGATTTCGGCATCGCGGCGAACGCCGGATCGCGCCGCCTGACCTTTGCCAAGCTGACCGAGGCTATGGGAACGCCGGATTATATTTCTCCCGAGCAAGTGAAGGGAAAGCGGGGCGATGCCAGGAGCGACGTCTATTCCCTGGGCATCATGTTTTACGAAATGCTGACCGGCAAGGTGCCCTTCACCGGGCCCAATCCATTCGTTATCATGAATGAACGCTTGTTGAACGATCCGATCCCGCCGCGCGAGGTCAATCCCGAAATTTCACCTCAGCTCCAGGAAATCATTTACCGCGCGCTGGAGCGCGATCCCAACAAGCGTTATCCCAACGCCCACGAATTTGCCCTCGATTTGCAGCACCCCGAAAAAGTAGGCGTGGCCGACCGGGCCGAAATGAAAAATTGGAAACAGAGACGCTCGCCCGTGGCGCGGCAAATTCTGTTCTACATTATGCTGGCCTTAATACCCGTGGTCGTCTTCGCTCTGATGCTGTTTATATCGCGCCTGAAATAGCATCTCTTCCCCGTTGGCCCGATTCTGATGTCCCATCCCAATCCGCCGAAGGAGCAATTAGGCCATGAACGCGATGGTTGGTAGGGCACGGCATCAGCCGTGCCCTACAAGGAACCGAATGCTTTCACCCAGACGGCAAAGCCGCGGCTCACAAACATTCCGTGAGGCGAATGCCAACTGGAACGGCGAACCTGTATACTGATGAATTCATTTCAGCGGAATATCCGGGAGAGTGTTCTCGACCATGCGAATTGATGAATTCCAGCAGAGACTCCGCGAGTCCGTCCTGATCGCGGACGGAGCCATGGGCTCCTTGCTCTACGAGACCCTGGGGCCGCAGCGCTGCGTGGACGAACTGAACGCCACGCGCGCCGAAGAAGTGTTTCGCGTCCACATGGCCTATCTCGAAGCCGGCGCGCACATCATCGAAACGAATACCTTTGGCGCGAACTGGAATAAATTGAGCGCGTTTGGCCTGGAAGAGCGCGTCACGGAATTCAATCATCGCGGCGTCAAAATCGCCCGCGAGGCGCGTGAGGCCGCCCGGCACGAAGTCTTGATCGCCGGATCGATCGGGCCGCTCGGCGTCTTCCGGGATGAGCGCGAGGCGACGCCGGAACATTTCCGGGAAATCTTTCGCGAGCAGGCCGAGGCGCTTGAAGAACGCGGCGTGGATTTTTTCGTCCTGGAGACTTTCGGAAATCCCGCGGAACTTCTGGCGGGAGTCGAAGCGATTCGTTCGTTCTCGCAACTCCCCATCGTGGCGGAGATGACGTACTCCGAGGAAGGCAGCTCCTTCAGCGGCGCCCGGCCGAAAGATGCCTGGGCGCTCTTGCACGAGCGAGGCGTGCAGGTGATCGGCGCGAACTGCTCCGTGGGCCCGCAGGATCATTTGCGCATTCTGCAGGACCTTGCCGCGGTGGCCGGTCCGTTTCCGACGAGCGCGATGCCGAACGTGGGATTTCCGCAGCGTGCCGGCGACCGTGTCATCTATCCGAAATCTTCGCCGGAATATTTCGACCTGTTCGCGCGCGAAGCCGTCAAGCTGGGCGCGCGAATCCTCGGCGGGTGCTGCGGCACCGCGCCGGAACATATTCGCGCGATGGTCCAGGCCGTAAAGGGCATGCAACCGTCCACGGGCGCCCGCGCGGTGACCGTGGTGGAAGCGCCCCCCGAGGTCCGCCCCGCGGCGGCGCGGGAACCTGAAAGCACGCTGTGGCGAAAAATTCAGGCGCAGAAGTTTGTGATTTCGGTGGAAATCGATCCGCCGAAAGGAACGTCCATCGACCGCGTTCTCGAGCAGGTGCAAAACGTGATGGCGTCGAAGAAAGTGGACGCCATCGATGTCAATAGCGGGCCACTGGCGCGCGTGGGCATGGACGCGCTTTCGCTTTCCGGCGCGCTCGAGGCGCGCGGCATCGAAACGATTCCGCACCTCACGACGCGCGACTCAAATTTGATCGGCTTGCAAGCCATGCTCCTCGGCGCGTGGGCCATTGGGGGAGTGCGCAACGTCCTCGCCATCACCGGCGATCCGCCCTCGCTCGGCAGCTACCCGGAATCGCTGGGAGTCTATGAAGTCGATGCCATCGGCCTCGTGAAAGTCATGGCGAAGCTGAATCAGGGACAGGATTGGGGCGGGAAAAATCTGGGCGGCGCGACGAATTTCACGATCGGCGTCGCGGTAAATCCTCTCGCCGAGGATCTGGACGAGGAGCTGCGCCGATTTGACTTGAAGGTGGAAGCCGGCGCGCACTTTGCCATGACGCAACCGATTTTCGATCCCGAGCATTGGGAGCGATTTCTAAAACGCATGGGCGGAAAATCTCCGATTCCCATACTGGTCGGCCTGTGGCCGCTCAGCAGCTATAAGCAAGCCCTGCGCCTGCACAACGAAGTGCCCGGCATCGTGATTCCGGAGCCGTTGTTGAAGCAGCTCGAAGCCGCGGGAGGCTCCGCGCGCGAACATGGTTTCGCCCTCGCGCGCAAATTGCTGGATTGGGCGAGAGGAGCCCGCTCTTTGGGAATCGCCGGCGCTTACCTGATTCCTCCGTTTAAACGCTACGAGGAAATCCTCGATCTGTTTTAGTAGCACAGGCTTCAGCCTGTGGGGGTTCGTCCTTGCAAGGACCAAAACCCACAGACTGAAGTCTGTGCTACTTTCAGAACTCGAAATCCAGTGAGAACTGAACCTGACGCGCGCCCATTCCTTCAATGGGTGCGCCATATCCGGCGATCGGCGTCAGGTTCGATCCAAACACGGGATTGATCTCCAGAACATTCGGATGATTGAACAGATTGAAAAATTCCGCGACCACGTCAAGGTGCCTAGACTCGCCGAACGGAAAGTATTTCAAGACGCGGAAATCCATGTTCACCATGCTGGGATTCCGGAGCGAGTTTCTCCCAAAATCGAGCGGCCTGGCCGAGAGCGGAAACGCGTGGGTTTGATTGGAATCGAGGCCCGTCAGCGGGTTTACTGGCTGGCCGCTTCCAGTTGTGAAAATCGGGGCCACTTCGATATGGCGAAAGGTTCGAGTCAGCCAGCCCGCGCTGTCTTGCTGATCCGCGGGCTTATCTTCCTCGTCGCCGATCGGCAATTCCCAGAGGGCGTTGAAAACAAAGCGCTGCAGTTGATTCTGAAGCGACGGAGCATTTTCCTCCACCAGGAGAAAGGGATTCTGCGGCTGTTCGTTGAAGTCGGAAGCATCGTCGACCGTCCGGGAAATCGTGTAGCTCGCCGAGAATGCCAACTCGTCATTCATTCTCCGGTTCAGCGTGAAGGAAATGCCCCGGTAAGTCGAAGTCGCGGAATTTGAGAGTTGGTAAATATCGTCAAACTGCGTGTTGCCCCGCCCCGGTTGAAAGACTTCTCTGCCGATTTGTTGAGGCGTGGGATTCGCGACACCGAGGCTCGCGGCGTTCGAAGCAGTCAGAATCACCGGCGGCAAGAGGTTGATGTTGAGAGTGCGAGACAGATTCACGCCGCGAACAAACAGAAAATCGGCCCGCACGGAAAGATATTTGGCCAGTTCATGTTCCGCTCCAACGCTTGCCTGCTGGCTGTAGGGAGTGGCCATGCGCGGGTCGGCGCTGAAAATGGAAGGCGCAATCCCTGGCGCGGGAGAAACCAGTGGCCCGCCCTGCACGGCCAAAAATAGATTTGCCGCCGCGCCGCCGTCCGCCACCTGCTCGAATGCCTGAGAACCGTTCAAGTCAACGGCCTGCGCCAGATCGGCGAGGACGTACCGGTCGAAGAATATTCCGTAGCCGGCACGTAGAACCCAACGGGAAGAAGGCGTCCATGCCAGGCCGATGCGCGGGCTGAAATTATGCGTGGCTTGATTGAATTCGCCCGGGAGCCGCTCGAAATCATAGCGAACGCCAAAATCGGCCGAAAGCCGCGACGTCAGCGAATAGTGGTCTTGAACGAACGCGCCAAAACTGGTCACCGGGAGATCCACCGTCGGATTGCCAAACGCCTGGCGGAATTGGCCGGGCTGCCCGGCGAGGAAATCCTGGAGCGTGTTGAAGAGATAGACGCCGCCGAAACCATCCGCCGCCGAGGCTCGCAGCGTGACGCGATTCAGTACGGCGCCCGCTTTCCAAATATGTTTTCCCGCCGTGCGCGAGTAGGTGTAGCCCGCTTGATAATGATTTTCGCGTCGCTCGCTTAGCCCTGCGTAGGGCCGCCCGAAGTCCACGATTCCCGCGATGTCGATTTCCGGCCCAATCGACTCGGTCGGGCGAAGGACAGCGTGGCGCGTCGCGGCCTGAAAGCGCAGATCGCCCACGGCATCGGAGCCGTAAACGGTCGTGAGCGAGCCGGAGAGCGCATTGTCGGCAATGAAGCTGCTGCCCCGGCCGCTCACATCCACGAGTCCGTTCGTGTTGAACGCGTCGCCCGCATCCCGATTGTTTGTAAAGGCATAGCGCAGCATCAAGGAAGTGTTTTTTGTGAGCTGATGATCAAGCTTGCCCGCGGCTTCGGTTTCCGCTCGCGAGATGGGGAAAAAATTCGTGATGATCCGCCGTGTAGCCAGGCCGGGAAATGCGCCTGTCCCCAAAAAAGAATTGATTGTGGATGCTACGGCGGGATCGATGTCCGACCCGTTCTGGCCACGATTGTGCTCCTGCTCGACCGCCACGTAGTAAAACGTTCGATCCTTGACGACTGGGCCGCCCAATGCAAACCCGGCGCGATAGCGGCGGAAGGATGGTTTCCCCGGTTCGTCCTCGAACGGGTCGCGCGCATTGAGCGACGCATCCTGAGCAAAAATAAATGCGTCGCCATGAATCGTATTAGTTCCCGAGCGCGTGATGACATTGATCGAGCCGCCGGAAGCTCCGCCCGATTCCGCCGAGAGGCCATTCTGAACCACTTGAAACTCCTGGACGATTTCCGGCGAAAGTTCGGTGCGGCCCGATCCCGTGTACTCATCGTTGTTATCGAGCCCATCGATCGACACCGTGTTGCTGCGAGCGCGCAAACCGCCGAACGTGAAGCCGCTGCCGGCGAGCGGCGTCCCTCCCGCCACAGGAGGCGCCGGCGGGGCGCTCAATATGCCGGGCGCGAGGAGAACGAAATCCAGCGAGTTGCGGCTCTGGACAGGCAATTCCTCAATTCTCTCGCGGTCCACCGGAGACACGACGGAGGCTTGCGAGACGTCGAACGTCTGCTGCTGGGCGTTCACGCTGATTTCTTCGGAACGCGACGCGGGAACAAGAACGATATCCAGGTGCGTGGTTTGGCCGAGCGTCAAATCGAGGTCGGTACGCTGGTAGGGCGCAAAACCGGCCTGATCCACGCGCACTTCATAGGAACCAACGGCCAGCGCCTGCATGCGGAAAGCGCCCTCCGCATCCGTTTCCGTGGTGCGAGCCTGATTCGTGGAAGTATTGCGCACGACTACGGCCGCACCGGGGATTGCGGCGCTGCTGCTATCCCTCACCGTGCCCTCCAAGGCGGATGCGACTCTCGAACCCTGCGCATCAACGTCGGGCGCGCGCAAGAATATGACCATCGCAGCCGCCATTGCGATTGCAGCGGCGCGCGTGCAAAACGATAGGCTGTTTGCAATCACTCCGAGTCTCCTTATCTGCCGTATGCTGACAGCAATAGGAAATCACATTGCATGAAGTTCAAAGACGACTGCTCGAGCGCCTGCCCGCGCCGGAGGAACTGACTCTTCAATCGTCAGGGATGTGGAAGATTCGGGAGCTCTAGATGCGCAACGCGGTAGCGGGAGGACTTGCCGGGATAGGAACAACAGCAGACCAATTGGCCAGGGTAGAAGACAGTGGATGGGAGCGCGGGTAAGAAATCGCTTCAATCAGAGAGTCCGCCAAATTGATTCTCGGTACAAACCTTTTCAGCGAGTAGGCAACGCCCACGCACAAAGCGAGGACCACGAAGGTGTATTCGGTATCGTCTCCGGTCTGGAGAGTGTGGTCCCACTGGTCGAAAATCTCGGCCACATGGCAAACAAAACAGATCGCCAAGACAAGCGTGGCTGTGATGAATGAGGCTCGCGATCTCATCGTCCAAACCATACCTTCATCTCCCGCTGGAGGTCAATCGAAAGAGCGCGATTTGCTCGAATGAGTCCGGAATGTGAGAATGGAACTACGGTCGTAATGCTCTCTCCGGTAAACTACAAGGGAGACATTTGTCGCACGTATGGAAGAGTGTGGCCCGCATTCGCATGGCCTGCCCAAATCCAAGGCCACTTTGCACTGGGGAGACGTACGTTGGATCGAAGGGAAACACGAATCGCCGCGCTGAAGAATCTCCTGAAGGAGAAGATCGTCATATTGGACGGCGCCATGGGCACGATGATCCAGGCGCAGCAGTTGGACGAAGCGGCCTTTCGCGGCTCGCAATTTCTGAAGCACCCGCGCGACTTGCGCGGGAACTTCGACGTGCTGAACCTTACGCAGCCGGCCATCGTGCAGGCGATCCAGCGGCAGTACCTCGAAGCGGGCGCCGACATCATCAAGACCAACACGTTCAACTCCAACGGAATTTCCGCGCTCGATTACGGCCTCGAACATCACGTTTCGGAACTCAACGTCGCGGGCGCGAAAATCGCGCGCGCGGTGGCCGACGAGTACGAAGCCGCGCATCCCGGGCAGTACCGGCTCGTCGCGGGATCGATGGGGCCGACCAACCGCACCGCGTCGATGTCGCAGGACGTAAATAGCCCCGCCTCGCGCGGCGTCACTTTCGACAAATTGCGCGACGTGTATTGCGAGCAGGCGCGCGGACTCGTTGAAGGCGGCGCCGATATCCTGCTGCTTGAAACGATCTTTGACACGCTGAACGCCAAAGCCGCGCTCTTCGCGATCGAGGAATATTTCGACGCCTCGAAGCAGCGCGTCCCAATCATGGTTTCCGTCACCATCACCGACCAGAGCGGACGCACGCTTTCCGGGCAGACGGTCGAAGCGTTTTGGATTTCGGTTTCGCACATGGACCTGCTGAGCGTGGGCATCAACTGCGCCCTCGGCGCGAAGCAGATGCGCCCGTACATTGAGGAGCTTTCGCACCTCGCGCCGGTCCACATCAGTTGCCACCCCAACGCGGGGCTTCCCAACGCGTTCGGCGGATTCGATGAGACGCCGGAATCGATGTCCGCCGATTTGCGTGATTTTGCGTCGAACGGCTGGCTGAACATCGCTGGCGGCTGCTGCGGATCGACGCCGGCGCATATCAAAGCGATCGCCGAAGCCGTGCGCGGAATCCAGCCGCACGTTCTCTCGAAGCCGGAGCGTTACACGCGGTTCAGCGGCCTCGAGCCGCTGGTGCTTCGGCCGGATTCGCGCTTCATCAACATCGGCGAGCGCACCAACGTCACCGGCTCGCCCAGATTTTCCAAGCTGATCCTCGCCGGCGAACTCGAAGCGGCGCTCTCGGTGGCGCGGCAGCAAGTCGAAAACGGCGCGCAGATCATCGACATCAACATGGACGAAGCCATGCTCGATTCCGAGCAGGCCATGGCCACGTTCCTGCATCACATCGCGGCCGAGCCCGACATCGCCCGCGTGCCGATCATGATCGACAGCTCGAACTGGAAAATCATCGAGGCCGGCCTGAAATGCATTCAGGGCCGGGGCATCGTGAATTCCATCAGCTTGAAGGAGGGCGAAGAAGCCTTCCGCCAGCGCGCGCGGCTCGTGCGGCGATACGGCGCGGCCATGGTGGTGATGGCGTTCGATGAAAAAGGCCAGGCGGATTCGCTCGCGCGCAAGATGGAAGTGTGCACGAGAGCGTACCGGATTCTCACGGAAGAGGCCGGCGTCGCTCCCGAAGATATTATTTTCGATCCGAACATTCTGACGGTGGCGACGGGCATCGAAGAGCACAACAATTACGCTGTCGATTTCATCGAAGCCACGCGGCAGATCAAGGCCAAGCTCCCTTATGCGAAGGTAAGCGGCGGCGTCAGCAACATTTCGTTTTCCTTTCGCGGCCAGAACGTGGTGCGCGAAGCGATGCACTCCGCGTTTTTGTACCGTGCGATTCAGGCGGGCCTCGACATGGCCATCGTGAACGCGGGCCAGCTCGCGGTCTACGAAGAAATCCCGAGGGACCTGCTGAATCTCGTCGAGGATGTATTGTTGAACCGGCGTCCCGACGCCACTGAACGTTTGCTGGCGTTCACGGAAAACGTAAAGGCAAAAGAAAAAGGGCAGGTGGAAGAAGACTCCTGGCGGAAGGGCACCTTGGAGGAGCGCCTCACGCATGCGCTCGTCAAGGGCATTGCGGATTACATCGAGGAAGACACCGAAGAGGCCCGGCAAAAATTCGGCAAGCCTCTCGCAGTGATCGAAGGTCCCCTCATGAACGCGATGAATGTCGTCGGGGACCTCTTCGGATCGGGGCGCATGTTTCTGCCGCAGGTGGTTAAGAGCGCGCGCGTGATGAAAAAAGCGGTCGCGTACTTACAGCCATATCTCGAAGCGGAAAAACAGGCGGGCGGCGTGTCCGTCAAGGGCCGCATCGTCATGGCCACGGTGAAGGGCGATGTTCACGACATCGGCAAAAATATCGTGGGCGTCGTGCTGGGTTGCAACAACTACGAAGTGATCGACCTCGGCGTGATGGTGCCGGCCGAGAAGATCCTGAAAACCGCGCGCGAGACGGGCGCGCATTTGATCGGGCTGAGCGGCCTCATCACGCCTTCTCTTGAGGAGATGACGCACGTCGCGAAGGAAATGGAGCGCGAAGGGTTCACTGTCCCGCTGCTGATCGGCGGCGCCACGACGAGCCGCACGCACACGGCGGTGAAAATCGCGCCCTCGTACCGACAGCCGGTCATCCACGTGCAAGACGCATCGCGCGCCGTCGGCGTTGTCGGAAGTTTGCTCAGCGCCGAGATGAAGGACCATTTCACGGAAGAAAACAGCAAGGAACAGGAGCGCGCGCGGGAAAAACATTCGTCGCGGAAGGCGCAGCCTCTCTTGCCGTTCGCGGAAGCGCGGAATAAAAGGCCCGTTTACGATTGGTCGGCGTACGAGCCGCCGCGGCCGTCGTTCCTCGGAACGCGCGTGTACAGTCCGGTGCCTCTCGATGAAATCGTTCCCTTCATCGACTGGACGCCGTTTTTCCACGCCTGGGAGTTGCGCGGCATCTATCCAAAAATTTTCGAGCAGGAAGGCGTCGGCCCGAAAGCGAAAGAACTGTTCGATGACGGACAGAAGCTGCTCGCTTGCATCGTGCACGAAAAATTGCTTGAAGCGCGCGCCGCGATCGGATTCTTTCCCGCGAACAGCGTGCAGGACGATATCGAAGTGTATGCGGACGAATCGCGACATCTGCTCACAACGTTCCACACGCTGCGGCAGCAAATCGTGAAGGCCAACCAGGAACCCAGCTACGCCGTGGCCGATTTCGTCGCGCCTCGGGAGAGCGGCCGCATGGATTATCTCGGCCTGTTCGCGGTCACCGCGGGATTGCGCATCGAACCGCTCGTCGCAAGATTTGAAAAAGAGAATGACGACTACGACGCCCTGATGTCCAAGGCGCTCGCCGACCGCCTGGCCGAGGGCCTCGCCGAGCTCACGCACAAACGAGCGCGCATCGAATGGGGCTACGGCAAAGACGAGGAACTCAGCCACGACGATCTCGTCCGCGAACGCTATCGCGGCATCCGTCCCGCGCCCGGCTATCCCGCATTGCCCGATCACACCGAAAAACGCATGCTCTTCGATCTGCTCTGCGCGGAAAAAAACACGGGCATCACGCTGACGGAAAATTTCGCGATGTACCCGGCGGCCTCGGTGAGCGGCTTCTACTTTTCGCATCCCGAATCAAAATATTTTGCCGTCGGAAAAATCGGCCGCGACCAGGTCGAGGAGTACGCCCGCCGCAAAGGCCTCGACCTGCGCACCGTCGAGCGCTGGCTGGCCCCCAATCTCAATTACGATCCAGAAGCCGAGTAGGACGATTTGTGCTGTCTCTGCTAGGCAGCCCATGGAAAAATGCGCCGCTCCGTGCTGCGGTCGCGCAACTTTCTTCTACGATCCACTATCTAAATTTGTGGAGACGGCCGATGAAACTAACGATGATCAGTGGCGTGGTGATTTGCCTCGCGGCGGCGCCCGCGTTCGCGGCGCAACACGCGCAGAACCACACGTGGTCGGGCTTCCTCGTCAATTCCAGCTGCTACGAAGCTCTCGAGCGTAATACAGACCCGTGGGACACAAGTACCTACGTCGATCGAGACAGGGATTGGGAGATCCGTTATTGCTCTCCGAATGGAAAGACGAAGTCCTTCACTCTAGTCGATCGCGATGGATTGAGCCACAAACTAGATCCCGCCGGGAATGCAAAGGCGGCTGACGCTGTGCGCCAAACCGGTAAGAAGGCGCCGATGGAGGTCAAAGTAACCGGCGAGCAGGACAAGGACACGATTCGTGTGGATTCGATTTCGCTGGTAAAGTGACCGCCCCCGAAGCGCCAGACCTGTTGCCATGGCGTGCTGACAATTGCGAAGTGTCGAAAGTTCTGAGGAAAAATTGTCTAACAAAGCAAAGCCGGTGCGGATTTTCGCCCGCACCGGCTTTGAGGATGAGGGGGCTGGGCCCCTCGTGCTTGGGGTGATTACTTGCCCAGGGTCGGAGCCGAACCCGGCAGCGTATAGCGCAAGTTCAGGAAGATCATGTTCAAGTGGGCGTCTTCCCCGCCCGTTGTGAACGACCACGGGTTGCGCGCCAGGTAGGAATATTGCCCCATGAAGTTCAGGGCTCCATACTTGGCGTCTCTCCAGATGGTCTGGTTGAAACCGATCGTCTCCTCTCCAATGAACCGATTCTGGCCGGTTTGCCCAGTTACGCCGTAGCCGATCACCTTGGCGGGTGTCGAACCGTCCAGCGCCAAGTTCTTCCACACATACAACCCGCCGAAGTAGCCGTACAGCATCGTTTTGCCGTGGGTAAACTCAAAGCCGGAAACAGTGGATCCGGCCTTGATGGGAGAGATGGTGCCGTCCGCGCGCACGATGAGGTCGGGCGCCTGGCCGAAGATATACCGGCCGCCGCCACTGCTCCAGAAATTGTTCGTCAGGATACGGAAACCCTTGAACAATTCGAAGTTCAGGTTCACGAAACCGCCAGCGCCTGTTTTTGTGGAACTCGTATTTGTACCGGAATTGTAAATCTTGAATACGCGCTCGAGTCCCCCGAGTTCGAAGTGGAATTTGCTGACCGGATCAAACGCAAGTTTTTCGATGAAGTCCGGGGCGAGGTTGGGAGTGTTGAGAGTTGTGCCGCCTGCGTCGAGCTGGTTGCCGAGTGAGCCCGACGTCAGCGACGCCGGAAGAGTCGGGAATACGATGGTGCTGCCGCCCGCAGATCCCCCGACGTACTGTTCCGGGCTGTCCAAAGCAACTGCGAAAGCCACCTTGCTCGACGGATGGGCAACGAACCGCAACTCAGGGATGCGGCCCCAAACCAGGCCAAGCTGGTAGTTCACATCAATGTTTTGCGTGAAGAAGAGATTTCCCGGCAAGGGCGAAATTCCCGACCGGCCAGGAGTGATCAAGCTCCAGGTCTGGCCTCCCAGGACTTCCCACTTGTCCCTTTGGACATCAACCCAGTACAACCGGGAGCGCAGCGTGTTGCTGTTGCTGCTGACAGCCACGTTTCCGGGGTTGTTTCCAAGAAAGTCCGACTCCATGTAGCCGATCACGTGGGCGCCCGCGACCAATGCATCCACGCGGAACCCAATGCGCGAGTTCTGCATGCTTTCACGGAGTTCGCCCAGGTGATCGTTGAAGTTTGTGCCGCCCGTGTTGTAAGGAATCGAAGCGAAGTTGGTCCCGATCCCGCTTCCTCCTGTATGGCTGCGCCACACGCCGGTGAAATCCATGAACCCAACCGGCGTGATGTAGGCGGAGCCGATCCTCAACTGAAGCGGGGAAACCTCATCGTCCCCTTTTTGCGCTGGGCTTGCCGAGGGATTCCCCAGCGCAGCGGTTGCGCTCGATATCGGCGTCGCCGAGGAGACAGCCGTGGTTATTGCGGCAGGAGCGGCGATTGATTCCGAAGGCGTTGCGCCAAACTTTTCCTCGAGCGCTTCCATCTTCAGCTGCTGTGCCTTGAGCGCGGCGCGCTGCGACTCGAGTTCCGCCCTTTGCTCCTCAACAAGGCTGCGGAGGTCCTGCATCTCGCTCTCGATGGCCGAGGCTTCCGGCTTCACTGCCGCGGGTTTATCCGGTAGGGACGACGAACTACTCACCGCTACGGGCGTGTCTTCCTTCCCGGTTTCGCCGGCATTGCGCGCCAGAAGCGGCGATGCCGCGAGACTTATGCCTAGAAACACTGCTGCGAATACTCGCATTTCATTTCCTCCTGAAAATGAAGTCCTATGACTGTTTTTCATCCATAAACTCTGAATTGGGACTGCTGCCCGTTCCAAAAACATTCCCCATGCAAATGGAACGAGATCGCTTGCTTGTGATGGCCTCATCCCCACTGGGGAACGGCCAACCCCGACTGCCCCGCCACAGAGTGCTTAGGTGCAAGACTTCATCTCGGAAAGGCAAGATTTCTCTTTCTCAAATCGGTGTACTTCCGAGACACCTCTGGGCTCGCACGACACTATCGACGGGCCCTTAACGGCCCGTGAGAGGAATGTTAATTCTGTGTTACAACGCCAATTTGTGGTGTGATCGGCTGGATAAACGTGCCCTGCGGCATCTTTGTATGTATATGTTTTAAAATGGTTTACACGAGCTGTTGACTGGATATTCGATCCAGCATAGATTGACAGCCGAAATGGGGATCGAATGAAAACTAGGACAGCTTGGTTTGTAGCGATGTGCCTTTTTTCGTCGCCGCTCGTGGCCCAATCGCCTGCTATACCCACCATGGACCACGAGCCTCACCACCATCTCGCCCTCCATAATGATTACGTGAAAGTATTCAATGTGGAAGTTTCACCCGGAGACTCGATCGTTCTGCACAGCCACGACCAGGATACGGTTGCCATTGCCATCGGGGACCAGCTCGTGACCGTGGGCGTCCCGGGCAAGCCGGACGTCCACCAAAAAAATGCGGACGCCCAAGTCCGGCTGCAGCGGTCCGGCTACATCCACTCCACACACGTCGATGGGGACACCCCCTACCACACCGTCGCCGTCGAGCTGATGCAACCGCAGACCGACTTTCATAATGTCTGCGCGGAAATCCTCGCGGGCCAGCCGCTGAACTGCCCGGATACCGCCAAGAAGACCTCCACCGCTTACTCGAGCCAGCCGCTGCTCGAGTCCAGCGAAACTCGCGTGCAACTAGTCCGCGTGCTTCCTCATCAATCCATGAGGCTGGCCATGAAGCCGGCGGACTCCCCTTCGTCCCTTGGAGCCCCCCAGGTGATCGTAGCGCTCGATGCCGCCTCGATTTCGTCGGTGTCCCCCAAAGGACCGGAAAAGGCGTTGCAACCAGGCGACTTTGTGTGGATGGACGGCGGGCCCGGCCACGAGCGCGTGTATCAGAACCGCGGCGATAAAGAAGCGCGGTTCCTGGAAATTATTTTCCCGCCCGTTCCATGAAGAAGCTGGCGAAGGCGGCAGGAAAAGATGAAATTTGCGAAGATCGTTTTTCTCATTGCGGGCATCCAGGGTTTGCTGATTCTTTCGCCGTTGTATTTCCTGGAGAATAAAATCGGGCGGGACACTCCGCCTGCGATCACTCATCCGGAATATTTCTACGGATTTATCGGGGTGGCTCTAGCCTGGCAAGTCCTTTTTCTGGTGCTGTCGACCGATCCTATTCGATATCGCCCCATGATCCTCCCGTCCATTCTTGAAAATGTCACCTGGGGGACGGCGCTGATCGTTTTGCTCTGTCAGGGCCGGCTCGCGCTTTCCACTTTTGCCATCGGCTCGGTGGACTGGATTTTTGCTTTTTTGTTCATCGCATCTTACTTCACGACAAGG
>Ga0209517_10002019_pt1 | contig 29538 bp, 24 predicted proteins | sample PeaSoiMetSII2010_FD_187695 | JGI IMG/M metagenome (GOLD analysis project Ga0209517, IMG submission 187695) | Peat soil microbial communities from Weissenstadt, Germany - SII-2010 (SPAdes) (version 2) | ecosystem: Environmental > Terrestrial > Soil > Wetlands > Peat | place: Germany...
GCTCGCAACCAACACGCGCACCGGCACGCTCACGGTGGCAGGCACAGCCACCGAGGCAGGTGCCTACGTGACCAACGTGACGGTCAGCGGGACCGGCCTCAGCAGCGGCTCCGCCAATGTGTACGGCGACGGGACGTGGGCACGCTCGGGCGCAGCCTTGGCCAATGGGACGAACACCTACACCGCCACCGCGCAGGATAGCTATGGCCGGCAGGACACCAGCACGGTGAGCGTAAACCTGGCGCCTCCCCGTTGCCGCCGATGCATCCAAGTTGCCTTTCGTCCCAACTTGGTCTGGCACCCCTGGCGGGGTGCGATTCCATTTTTGGGGTTCCCGGGGGTTTTCGCCGTGCTACGACCTCCGGCTACTTTCTGCCAACCCTCCGGGTTAGGCGCCGGCCGACGAGCGGCGCAGGTGGCTGTTTATTGGGGCACCCAGGAGCGGCGCGCACGGCGTGATGGATGATCGATGGTGCATGCGGACCCCCCCCGCGCTTTCGGGCACCATTGGCTTTCGAAAGCGGCAGCAAGCTGCCGCACTCCATACGCTTCTCGAGATAGGAGCCCGCCGATGAACCGGCTATCCGGGGAGCGAGCAGGTTCGTGCTGCCAAGGCAGCCGCCAAAGCGAAAATCGGTGTCCCAGGAAACGAAAAACGTTATCTGCCTCCCTCTTTTCTCGGCGTTTTGCCTTGTCCGCAGCCCCAGAACCTTGTTGGGGCTGCGGACAAGGCAAAACGCCGAGAAAAGAGGGAGGGGAGTTTTTGGAGGCGTCTTACCCAGGGTAGCGCCCCGCCACCCATCCGCAACCCTGGGCTAGTATGCACAATCCCTTCAGGATTGCAGGCGTTCCGCGCCGGCGGTCGTCACGCGAGACCAAGTTGTTCGAGCTTTGGCTCGTTTAGCTCGGGCTAAGCGCGGAGGGCTTCGCTCCAGCCTTTCACATTTCGGACTTTCAGCCCTGCCGAGCGGGAGAAGCGACGCAAGGGAGCAAAATGACCAAAGGGACCTCGAGGTCGCGAGGCGCGCGGAGGGACCGGTCGGAGTGGGGGCTTGGTTGGACTGGCCAGTGAGGCTTTTTCATGTTTCATTGAGGAGCGGAGATCGGACGGAGCGGGCTGACCGAGAAGAGGTGGACTTGAGCGCGAGAGCCTTCGCAGGGCGCCACATGCCTGAATTCCCAGAGCAGCTTTGGAGTGGTCCAGAGGTGTTGTTCCAGGCGGGTGCGTGCGTACGCCTGTGACGCGCCGGTTTGGTCTTTACACGACCGAGCACCGAGGAGTAGGCTGCCGACATGAATCGGAACGTTTCTCGGCGATCGGCGCTTCGCACATTGTCTAGCGGCACGGTGGCACTGGCAGCCGCCTCAGGGCTGCCGTCCAGCCTGACGGCGCAGGAGGGCGCGGCCGCGATAAAACTCAAGGGGCGCATCCGGCAATCGGTTTGCCGCTGGTGTTACGGCAAAGTTTCTTTGGAGGATTTGTGCCGGGCAGCGAAGGATATGGGCTTGGTAGCGATTGATCTTTTGGAGACGAGCGATTTTCCGACCCTAAAGCAGTACGGCTTGGCGTGCGGCATGGTGAGCGGCGTGCCGGGGGGCATCGGCTCGGGCCTGAACCGGTTGGAGCACCACGACAAGATTGTGGAGTTTTTCGAACGGACCGCGCCGGTGGTGGCGCAAGCCGGATATCCGAATATCATATGCTTCTCGGGCAACCGCGCGGGGATGAGCGATGCGCAGGGCATGGAGAACTGCGTGGTGGGCTTGAAGCGGATAGCGCCGATAGTCGAGAAGCACGGCGTCAATGCGTGCATGGAACTGCTTAACAGCAAGCACGACCATGCCGACTATATGTGCGACCACACGGCGTGGGGCGCGGAGGTGTGCCGCCGGGTGGGGTCGGAACGCTGCAAGCTGCTCTACGACATCTATCACATGCAAATCATGGAAGGGGACCTCGTAACCACAATTCGTGAGAACCACCAGTTCATCGGGCATTACCACACCGGCGGCGTGCCCGGCCGCGCGGAGATTGATGAAACGCAGGAGATCCAATACCCGGCGGTGATGAAGGCGATTGTGGAAACCGGATACAAGGGATTTGTGGCCCAGGAGTTTGTGCCCAAGCGTGCCGACCCGTTAAATTCGCTGAGGCAGTGCGCGCAGATTTGTGATGTGTGAGGCGCCGGGGAGCCGACTCTCGCTGTTGCTCATGCATCAGGAACATGAGCCGGGACGAGCGAACGGACCCCTCACCCCGACCCTCTCCCCTTCCAAAAGGGGCGAGGGAGGAGTAATTCGTGCGTCTTGAGAATTCGGTTATGGTTCGGGTCATTGCCGGCACCACGGTGGCAGAGAGAAGAGTCAGAGGCACGCTCGCCTCACGTTCGGCGGAGGAATTTGGCGACGGCTTCGGTGCGGGTGCGGACTTGGAGTTTTTCGTAAATTCGCCGGATGTAGGTGTGGACGGTTTCGTAGCTGATCCCGAGCTTGTCGGCGATTTCCTTGTAAAGGAACCCCTGACTGAGACAATCGAGCACTTCCTGTTCACGGTCTGAGAGGTTTTCCGTGGGTTGGGGAGAAGGACCAGCCTTCTGAAAGGATTGAGTTACTTTGCGAGCGATGTGGGTGGTCATGGGGGAGCCTCCCCGCTGGACTTCACGAATGGCCTCGAGCAGTTCGGCGCTCTTCGTGCGCTTGAGCAGGTAACCTGCGGCGCCGGCGGCGAGGGCCGCGAAAATGTTGTCGGTATCCTCGTACACGGTGAGCATGACGGAGAGAATGCCAGGCGCGACTTGCTTGAGGCGGCGCACGCATTCCACGCCGTTCATGCCCGGCAGGTTGATGTCCATGAGGACGACATCAGGCCGATCCTTGGGCAGGCCCTCGAGAGCGGCCTCGGCGTTCGAGTACTGGCTGAGGCAGCGGAAGCCTTCCGCGCGGCTGATGACGCGGGCCAGCGTGCCGCGCAGTTGGTCGTTGTCTTCGACAATGGAAACGGTGATGGGCATAGGATTCAAAGGTTCTGATTGTCTCGATGGTTCAGCGGCGCGGTTAATTGTACGGAAGTGCCCCCCTGCCCTCGCGCTTGGATGATGAACTCGCCGCCGATATCCGCCATTCGCTTGCGCATGTTAGCAAGACCATTTCGGCCGGATTTCTGCTTCGAGCCGTCCAGCCCGCGGCCGTCATCTTCAATTTCCAGGGTGAAGCTGGCGCGATCCAGGCGCAGGCGCAGCCAGGCACTCGAGGCCTGGGCGTGTTTAACCACATTGTTAACGGCTTCTTTGGCCGCGAGGAAAACATTGTGGCGCAGTTCAGGGGAGATCGGCGTGGCGGGCAATTCGGGAGGGACTTCGAGCCGGTAGCGCAGCCCGGCCAGGGCCAGGTATTCCTGGGCGTATTTGCAAATATAATTGATTAATCCGTCCAACGTATCGTTCGAAGGATTGACCGTCCAAACGATTTCATCGAGGGCGCGGGTGGTGTCGCGGGCGGTCTGGGAAATCTGGTGGGCATGGGCTTCGACCTCGCGGGGCAGATCTTTATCGGCCTCGGCCATCTCGCCAAGGAGAGCGACTTGCGTGAGGTTGGCGCCGAGTTGATCGTGGAGGTCGCGGGCGATGCGGGCGCGCTCCTTTTCGAGGGCTTCCTGCTGGCGGAGCGCGGCTAATTGCTGTTGGAGGCGTTGGGTGGAAACATAATGAACGGAGCCGACGATCATGCCCAGGAGGCAAAGGGTACTGGCCCCAAGGAACCACCACGTACGCCAGAACGGCGGCAAGACGGTCACCAGCAACATGCCGCCGGCCTCATTCCAGACGCCATCTTCGTTGCAAGCCTGAACATGGAACTGGTAATGGCGGGGCGGCAGCTTGGTGTAATTGGCCACGCGCCGGTTTTGGGCGAAGGTCCAGGCTGTCTCGTGCCCTTCGAGGCGATACCTGAAGAGGGCCTGGTCGGCGGCAGCCAAGTCCAAGCTAGTGTAATGAATCTCCAGCAATTCCTTGTCGGGAGGGACAGTGACCGACTGAAGGGGGGCGGTGCGCAGACTGTTGGTGCTTTGGGGTTGGCCGCCGACCAGCACGGATTCAATCACCACGGGCGGCAGATTGGTGTTGCGGCTCAGTTGGGACGGATCGAGAGACACTAAGCCACGAATGGTAGGGAACCAAAGTCTGCCATCGTGGGCGCGGCAAGCGGCCGGCTGCGAGCCGAAAGTGCATTCGGGAGTTGGCAAACCATCCTGCTCGCCGTAAGTGCGCCAAGGAATGGCGGTGAGCGTACCGTTGGCGAAGGCGTTCAGGTCTTTTTTTTCCGCGCGCATGAGCCCGGCGGTGGAACCGATCCAAAGGTAGCCTTGACCATCTTCAAGCAAGTAACCGGCGGCACTGCTAACGAGCCCGTCGCTTTTAAGATAGCGGGTCCATTTGCCAGATTGAAACCGGGCCAGTCCGCCGGAAGTGGCCGCCCACAAGACACCCTCCGCGTCCACATACAGGCAGGAGACACTCTCGCCTGGGAGACCGTTGGTGCGGTTGAAGGTGGTCATCCGGCCCCCCTCCAGCCGGTTGAGGCCGGCGCTGGTGCCAATCCAAAGGCCGCCTTGGGCGTCATCGGCGATGGCCTGCACGGCGTTGGCACAGAGCCCGTCGCGCGTGGTCATGATCTTCCAGTTTTTGCCGTCCCACCGGGCCAGGCCGCCCTGGGTGCCAATCCAGAGGATGCCTTGGCGATCCTGATGAAAAGCCGAAACGTGCGGGTCCAGCAACTCGGCGCCCGGGGCGCGCTCAAACAGCCCGTTGTGCAACTGGAACAGGCCACCGCGTTCGGTGCCGGCCCAGACCACCTGGTCGCGGTCCACAAACACCGCGGGCATGTAGAGGTCGGCCAAGCCCTCCTTTTGCTTGTATTCCTTTAGCGCGCCGTCCTTCCAGTAGTCCACACCGCCATTGTTGATGCCGAACCACAAGCCTCCCTGGCTATCCTCGCAAACGGACTTGATGGTCAGTCCTATGGATTTGTCAAGGATTTCAAACGCCTGGGGGCGGACGCGCTTCAAGCCTCCGCCATCCGTTCCCACCCACAGACATCCTTCGCGATCGACGTGGAGGGAAAAGATGAAACTGTGGGACAGCTCGCTGGATAGATGCGTGGCTTTGCCCTGCGCGTCGAACCAATAAACGCCATCGCCGTAGGTGCCCACCACGAGATTACCTTGTTTATCCTCGCAGGCGGCCCTTACCTGGAAATTAGGTTTCCAGGGATAAGGCCCGAGTTCCCGTTCCATTCGGTCCTGACGCCATTTCTGCACCCGTCCGTTGGCGAGCCGCCAATAGCCCCCTCGCCGGGTAGCCAGAAGGAAATCAAGTCTTCCAACCGGCACTTCGTAAGCTACCGGGAAGCCGGTCGTGGTGCCCGGCGAAAACGGGCCGAGTGCGAATAAGGTATCAAAGCGGCCGGCACCGGGGAGGCCACGTTCCACCGCGATCCAGATCAAACCGGAGTTCTCGGCGATGAGCGCGTGGCAGTTGCCCGCATGGACGAGCTCGGTTTTCTGTTCGCGACACCGATAGAGCTGGCCATCGGCTGTCGAGAGCCAGACCGCGCCGGTCGAATCCTCGCAAGCAGCCACCAAACGGCCTTCCGGACCGGCGCGGCCGATGCTCAAATTGGTCACCACGCCCTGGCGGACGAGCGCGATGCCGGCCGCCTCCGTGCCAATCCAGAGGTTGGTGTGGCTGTCTTCGAAGAGATCTACGATCCAGCGACCGTTGAGTCCAGGGGTGTTGCTGTCGTCGAAGGTAGTGCAGCGGAGGCCATCGAAGCGGGCCAGTCCTTGGGCGGTGCCCAGCCAGAGATAGCCATCGCGGGTTTGGGTGAGGGCGAAAACTGAGAGCTGGGGGAGGCCTTCGTCCGCGCCAAAAGACTTGACCGTGAACCGACCGCCAGCCGCCGCGCGCAGGTCCGAACCGCAGGCGCAGAGCCATAACCCCAGAAGAATCCACCGCTGCATGGGCATATCCGATGACTCGGGAGCGGGCAGCGTTATTTGGGCCGCCAGCCTGGGGACAGTTTGCCTGCCTCGGGGAAGCGAAGCAAGCGCGGCCTAGGGCAGACGCCGGGGGCACTGTAAGGTTGTTTTAGGGTAATACGTGGCAAACAAGTCAAGTTTGCTGGGGTTACGCAAATGGTTTCAGGCTATGATTTGCGAGGTAGCGCGCGTCACTCCGCGCGCGCCTGTCGTGCGGCTCCGAATATGCCACGGCCCGCGTTTTTCCTCGGCGGGCAGGGGACTGCCCGCCCTACCTGGTCTGAGGCGTGGCTGCACCTCGCTCGAGCGACTCAAGGGGAGGTGCTACCCGTGTCGGCGCGCCAGCCAGCGATTTCGCCGTGGGGCAGGCACACAGGATTAGAGTCAGCGAAGGCAGCTTTGTCTGCCCAGGCGGGGCTGCCCTCAAGATGGACGGTGGTGCGCTGGCCCGGCCGGATGACGACCGGCACAGTCACAATTCCGTAACCATTGGCGTGCGCCACGACGCGATAAGAATCGACTGGGAGCGGCACCTCCTTGGGAGCATCGAAAAGCGCATGATTGTCGTTGTGAACGCGTTGCACGATTTTGCCATCCTTAGAATATATTCGGTAGTTGCTATAAGGATGGCGATAGGGGTCCCCGGTGGGATCCGGAGCGGGATCAAAAGCAGAAAACACCACGAGTGAGCCTTGTAAACCAGGCCCGGACGCATGCACCGGCGGAGGCCCAATAGGGTCGAGCACCAAGCCGCGCTGAGGAGTGGAAAAGCAACCGGCAGTCAAGCCGGCGGCGGCGAGCATCGGAATGGCAAGAACTGTTTTCATAAGTTGACTTTGCCCCAGGGCGCGGGCTGAGGCAATATTCTGAATGGAATTTAATTTTGCGTTCAGGTCCTTTTAATGGGACGGTCTTATGTTTGGAGCAATTCGCTGATGCGCCTGTTGCTCATAGAGGATGAGAAGAAAGTCGCCGATTTCGTAGCGCGCGGTCTGCGCGCGGAACGATTTGCGGTCGATGTTGCCTACGATGGGCCGAGCGGGTGGGACCTGGCGTCGCAGGTGGATTACGACCTAATCATCCTGGACTTGATGCTGCCAGGTCTCAACGGGACTGAACTGTTGCGGCGCTTGCGGCGCAAAGGCGGCAATGCGGCCGTGCTGGTGCTCACGGCGCGGGACGCGACGCAGGACAAAGTCGAGAATTTTGAAGCCGGGGCGGATGACTACCTGACCAAGCCGTTCGCTTTTGCCGAATTGCTGGTGCGGGTCAAGGCGTTGCTGCGCCGGCCGCCAGCCAATCGGAATCACGTGCTGCGGGTGGCGGACCTGGAAGTGGATCGGCTAACGCAGCAAGTGCGGCGGGACGGCAAGCGCATCGAGTTGACGGCCAAGGAGTATGCGCTACTGGAATACCTGGCCTCACACACCGGGCGGGTGCTCTCCCGCACCATGATTATCGAGCATGTCTGGGACCAGAGCTTCGAGGGACTCACCAATATCGTCGATGTGTACGTGCGCCATTTGCGGGCGAAGGTGGACGATCCGTTTCCGGCTAAGCTCATTCATACGGTGCGGGGGGCAGGATATTCGGTGGGAGAGGCGCCGGTTTCATGAACACCCGCTCGCTCAAGTTTCGGCTGATCGTGTGGTACGCCGGGCTGCTGCTTGGATTATTCGCGTTGCTGGGCCTTTCCACGTATTTGGCGTTGCGGAGTTCGTTGGTGAGCTCCCTCAAAGATAGCCAGTTGAGGCGGGCACGGCAGGTCGCCCAACTGCTCCGCGAAGAAATCCAACGCCACACCGAGAATAGTGTTGGCGAGGAGATCCAGGCACGCTACGCCCCCGACGTCAATGATCGGTTCGTTCGGGTCACCACGCCGGATGGCGCACTGCTCTATCTGTCTGCTCCGCCCAAGAGCCAGAGTTTCGACCCGGCTAGCCTGCCGCCGCCCAGGTGGCCGGCGGATACAGAAAGCGGGCGGGAAGCGTCCTTGCTGGGTGGGAGGAAGATGATTTTGACAGCGCACGCTCTAGAGATGCCTGGCGGGAAGCGCTACCTGGTCGAGACCGGGGCGCCGATGGATGAGGTCCAAGCGGATCTACATCACTGGCTGGTGTTCCTGTTTGTTATGCTGCCAGTAGTAGCCGTGATTGCGCTTGGTGGCGGCCTGGTGTTGATCAAGCGCGCGCTGGCGCCTGTGGACCGGATTGCGAGCAGCGCCGAGCGCATCAGCTCACATAGCCTCAGCCAACGGTTGCCGGTACCCCAGACCGGGGACGAACTGGAGCGCCTTTCGGTTGCGCTCAACCATATGATTGAGCGGCTGGACGCGGCGTTTCAACACTCACGGCGGTTTATGGCCGACGCTTCGCACGAAATGCGCACCCCTTTGACGGTTATTCAAGGCGAGCTGGAAAACGTGGTGCAACAATCGTCTCTGGAACCCGAATGGCGCGATCGGTTGGGCAGCGTGCTCGAGGAGGTTGATCGATTGGCGAACATCGTCGAAGGACTCTTCGCCATTTCACGACTGGATTCCGGTGAAGCGGCGGCGGAATGGGTGAAATTTGATCTCGCACAATTGGCGACGGCGACGGCCGACCAGATGGGACTGCTGGCCGAAGACAAAAAGATCCAGGTGACCTGCACGGCCGCGACGGGGGTTTGGGTGCAAGGCGATCGGGCGCGAATGAAACAAGTGATCGTGAACCTGCTGGACAATGCGATCAAGTACACGCCGGCCGGCGGCGCGGTAGGCTTGAGCGTGCTGGCGCAGAACAGCAAGGCCGTGCTCGAAGTAGCGGACACCGGGGTGGGTATTCCCGCCGAATTGCTGCCGAAATTATTCGAGCGGTTCTTTCGAGTGGACCCAGCGCGCTCGCGGGAGCAAGGCGGAGCCGGGCTGGGATTGTCCATCGTGAAGTCAATTTGCACAGCCCATCACGGGCGCGTCGAGGCCAACAGCACGCCCGGCCAGGGCAGCCGGTTCCGAGTGGAACTGCCCCTGGCGAACGGGGCGACTAATCACTATCAGCGACCAGAAGATCATGAACACGGAAAGTCCGAACCCAGTTGATAAAAGCGAGCCGCCGGCTCCGGCAGGGACCGAGGCTCCGCTGCCCCGTTCCGGGCCAAGGGGCCAGCAACTCCGACGCTTCGTCTATGGGCTAAAGCGACGGCTCGATTGGCGGATTGTGACCGCGCTCCTGATTGGCCTGCTGGCCGTCCTCGTTTGGCGCGGGATCAGTGGCCACGCAAAAGAAACTGCGCCCTCGACGGCGGCAGCCCTCGTGCCTCCGAAGGTCCCGGTCGGCCGTGTCACGCGGGAAGACCTCTACAATGAAGTGCCCATGGCGGCCGAGTTTCGTCCCTACGAGGAAGTGGAACTGCACGCCAAAGTGTCCGGCTACGTGAGCCAGATGAATGTAGATTTCGGCGACCGGGTCAAGGCTGGGCAACTCTTGGCGACGCTGGAGGTTCCGGAACTGCTGGACCAACTGCACAACGCGCTGGCCGTGGAACAGAGGGCGCAGGCCGATTACCGTGGGGCCCATTTGGACTACACTCGGCTGCTTGCAGTGGTCAAAGACCATCCCAACTTGGTGGCGCAGCAGGAGTTGGACACGGCGCAGGCCAAGGATGGGACGGCGGAGGCGGCCATTGCTGCCGCCAAGGCCGACGTGGAGAGGTATCAGACGCTGGTCGCCTACACGAAGATTACGGCCCCGTTCGACGGCGTCGTCACCCGACGCTATGCGGACCCGGGCGCATTGATCCAAGCGGGCACGGCCTCGGAGACGCAATCGATGCCGCTGGTGCGCGTCTCGGACAACTACCTACTGCGGCTGGATTTCCCGGTTTCGGCGCTCTGGGTCAAAGATATCCGGGTTGGAGATGCGGTGGAAGTGCGGGTTGAATCGCTCGGCGGCAAGAGCTTCACGGGAGCTATCACGCGTTCCACTTTGAGGGTGAACTCCGACACGCGAACTATGATGACCGAGATCGAGGTGCCGAACCCGAACCTCGAGTTGGTGCCGGGCATGTATGCCGAGGTCGTGCTTAAGGTCCAACGGCGCCCGCAAGCCCTCGTCATCCCCATCGAAGCGGTGCCGGCCGGGCAGACCTCGAGCGTGTATGTGGTCACCGAACCGGGCCAAATCCAGGAGCGGCAAGTGAGCTTCGGGATCAACACGCCGACCAAGTTCGAGGTCACAGCCGGTTTGAAAGAAGGAGAGTTGGTTTTCGTTGGCCGCCGCTCGCAGGTGCATCCGGGCGAGAAGGTCCAACCCACACTCATTGACCCGCTGGCACAGCGATGACCACTCGAACCGCAGAACCCTCATTCTCGCACACGGACCACCGCATGATTATGAACGCCCCGCTGGCGCCGGAACAATTCGAGGCCCTCCGCCGCCTGGATGCTTGCACGCTTGCCAACGCGATCGAGACCTTTCACGAGCGCTTACGCAATGAAGGCTTTATGGACAATTCGATCCACTGCCTCCTTCCTCGGTTGCAGCCCATGCTCGGATACGCCGCCACCATCAAGATCCGAGGCTCGGCGCCGCCCACCGTCGATGGCAGCTATCGAGAGCGCACCGATTGGTGGGATTATGTCGTGTCGCTCCCGACCCCGCGGGTCATCGTTATCCAGGACCTCTCCAGCCGCTCCGGCGTGGGTTCGCTGGTGGGCGCCGTCCACATGAACATCCTCCGGGCGCTTCAAGGCGTGGGGGTAGTGACAAACGGCTCCGTTCGCGACATCCCGGCCGCCGAGAGCGCCGGGTTCCATCTCTTCGCCGGTAGTGTCACGGTTTCACATGCCTACATCCACATTGTTGAGATCGGTCAACCCGTCCAAGTCGGCGGTTTGAAGGTCCAATCGGGCGATTTGCTGCACGGCGACGTCCACGGAGTCCAAGCCATTCCGCTGGACATCGCCGGACAAGTTCCGGCCGTGGCGGCCCGCATCGCGGCCAAAGAAGAGGCACTTATCGCGCTGTGCCGTTCACCGGAATTCTCACTCGAAAAACTCCGCGCCGCGCTCGCGCAAGAAAGATTCTGACGGCGCGCGAGCGAATTTCAAACCCTTTGATTCATTTAACGATCCAGACGCCATGTCCCGCTTTTCCCTTCGTTATCCTTATCTGATTGTCGTTATCTGCCTCATCACCTGCGTGGTGGGCGTAGAGAGCGTCTATCGAATGCCAGTGGACCTGTTTCCACCCATCAAAATTCCGGTCGTGGTTGTCGCCACCTTCTATTCCGGCATGCCGCCCGAGCAGATCGAAAACGACATTACCGGCCAGTTTGAGCGGATGTTCACGCTGGCGTCGGGGATCGATCGCATGGAGTCGCGCTCCCTGACTGGCGTGAGCCTGATCAAGGTTTACTTCCAGCCCGGCTCGAACCCGGATTCGGATGTGACCAGCATCGCCAACTTGGCGATGGCCAGCCTGCGCTATTTGCCGCAAGGGACGTTGCCGCCGATCGTCATGAAGTTCGACGCTTCCAGCCTGCCGGTGTGTCTGGTCACGTTGAAAGGCGAAGGGCTGAGCGAAGCCCAACTGCGTGACCTGGGCCAGTTTACCGTGCGCAACCAAATGGCTGGCATCCCCGGGGCGTCAATTCCGCCAGCTTTCGGCGGGCGCTATCGACAGATCATGGTGTATGTCGATCCTACTAAACTGGAGGCGCACGAGCTAAGCGTCATGGATGTGGTACGTACGATCAACGAGGCCAACCTAATTCTGCCCGCCGGCGACGTGAAAATCGGGCCGTACGATTACAACATCTATGCAAACAACCAAATCAATGCCATGAAAGACATCGATTTGGTCCCGTTGAAGACGGTCGGCCAGGCCTCCGTGCTGGTGGCCGACGTGGGCAAAGCCGAGGACGCCTCGCAGATTCAATACAACAAGGTGCGCATCAACGGCCAATCCTCGGTGTACGTGCCGATCTTGAAGCAAGGCGGGGACGCTAACACTATTGAGGTCGTCAACGGTGTCAAATCGGTCCGTTCCAAGCTGTTGGACGTGCCGAAGCGGCTAGTGACGGACGTAGTGTTCGACCAGTCAGTGTTCGTGCGCACGGCCATCAAAACCCTGATTGACGAGGGAACCATTGGCTTGGTGCTGACCGGGCTCATGATCTTGATCTTCCTGGGCAGCATGCGGGCCACCGCGGCGGTGTTTCTCTCGATCCCCCTGTCGGCCCTGGCGGCTTTCATTGCCCTGGGTTTGGGCGGCAGCACTGTGAATTCGATGATTCTGGGCGGATTGGCGCTGGCCTTCTCCCGACTCATCGACAACTCAGTAGTGGTCCTGGAAAACATCTTCCGCCACCTGGAGCTGGGCGAGGCCCCGGAGGTCGCCGCCGAACGCGGCGGCCAGGAAGTGGCGTTGCCTGTGCTGGCGGCCACGTTGACTACCGTCGTCGTGTTCTTTCCGGTGACCTTTCTTTACGGCGTTAGCCGGTATCTCTTTTCGGCGCTGGCGCTCTCCGTGGTCCTGTCACTGTTTGCCTCGTACTTTGTGGCCATGTCGGTCGTGCCGCTGTTCTGCGCGAAGTTAATCAAAGGGCACCAAGCGCACAGTGGAGGCGTGACGGGCGCGTCCGGGGGTTGGGGCCAGCGCTTCAATGCCTGGTTCAACGACAAGTTCCACCGGATGCTCGACCGCTACGAACGCACGCTCAATATTGGCCTGCTCCGGCCGCTAGCCACAGTGCTTGGCATCACCGGCCTTTTCGTTTTGAGCCTGGCGCTTTATCCGATGATCGGCAAATCCTACTTTCCGCGCACCGATCCAAGTCAATTCGTCCTCAGTGTCAAAGCTCCCTCCGGCACGCGTCTGGAGATGACCGACCAATTGGTTGGCCGGGTCGAAGGCGTCATCCGATCGGTCGTGCCCGAGCGCGACCTCAAAATCATCGTCTCGAACATCGGGACGACGCCTGGCTTTAACTCGATTCTCAATCCGAACTCCTGTCCAAGCACTGCCGTGGTGCAGGTGGGGCTGAACGAGGGCCACCGCCTCAGCAGCTTTGCCTACATGAACCTGGTACGTGAGCGACTCGCCGAGGAGGTACCTGAAGTGAGCGCCTATTTTCAGACCGGCGGCCTAGTGGATGCCATTCTCAACCAGGGCATCCCTGCCCCATTGGATATCCAGGTCAGCGGCATGGACATGCGAGGGGCGCATGCGATCGCCAGCAAGATCGCCCAGCAGGTGCGAGCGCTACCTGGGGTCAGCGACGTGCTGGTGCCGCAGGACGTGGACTATCCGGCGCTCAAAATCGACATAGATCGAGAGCGCGCGAGTGAACTGGGTCTCAGCGCCAAGGAAGTGCTGGACAGCCTGATTACGGCGCTGACCTCCAACGGCATGATCGCGCCGAGCTATTGGATCGATCCCCGCACGGGCAACAATTACCTGTTGACGGTCCAGTACCCGGAGAACTGCGTGAAAAACCTCAGCGCTCTCGGCTCGATGCCCCTCCGCGCCGCGCACCTCAAATATCCGACGCGCCTGGACTCAGTGGTTCACATTTCCCGTGTGGCTGCGCCCACGGAGGTGGACCACTACCGGATCCAGCGCGTGGTGGATGTTTATGTCGCGCCGTCGGGGGAAGACCTTAGCCGGCTCTATGCCGGTGTGCAAAAGATTGTGGACGAAACCAAGCGGCCGGAGAACATGGTGGTGAACGTGCGCGGCACGGTGCAGGCAATGCGCGCTTCGTTCCAAAGCTTCGGCCTGGGCCTAATTCTCTCGACGGTGCTGGTGTATTTGATTCTGGTGGCGCAATTCAAATCCTTCGTAGATCCGTTCCTGATTCTGCTGGCGGTGCCGACCGGCCTGGCCGGTGTGCTGCTAATTCTCTTTGGCACCGGCACTACTCTGAATGTGATGTCCCTCATGGGAGTAGTGATGATGGTGGGCATTGTGGTTTCCAACAGCATCCTGATTGTGGAGTTCACTAATCGGCTCCGCGCCGAGGGCCGCCCTTTGCGCCAAGCGGTGTCACTGGCCTGCCGGGTCCGTTTGCGGCCAGTGCTCATGACCAGCCTGGCGACCCTGATCGGGCTTTTGCCAATGGCTACCAAGTTAGGCACCGGCAGTGAGGCCTACGCGCCTTTGGCCCGTGCCATCATCGGTGGCCTGGCCATTTCGGTTGTCCTAACGGTGTTCATCGTGCCTTGTGCCTATTACCTCATCTATCGCCGGAAGGAAGGGGAGGCTCCCCCGGACGGAACGTCACCGGCGTCCGGCGAGGCCCAGCCCGCTTAACGGTTTATGAAGAAGCTGATGATTGCCGCGTTGGCCGGCTTGGCCGTCTCGCCAACCTTCGCAGACAACCTGCCATCGCTCACACTCAAGGAGGCCCACGAAACGGCCCTGCATAACCATCCGTTGATCAGCGTGGCCGATTTAAAGGCGCTCGCCTCGCGAGAGGCCTTCAAACAAGTGCGGGCGGGTTATTTGCCGAACCTGTCCGCCAATGCGGTGGCGGTGGGCACCGCTGAAAACAACACACGGCTCGAGGCCGTCGGCGCATTGAACAGCCCCCACATTTTCGACCGGGAAGCCGAAGGCCTGGTTCTTAGCCAGCTCATCACGGACTTTGGCCGGACGGCGAACTTGATTGGCAGCGCCAAGCTGCAGGCTGAGGCGGCCGCCAATAATGCGCAGGCCACCCGCGAGCAAATCTTGCTGCTAGTGGACGGGGCCTTCTATTCGGCCCAGCGAGCCGAGGCCGTGACCAAGGTGGCGCAGCAAACGCTTTCCTCCCGTCAGATTTTCCTGGACCAAGTCACGGCCTTGGCCAGCAACAAACTGCGTTCGGAATTGGATGTAAGCTTTGCCAAAGTCAATACCGAGGATGCCCAACTCCTATTGATCCAAGCGCAAAACGATTTGGATGCCGCCTTTACTCAGTTGGCGAACCTCCTGGGATTCCGCGAAACCAAGAGCTATAGTTTGATCGAGGAACCGCTCCCTCCTCCTGTTTCGACAAACGCTTCCGATTTTGTTCAGCAGGCCCTGAACGCGCGGCCTGACTTACTCAGCCTGCGCAACCAACAGCAGGGGTCGTTGAAGCTCGCCCACGCCGAGCGAGACGCGCGCTTGCCCAGCATCTCCGCCGTCGGCGCGGCTGGTCTGGCGCCGGTTCATGATTCGACGTTGGGGGACAATTATGCCGCCGGCGGACTGGTGATCAGCATGCCCTTGTTCGCAGGAGGGCTGTACGTAGCCCGGCAGCATGAGGCCGAGTTGCAAGCCCAGGCGGCCGCTGAAGGGTTGCGGGATCTTGAGGACAACATCATCCGTGACGTGCGGGTCGCCTGGCTGAACGCGCGGACGGGGTTCGAGCGCTATCACGTCACCGGGCAACTGCTCGAAACGGCCAAGCAATCGTACGAATTGGCGCAGGCGCGCTACCAAAACGGGATTAGCTCCATCGTGGAATTTTACCAGGCGGAACTCAACCTGGTTTCGGCCGAGATTTCGTATGCCACGGCTCAGTATGACTATCTGGTTCAGCGTTCCGCCTTGAACTACCAAACCGGATCCTTGCGGTAGGCAAAGGGCCAAAGTACCTTGCGGGCACAGCCGCCTGATGCTCTCCTGTGCAACACATGCGAGCGTCGGACGACAGCCTTGTTAACACGCAAACGACCGCGCGCCCATTGGGTGGCGCGCCGGACGGCTGCGCCATGCAGTTAGCGTTGCACTATGATTCGATCCCTCCCGGGGCCCTTTGCCGCGCGCTGTCCGAAGACTTGGGCTCTTTCCGTCAATTCGGGCAGCCTACTCGTGAGCTGACCACTTCGTTCACGTATGATGGCCGAACTGGCAGCGTGCCCACTTTCGTCAATGAATTCTGGACCGCCCGGCAGCGCCAGGCCCATTCCCTGCACGAGATTTCCTACCGGGCGTGTTTCAAGCCGCAATTGCCGCGCTTTTTCATCGAGCGCCTGACCCAGCCGGGTGAGGTGGTGTATGACCCGTTCATGGGTCGTGGGACCACGGTGCTCGAAGCGGCGCTGCTCGGGCGTATCCCGTTCGGCTGCGACGCCAACCCACTGAGCTTGGTGCTGGCCCAGCCCCGACTCCGCCCGCCCACGCTTGAGGAAGTCGGCCGGCGTCTGCAGCAAATCGATTTTTCATCGACCGGGCCAATGCCCCAGGACCTGCTGGTCTTCTACCATCCGGACACTTTACGGCAAATTGGCGCTCTGAGGAAGTACCTGCATGCCCGCCGCGAGGCTGGCGTGGCGGATGCGGTGGACGATTGGCTGTGCCTGGTCGCCATGAATCGGTTGACTGGCCACTCGGCTGGATTCTTTTCAGTCTATACTTTGCCTCCGAACCAAGCCGTCTCGGTTAAATCGCAGCGGAAGATCAACGCCGACCGCAAGCAGACGCCGCCGCGCCGCGATGTTCCCGCGCTGATTCTGAAAAAAACCCGCGTGCTCCTGCGCGACTGCGATGCGGTCAGCCGCGAGCGCCTGGAGCAAGCCGCGCCGCGCTCGGTTCTCCTCACTCAGGCCGCCGCGCGGACGCCGGAAATTTCCTCCGCTTCTGTCTCGTTGGTGGTCACTTCACCGCCCTTCCTCAATGTGGTGGATTATGCGACGGACAACTGGCTGCGCTGCTGGTTCCTCGGCTTGGAGGCGCGGTCCGTGTCACTGACCGTGCCACGCAAGCTGGAAGACTGGCAGGCGGCCATGATGGAAGTTTTCAGCGAACTCTATCGAATTTTGAAACCCGGCGGGCACGTGGCGTTTGAAGTCGGAGAGGTTCATGCGGGCAAAACGAAACTTGAGGAAGCCGTGCTTCCGTGCGGGCTGGCGGCTGGGCTGGAGCCCATGCTGGTCGCCATCAACGATCAAAAATTCACCAAGACGGCCAACTGCTGGGGCGTTGATAACATGGCGAAGGGTACGAACACCAATCGCATCGTGGTGTTCCGTAAGGGGAAGCATTAAGGCGCCACGAGCACCCGGTCGAAGCGCCAGGCGTTTGTGTCACTCAGGTCGATAAGCGTGAAAGAACTTGTTGGCCAGTTGGTCGGGTTAATCGAATAATAATCCGGGCCCTTGCACTTCACTCTCGCTCAACGAAGTCTTGAGGGAGAGGCGAGCCTTGGACTGCAGCAGTTCCAAAAGGCGGCCGGCCCGGCGATAATTATCCAGTTCCGCCTCTTCTGTAACCGAGAGGGCCCCCCGATGTGCCTTGGCGGCAAGGGTATTCATGCGCCGCACGTCAGCGGGGGCGAAATCAAACTCGAGGACTGCCTGCGCAGCTGCTCTCGACCAAGTCCCGCGGTCCGGCCGGATTACGCGGCTCAGGATAGCGATTTCAGTGGTCTCGGTGGCTAGCGGCATATTAGAGGTTTCCTGGGCGAGCGACGGCCAACCAAGAAGTCCGAAAGCTTTCTCCGGCGCCTGTCGTCAGATCTTATGATGACCATGCACAGAAAGCTAAAGGCAGGACGGGCGATTGGCAAGCTCTGTTCATCGCCACGATGCCGTCTCGGTCGAATTTTTATCAACGGTGGTTGCCAACATCTTGCCATCGAGATAATTTGCCCTTATCGTAAAGCCGCGCATCCAGAATTCAACTCAGCTTTCTCGCCGGGGGAGTCTCCGCCCTGCTTTACCGCCAGAACGAGCGGTTTGATTTCGGACTCAAGCTCAAGACCGCGCCTTGGGCTCGGTCTTAGTTAGCTGGGGTTAGCTGGCCCTGGGGCGGGGGCCGCGGCAAATGGTTTTAGCGAACGCATGAGTAAACCCAGGCCGCCGAACAACAGGATGAGCATCAGCAAAGTATTGAAAAGCGTGGTCGGCTGAAAATAGATGTGCAGGCTCACGAGTATGCCCGCCAGGATGATCACCAAGCCGGCAACGGTCAGGAGCCAACCAGCGACCGACTTCCCATTAAAAAAGAGGAAGCCGATTCCAAAGATGAATGGAATGAGTGAAAGTCCAAAGGAATTCATCCGAAAATTGATAAACGGCACCAAGAAACCGGAACCGAAGTACTCGCTCGAAACGGTCACCTGGTTCGTGAGCAGCCACGCGCCCGCACAGGCCATGGCAAAACCCACGAGAAACATCCCGACGCCGCCGGGTGTTCCGCCTGCACCTACGAATCCATTCTGCTTCTCTGGTTGCGCTTCCATAATCTTCGTCTTTCTAATTCAGGGCCGGCTCTCCAATTGGCCCAAATCAGCTAAATCCAGCAATTAATATGCCGAAGGTTGAGTATGCTGGGGAGGGACCGGCCGCATAGCTGCCAGCAGGCTTGTCTGACAGGCCGCGGCGCACTCTGTACGCATTGTTCGTGCGCCTCCAGACACCACCGCGCTCAGGGCGTTCCTCGGCGGGCAAGGGACTGCCCGCCCTACCTTTCGGAGGCTGCGCCTCGTAGAACAAAAACCGACTTGTCTCGACGGTTTTGAGAGTCAAGGCCCCCCATCGGGCAATCAAACCACGCCGGTAAATGCCTTATTTTGTGACAGCGAAGCGAGCACGTAATCACAAAAGAATCATCCGGAATTACAAGACCCAGTGCGGCACTGGGGTTAGTCTGCCGGGAATATGAGTGTTGAGCATCCATTAACACAGGCCATCATCGCGGGATCACGGAAGGAAGTTCCGGAGCTAGTGAAGCAGTGCTTGGCGGCGGGAGAAAGCGCCGGGCAAATCGTCGAGAACCGGCTCGTGCCCGGCATGATGGCGGTGGGCGAGAAATTCAAGCGAAACGAGATCTTCATTCCCGAGATGCTGATTGCGGCCCGGGCCATGAAGGAGGCGCTCAAATGTTTGGAGCCGCTGCTCGTGGCGGCGGGCATTAAGCCGGAACACAAGGCCGTGATCGGCACCGTGGAAGGCGACTTGCACGATATCGGCAAGAACCTGGTAGCCATGATGTGGAAAGGGGCGAACATGGAAGTGATCGACCTGGGCGTGAACGTAGCGCCAGCAAAGTTCGTCGAGGCGGCCAAGCAACATCATCCCGAGCTGGTCGGGCTGTCCGCCTTGCTCACCACCACCATGCCGGCGATGCGCGACACGGTCAAAGCCATCCGGGCGGCGGGGCTGCCGGTGAAGGTGGTGATCGGCGGCGCGCCGATCACGCCGGAGTACGCGCGGGAAATTGGCGCCGATGGGTATGCGCCGGAGGCTGCCTCGGCGGTGGACATGGCCCTGGAACTCCTGCAGCGTAAGGCCTGAACGGGACATGCATTACCAAACGCTCGCCATCGGCGAGCCGTCCGATCTTATCTTTGGCCTGGCCACCAGGCCCGTTACGACGCGCGCGGGGATGGTGATTGGCGGCGGGACAGTTTACCCGGAGTTGAACTTCACGTTGCCGCCCATGAGCATCGACGCCAAAACGATGCCCGAGATTCGCCGCATTTACGAGCAGATCATCAAGAGCGCGTTACGACGGGCGGCGGAACTCGAGGTGCCAGGGGTGGTCATTGAGTTTGAGACCCTGCCGCCGATGACAGAGCATCCCGCGTGGGGGCTGGAGATTGTCAAAGTTTTGCTTGAAGGCATGGAGCGCGAGCGGGACTGCAGCGGGCTGAAGAGCGTGTTGCGGATGACCCCAAATGACAATCGTGAGTTCGAACGTCCGCCGCTGATGCGGCGCGGGCGTTACTGGGAGGCGATGTTGGAGTTGTTTGAAGGGTCGGCGGCGACGGGCGCGGAGTTGTTGAGCATTGAATCGGTGGGCGGCAAGGAGCTGCACGATGAAGCGCTGCTTAGCGGTGACCTGGCCGCCAGTCTGTTTGCCCTGTGCATTCTCGGCGAGCGCGACATGCGGTTTCTTTGGACGCAGCTCAAGAAAATCGCCGATCGGCACGGCGTAAAATGCGCCGGTGACACTGCCTGCGGCTTTGGCAATACCGCCATGGTGCTGGCTGAGCAAAAAATGATTCCCCGCGTATTCGCCGCTGTGGTGCGCGCGGTGACCGCAGTCCGCTCACTAGTCGCTTACGAATGCGGCGCCGTTGGTCCTGGAAAAGATTGCGCTTACGAAAACCCCATTCTCAAGGCGATCACTGGCTGCCCGATGGCCATGGAAGGCAAGACCGCAGCCTGCGCGCATTTAAGTCCCATGGGCAACCTGGCGGCGGCTTGCTGCGACACCTGGTCCAACGAATCGGTCCAGAACGTGAAGTTGCTCGGGGGGATGGCGCCGACGTGCTACATGGAGCAACTGGCCTACGACTGCCGGTTGATGAATACGGCGCGGCGCCATGGCAAAGAATCCGCCCGGCAGCTTCAGAACTGGCTGGTCGAATCGGACGAGGGGAGCGATCCGCAGGCTTTCATCATCTCTCCGCAATCCTCCGTGGAGCTGGCGCGGGTGATCGTCAACAGCGATTCGCATTATCACGCCGGTGTGGCGGTGGCGCGCAAGGCGGTCGAGCTGCTGGGCGGCGCCCACAGCCGTGGAAGGCTGCGAATAGCCGCCAACGAAGGCGGCCGGCTCGAGCGGATGCGACAGACACTCGACGAACTGCCGGACGATGAATCGAAATTTATCGACGGCCAAATGGCAGCGGCGGATCGCGGTCGCTTTCTGCCGGAGGAATATGGGCTGACGACCTAATCCGAAGGCATTTTGTTTGGCGGGACGGAGGCCGCGGAGTAAGCTATACGGATGACAAGTTCCGCTCCGGCACCCGTTGGCAGAACTCCCAGCAGAATTGCGTTGCTGGCCTGCTCGGTGTTCGAGCAGGAGATCGCGCTCCATATTCGCGGGGCTGAGCATCTTGCTGAGTGCCGTTTTTTTGAAATCGGGCTGCACGACCGTCCCGATCGACTGCGTGCCATTCTGCAAGAGAACCTGGACGCGGTGGACAGTCGGACCGACATTGAGGCGATCGCGCTGGCCTACGGTCTCTGTGGCCGCGGCACGGCGGGATTGCGTCTGCAGCACCACCGACTGGTCATCCCGCGCGCGCACGATTGCATCACCATGTTCCTGGGCAGCAAGGAAGCTTATGCCGAGCATCAGCGGCGCTGCCCAACGTGCTTTTATTACACACCGGGGTGGAACCGCTCGCGGCGCGTGCCCGGCCCGGAGAGGCTGGACAGCTTGCGAGCCGAACTGGCGCCGAAGTTCGAGCCGGACGATGTGGAGTACCTGGTGGAAATGGAACGGGCTCAATGGGCGCAGCACAACACCGTTACGTACATGGATCTGGGCACCGATGACGCCGAGGCCGAGGCGGCTTATGCAAAGCGGTGCGCCGACTGGCTGGGATGGAAGTTCGAGCGGATCCATGGCGACCCGAGGTTGTGGCGCGATCTTCTTTGGGGGAACTGGGACGAACAACGTTTCATGATTCTTAAACCCGGAATGCAACTGGGCCATGCGACAGATGAAAACATTTTCCGGGCTGAGCCGCCACAGACGAAACTGCCGTCGCCATGAGTTCTCGAGGGCAGCTTAGGGTGGAATTGGAATCTGGAGAGCGCCACGAAATTCCTATCGGAGGGGACGATCAGTCTCTGGCCGACGTGCTCGCGGCGCAGGGGTGGCCATTGAACACGCGGTGTGGCCAACGCGGGCTGTGCCATGGCTGCGAAGTGCTTTTGCGCGAGGGAGCGCTTACGAGCGAGCAAGGCATCGTTACAGCCCCCGCTACGGTCCAGGCCTGTCAAACCCGACTCAACGGCTCGGCAGTCATTTTGGTCCCGGCGCGGTCCCGCATCGAACATCGGCCACAAGTCTGTGAGACGTTTGAGATCGCCATTCCCTGCGCGCATCAGCCGCTGTTCCCGCCAATGCCCGGCCACCGTGACACGGCTTTTGCGGTGGATGTGGGAACTACCACCGTGGTCGTGCTGCTCGTGGACTTAGTCACGGGCGAGGTGCTCTCCGAGGCCGGGGCGTTCAATGAGCAAATCCACTTTGGCGACAACGTGCTCACGCGGATCGACGTCGCGCGCAATCCGGAGAACCTGGCTGCCATGCAGCGGGCCGTCGTGAAGGACACGATTCAACCGCTACTGGTGAGCGCTTGCGAGCGGGCGGGGCGTTCGGCGAAACGGCTTGGCGGCGGGGCAGTTGCGGGGAATACGACGATGCTGCACTTGCTGGTGGGGGAAGATCCCACGTCGCTCGGCGTGGCTCCGTTTACGCCGCGATTCCTCGCGCCCAGACGTGCGTCGGCCGCTGACATCGGGTTAACCACCGAGGGCTTGGCCGCGGACACACCAGTTCAACTTTTGCCGGGCATTGCGGCTTACATTGGAGCGGATATAGCCGCGGGAATGCTGGCTACCGGCATGTGCTACGATGCACGGCCGAGTTTGCTAATAGACATTGGCACTAACGGCGAGATCGTCTTACAGGCTGAGGGCAGATTGAGCGCCTGCGCCACGGCTGCCGGCCCCGCGTTTGAAGGGTCCGGGCTGTGCTGCGGAACGCGTGCCCAAGAAGGCGCGGTCAGCCATGTCCGGCTGAATATGGCGCCGTTTGAAATCGAAGCGCAGACAATCGGAGCTGTGCCACTCGGACGCGCTCACGGGTTGTGCGGCTCGGCGTACATCGATTTTCTCGCCACGGGCCGCAGCAGCGGCTTCCTGCAGACCAACGGCCGTTTTGACCCGACGGCGTGGGAGACCGTGCCTGCCTCCCGCCGCCACACTGGGGATAGCGCACGCGCCGTGAGGCTAGCGGACGAGAACGGCTCCCCTGCCCTGCGCATCAGCGAAGCGGATATAGCCCGGCTGCTGCAGGCCAAGGCGGCGATTGGCGCGGGCATCGAAGTGCTTTTGGAGTTAGCGGGCCTGCGCGCGGCGGACGTGAACCGGGTTTATCTGGCCGGGGGGTTCGGGATGCACGTCAACGTCGGGCACGCCATTGGCATCGGCTTGCTGCCCGGCTTCCGCGAGGACCAGGTGCGCGTAGTCGGCAACACTGCTCTGGCGGGGGCTTTGCTGGCCTTAGTGGATCGCACGACCCTCGATGAAATGGAAAATCTGCGCGCGCAGGTGGCCGTCGTCGAGCTGAACCTGACTGATGGCTTCGAGGATCGTTATATTGAGCATCTGCTGCTGCCATGAGCGAGTTGCCCCGTATCCCCCTGCTCGAACACCGGCCGTATGACAGGATTCGCGAGCTTTACCTCTTGCAAGAGCCGCCGCTGCTGGCAGCTATCCGGCGAGGCGACCGTGGCGAGGCGCGGCACATCATTAACCAAGTGCTGGTGCATATTTACAGTGCGGGCGAAGAGCGGAGCGACTTGCTCAAAGGGCTGCTGCTCGAACTCGTCGTGATGATCTCACGGGCGGCCGTCGAGGCCGGAGCTGTGCAGTCCGAAGTGCTGGGGCTGAACTATCGGTTTCTGACCGAGTTGGCCGACATGAAGGACGACGAGGAATTAGCCGCGTGGTTGCGCAAGATCTTGGAGCACGTTTTCACGACCATCGAGCGGCAGGTGGATTTCACGCCGCCGCTGTTGCTGACCAAGGCGCTGGATTTTATGCGGCAGAATCTGCACCGGGACATTTCGCGCGACGAGGTGGCGCGGCAGACGGGGATTTCGCCGAGCCATTTCTCGCGGCTTCTGAAAGAGCGCACGGGGCGGTCATTCACGGAATTGCTGCGCCAATGCCGGGTGGACCTTGCATGTGACCTGCTAAGTAAGAGCGAGCAATCCCTGGCGGAAATCGCCGACGTCTGCGGCTTCTGCGATCAGAGCTACTTCACGCACGTGTTCCAGGATGTCAAAGGCGTAACGCCGAAACAGTTTCGACGGGGAAATTCTGCGAGGGGCTTGCCGAGAGGATAACTCCAGATTGTCAGTTCGTCGCCAGTATCACTTCCTTGCTCACTGCATCACGCAACTCCATCCCCAACTGCGAATCCTTGACGAAATACCGGTACGTCCAAAGATCATACCCGGCATTGAGCGCTTTTTCTAAGGTGCAATCCCCAGGAGCGCATATAATAACGCCCTTTATCTCTTTGCATCCTCGCCCGTTCCAGAGCAACCAAAAGAGCGAATCGTCTTCACGGCTGCAAACGTCGTGCCTTATAGCCCTTTTGTACCATCGCAACTGCGCAACGGCATCCGGGTTATCGCGGAGCTTAACCTCAATCAGCCTCCAAACATCCGCCCGGTGCCGTTTGATCAGAAAATCAATCCGGCCTGCTTCCCCTCTCCCATCTCTAACCGGCAGCTCGTAGTTAACCCACCAGCCTTCCTTTCCAAACATGATCCTGAGCATTTCGTGAACGAGGGATTCATTAATGTGAGTGTTCTTTATTTGCGAATCTATTAATTCCCTGCAATTGACCTCTTTGGTCTCGGCTGATTCATCATGCTTCGCCCACTCCTCGGTTGACATGTGAACAAAGGCGTTGCGCCGCCGAATGACCGGCATGCCGTTATGGCCCCAAAACCCCTGTACCCCATTGCCGCGGTAAACCATCAGGCGTGGTGAATTGTTCTCGTGAAGAGCGTGAGTCAGCTTTTGGAGGCGTGAAGCTAGGACCCTCCAACCTGTTTTCTCGTTCGGCTCTCCCGCATATTCCTCGCGTCCGATTCTCACCGCATCTAAAGTGAACCTCTCCTGTTCCTCTTCCGAAAAGGTCTTATCGAGGCCCAGTCGGTCGATCTTGGCCGTCCAATATATTCCTTTCTCGCTCGGACGTAACAGGGGATCGTCATTCTGGTAAATGAACGCTTTGTCGGAAATAAGGATATGCTCACCACCACACCATACGCGCTTCGGAAGGGTGACCGGTTTAGAGCCTGCCTTGAGCGCATCGCTAACGTAGCTGTGGTACTTACCTAGGCCTTTGAGGATTATCGATCCGCCAAGAAAGACCTTGCTCTTCTTGCTCTTATTAAGCTGACAGTAATAAGCCAGGGGACTTGCCGCTCCCCGGCCGCCGTAAAAGCCCCGTGAGTCGGGGGCATTCATATAGGTGACCAGTCTGAATTCTTTCAGAAATTCACTCTTGGCCTTCAATCCAAACCAAGAAGGCGGCCGGCTTCAGCATGTGGACGCCAAAGGGTTTTTGAAGAACCAACAAGTCGTTATCGTAGGTAACAATCGCCTTGGCATTACCGGCCAGTGCAGCGGCGAGGAATCGCTCGTCCTTAACGTCGCGTGAGCGTTGCCTGCCCAGCGGCGCGGGTTCCACCCATAGAGCTTTAGCCCGAAGCCATTCCAGCGCGCCCAGAGCGTTGGCTTGTGGCGCTTCTTGGGCGAGCACTGCTGGGACCCGGGATTCATATTCTGCGTTAATTTCGGCGGAGAGCAGTAGCCGACAGCGCCGCTGAGCGACCAACGACAAGCAACGGTGAGCCGGGCCATGCCAACCAATCGCACTAATGACGACGCCCGTGTCGAACACGACAGCGATCATCTCTTGCGGCCGGCCCGCACGGCGGATTCCACGCGCTGGACGTCTTCCTCGGTTTCTGCCCGCTCGTAACCTCCCCCGAACGCCTTTTCGAATCGCCTAACTTCATTTGCCGTTTCCGCCTCCAGCCGCCGAAGAGCCTCGCAGATCACTTCGCCCTCGTTTTGGTACCGCCCGGCCTTGACCTCACGGGCAACGAAGCCATTCAACTCGTCCGGGAGCGCTACTTGAATGCTCTTGCTTGCCATACAGCCTCACGGTAGTCCCCCGCGGGCTTTTGTCAATCCCCTCCCATGTCTCCATGTCTCCAGCTCTCCAAGCGGCCTTGGTCCCATCGGCGGCGTTCGAACAGACGCTGAAAAAACAGCGAACGAGGCTTAGGCGTTTGTATTCAGGCCAATTTTCACCTCAGCGCCGGACTGGTTTTCGATGGGATTTTGGCCGCGAAATGTGCAACCTAAGATCGTGGCGGCCTTGAGTCCTTGCTCCAGGAGAATCGCGCGCTTGCCCTCATCCATAAACTCACAGCCGCTCACAATCAGATGCCGTCCGGAAGCCCGGATGCATGGGGCGCGCTGGCCGGCGTGGTCCCAGCCGGTAAAATGACAGGCAGTGAGCACCAGCGAACTGGCCCCGCGATGACGGATCTGCTCCGCGGTCAATTCGGTGCCCCAGAAGCCGCAATTGGTGAATTTGACCGGCCCACGGTTCTGCGGGCCAATTTCGACGGTGGACATGAACTGCGCGTTGGCAAACTGCACACCGGCGTGATCCTGGGTGCGATCCACGCGAACTGCGAGTGGACAGATGTCGCTGCCCGATTGGGTGATGACCGCATTACCAGGTCCGTGGCCGAAGTCGTCGAAATGAAAGCCGATGCGGGGGAAAATCACGAAGCTGTTACTGATGAATTCCCAGTCCGTTTTGCCGATTTTGAAACCGACCAGGTTCTTTTCTAAGTAAGCCTTGATATCACCGCCAGGGAAGGCCGGCCTCAGAGCCGAGCGAGTCCAGAAGTTAGGGTTGAAATGGACATTTTCGACCCGGCCAATGTCAGTGCATTGATCGATATAAACGCCGATTTTCAAGGGACAGCCAAAGACGTTCCGGACCAGGTGCAGTTCATTCCATTTTGTCCCGAGGTCGATGGCTTGATAGGGGTTGGTCAAGATCACGTCGAGGATCTGGCACAATTCACCATCGGCGCGGATGGACCAGGGGTAAGGGGTTACGGCCGAGAGGGTTTGCTCGGGGTAATGAATGGTGAGGTTGCGAACGACGGCGTTGGGCTTGAGGGTGATGAGCGGCTCACCCTCTGGTTGGCCACGACCTCCGAAGACCAAAAGGACGGTACCGACGGGATGTTCGCTGTGGGGAACACCGCCGGAGGCCCCGCACAACGTCACCCCGGGTGGGACAGTTAGAGCCCCATCGAGACGGTAGAGGCCGGCAGGCACATAGCAGACAGGACCTTTGGTTGTGGCGGCGTCCAACGCCGCTTGCAGAGCCTTGGTGTCATCGGTGTTGCTATTGCCCTGGGCGCCGTACTGCCGGGCATCGACTTGATTGCGTCCCGGGGCGTTCACCGGGCTCTCGGCCTCGGCGCCATAGACCTTGGTGCTTCCCAAAAGGCCAAAGGCGAGCGCCGATCTCTCAACAAAGCGCCGGCGAGAGAAATGCGAGGATTTTTCAGTCATGACTTCTGGGAATATACTTCGACACTGGGGCCTCACGTCAAAGCGTTTTCCCGAACCACCCGCGTCGATCAATTTTGAGTGCGCTCGCCTAGTAATCGCGCCAAGCCATGGCCCGGCCTTATTCCGGGAGCGGCTTGCCTCTTGTCTCCGGCGCAAAGGGAAGGATTAAAAGTCCTCCAAGGTAAATGACCGCGATGGCACTGGCCGCCCGGCCGAAACTGCCCAACGCTGCAACGAGGTAGCCCGTGAGGAATGGCCCCGTCGAAGCCAGCACGCGGCCGACGTTGAAACAAAAGCCGGCGCCCGTCGCCCGGATACGCGTCGGATACAACTCGGGCAGGTAGATTGGGAACCCGCTGAAGATGCCGTTGTTGAAGAAACCAAGCAGCGGCAGCAAGCATAGCACCTGACCATAGGAGCGCGGCGTCAGGAACGTGACTGGCAACATGACCAAACTCCCTGTGCACATCAGACCAAAGGCCGAGCGCCGCCCGAAGCGCTCGGCCAAGGGGCCAAAACTCAGATAGCCGGCCAGCGAGCCGACATTGAGCATCATCGTGGCGTAGCTCACCTTGCTGGTCAGCATGCCGGCGGCCAGTCCTCGCAAATCAGGCAGCGAGCGCACCAGCGTCGGCGTCCAGTTAGTCGCGCCCCACAAACCGAATACGGCCACGAATGCCAAGCCGGAGCCGGCCAGCGTCGAGCGGAGCAGCCTGGGCTCGAAAAGCTCGAGCAGGTTTTGCGCACCGGTGCCCCCGAGTTGTCGCCCCCGCTCGCGCGTTTTGACCCAACGCTCCGGCTCTTTGACCCACAGCGGAACGAGGAGCGCCAGAACTGCCGGCGCGATGCCCACCAGGAATAGGGACCGCCAGCCGTACCCGCGCATCAAGAGGTTGGTCAGGGCGGCAACGAAAAAGCCTGCCGCCCAAGCCGATTGCAGAATGCCTGCTGCTTTGGTCCGCTTGGCTTCCGGCCACACTTCCGCGACCAACGCCGCCCCCGCTGCCCATTCGCCGCCGATCCCCAGCGCAGTCAGGAAGCGATAAAGGGCCAGTTGCCACCAGGTAGCCGACAGGGCGGCCAGGCCGGTGAACACAGCATAAACCAGGATGGCGAGGACCAGCGTTTTGGTGCGCCCGAACCGATCAGCTAAAACTCCAAACGCGACGCCGCCGATCGCCCAGCCCACGAGGAAAATCGACAAAACGAGACCGCCGTACCAGCCGACAGCCTCCTGGGAAGGATCGCGGCCGGTTTGAGCGCGTAACAAATCGTGGAGCGCGGGATGCAGGACCAGCGTGTAGATGGTCGCGTCCATGGAGTCGAACACCCAGCCAAGCCATGCCACGAACAGCACGACCCATTGGTAGCGCGTCACGCCGTAACGCCATGAGGACTCTCGCACGATGGCGCATCCTAACGGAAGGCAAGCACGGAGGAAAGTTGGTAACGCGGCCCCGCGGCCTCGCGATATCCTGCGATTCTAGGCCGAAATTTCGCTGGAATTTCTTCGACGTTGAGCGAGATTACCCACCGTAGGTCAAACCAAACAATAGCAAAGGAAAGGAAGACTATGGTTAAAGCAATTCCAGATGGCTATACCACGTTGACGCCACATCTCATCGTAAAGGATGCCGCCAAGGCAATCGAGTTCTACAAGAAAGCCTTCGGCGCGAAGGAGCATTCAAAACACCTGGCCCCTGACGGCAAGGCCGTCATACATGCGGCCCTGAAAATCGGCAACTCCATGCTGATGATGGCCGATGAATTCCCGCCGATGTGCCTCTCACCCAAAGCACGGGGCGGCACCAGCACCGTGCTCCACCTCTACGTTGAAAATGCCGACGCCTTTTTTGAGCGCGCTGTGCAAGCCGGCTGCGTCGTGAAGATGCCGATTTCTGACCAGTTCTGGGGCGACCGCTACGGCCAGGTGGAAGACCCCTTTGGGCACCAATGGTCGATCGCCACCCATAAACAAGACCTTACGGAACAACAGTTGGCTGCTGGCGCAAAGGCCGCGTTTGCAAAAATGGCAGGCTAAGCGCCCGCTCCCCGATACCCTGCCCTGAGGACAATCCATCCTCAGGGCAGCGCGAAATCCGGTACGATTTGTTTTTTGAACCCTGGCCGAGTCTTCGCTTCGTCTAAGTGGCCTGATCTTGTTCATGCCGTGAAGTCAATCATTTCACGGCATGAAGCGCGAGCGTTCGCCCCAAGCGGCCTGCGGTACCCGCAGGCCCAACGCCCCGATCCTCGAACCTCCGTGTTAGGGCGCGTCAATAAATAACATTTACAACTAGTGAGGATGGATGACATAGTTCCATTCCCCATGAAAGCGCGATGACTCTATGTTGATGGTTGCCATTTCTTCTTTAGTGACTCTCCGTCCAATGGC
>Ga0209517_10002021_pt1 | contig 29528 bp, 22 predicted proteins | sample PeaSoiMetSII2010_FD_187695 | JGI IMG/M metagenome (GOLD analysis project Ga0209517, IMG submission 187695) | Peat soil microbial communities from Weissenstadt, Germany - SII-2010 (SPAdes) (version 2) | ecosystem: Environmental > Terrestrial > Soil > Wetlands > Peat | place: Germany...
TTTGTCGATCGACTCCACGCGCTTCGTTTCCTCCGCGCATGCGATCCCAGCTACAGGGCTCTGACTTTTGCCCTGATGGGTCTACCTCCCACTGAACACATCAGCCTTTCTCTGGACATACCATGCCATCGCCACTACCCCGGCAGGTCCGATGGAACGGATTCGCTCATTACTGCTCCATCGTCTTCGGCCTTCCCCAGATTACAGTTGGGTCGGCTCCTGCATTAACAGTTTCGAGGCCTGCTCAGCGTTCACTCGCGTTACAACCTGCAGACTCGCCAAGTCGCCTCATGCGACCCTTTACACCGGAGGCTCCGGCGGCTTTGTTGCCTCCACCGCCGCTCCGATTGCTACCGGGTGGAACGGTCCAGTTCCCGGGCGGGTCTTTCATCCCGCTGTGGTCCAGCGCCTTTCACGGCGCGCTGTAAACGCCTGTTAACGACAGTTGACTCTCTTACGATTGGTCGGGCCGTGAGCGATACGAAAAGTCTGATCTGGACAATCGCGAGGCGTCGGTTCTCTACGGGCGATGCCCAGCCAGTTCGAGACCTCATGCGCGATCTAGAAGGGGTGAATCGCGGCGAACCTTGAGCGAACCGTTTGCTCCATTCGAATCGAAACTTGTATAATTCCACCCTTACCAAAATCATCATTGTTTGGGCGAACCAGTCCTGCCGAACCGACGGTGATTTTGATCCGCCATTGGTAAAGGAGTGCAAATGAACTATTCACGTCTCGTGCTGGCGGCGCTTGGTGGCACGGTCGCGTCTTTTGCCTTTGGTTTCTTAGTGTTTTGGCTGGTGCCAGGTCTTATCAATGAATCCCGCAAGTACCCGGCCGTATTCCGACCTCGGGAAGAAATGAAGACTGTTATGCCAATTGGATTGGTCGGAACTTTCATAGCGATCCTAGTTGTCGCCATAATTTTCGCAATGATACGTCAGGGCGGATCGGGCACTACGGAAGGTGCGCGCTTCGGCGTTCTCATTGGCATTTTCGTGGTTTGCGCATTTGTGCTGCACAACTACGTGAACTTTAACATCGGGCTGAAACTCGCTCTGGGACAGGCTGTGGCTTACTTCGTCCAGTGGACTATCATCGGAATAGTCATCGGTCTTATTTACAAACCCCTCGCTACACCATAATCGTGAATATATCTGTTGTTGTTTTGCGTCTGAAGCCTTGATTGTGGTTTTTAGCTCTATAATCCACAGATGCAAGGAATACCCTGGAGCACAATTGCGCTCGGCTCGCTGTTGCTCATCTCAGCCCGCTCAACAGGAGGACAGGAAGTGAAATCTCCGCAACCTGAAACGTCGAAGCCGCCTGTAAAAACGGAGCAGCGCGGGCGCATCGTTGGAATCGGCGGTATCTTCTTCAAATCCGCTAATCGTGATCAGACGCGCGAATGGTATTCGAAGCATCTTGGACTGGTGGACAAAGGCCAAGGCGCGATGCTTCCGTGGCGCGAACACGACGACCCGCAAAAGGAACACGTTACAGTTTGGACGGTTTTTCCCAACTCCACCAAATATTTCGATCCCAGCCCCGCACCGTTCATGGTCAACTACATCGTGGACGATCTGGATGCTTTGCTCGACCGCTTAAAACAAGAGGGAGTAAAGATTGACGCCAAACGAATGGATGAATCCTACGGTCGCTTTGCCTGGATCTATGACCTGGATGGGAATAAGATTGAGCTCTGGCAGCCGCTGCCCGCAAAGCCCTAAGGGCCTTCCACTGCACTTACTCAATCGGTTTTCTGTAGCTACGGTCCCGTAGTCGTAGAATGGCCGGAAATGCTTTGCGCCTGGTCATCTCAATATCCGCATCGGCCGATTCCGCCCGATCAGTCGCGCAGTGTAGAGGTTAATGGTACCGACAGCGTCGTGGTTCCAGCCCCCGCCGTGTTACAGGGCTTGTCCGATCATTTCGTCTTCTCCAGCGACAGGGCCCGCCACAGCGTATGGCGACTGACCTCAAGCTCATCAGCGACCTGCACTTTGCTGTACTCCCCAGACCGCAGCAGTGCCCGCGCCTTCTTCAAATCCGCTTCATCGAGCGCCCTTGGGTCTGCCGCCCACGCGACCCCGACGACGGGCGGCCTTGAGACCTGGGCAAAGCGCCTTTAGCTGACGTTAAATCCCTATTACGCTCAGAACCCTTGCGAGTTTCCCCGCCGGTACCCAACTCGCCACCCCGCCCCTTTTCCCGCATTGTAGGAACCGCCGCTTCTTGTCATAATTATGGGGCTCTGGCCTTGTTGCGGCGCTGCGGGTGATTCTTGCCTCAGCGGTGCCGTCGCTGCCACATGACACTCTTCACGAAGATTTTTGCGCCAACCAGGAACCGGCGTTTGAACGAGCTCGTCGGACTCCTGTTGTGTGTCTCCGCACTCCTCCTTTTCCTCGCGCTGGCTTCCTATTCGCCGCTCGATCCCTCGCTGAACAGCGCCTCCATCCTCACCGGATCGCACGCTGCCCGCAACTGGATCGGCATCTTCGGGGCCTATCTTTCCGACCTCGTCTTGCAATTCTGGGGAGTCGGCTCATTTCTGCTGCCCATCTTCATGGTCATGGTCGGCGCGCGCTGGTTCCGCTCGCGAGCCGTGCAAACTCCGATCGCGAAGACGCTCGGCGGAATCTGGCTGCTCATGTTTGTGCCCGCGCTGCTCGCTATCCTGCCCGGACACATGCTCTGGATGGGCGCCATCCCGATCGAAGGCCTGGCCGGCCGCATCGTCGGCGACGCCTTAATCCGCTACCTCAACGTTGCCGGCGCATACATTGTCTGCACAACTGTTTTGGCCGTCGCGCTCTACCTCACCACCGCCTTCTCGTTCTCGGCAATTGAAGTCTGGGCGCCCACCCGCTTCGCCTTCGTCCTGGCGCTCAGAGATCGCTTTAAAGACTGGCAGGACGAACGCGAGCGCAAGCGCCAACAAAAAGAACTCGAAAAGCGCCGCGCCGAAAGACCAATTGTCACGGCACAACTCGTGCCGGCGCGTCCCGTGCCAATGCGTCCCGAGATCCCGCGCCCGGAAGCCCCGCGCCCCGAAGTCTCGGGTCCTGTGCAGGGAATGCCGGGCGTGCAGTCCGCAGCTCCAGACCCGCGCACCGGCATCGAGCGCATGGCCGAGGAAGGCGAAGACAAATCCGCCTTCACTCCGCCGCCACAGGATTCGCACGCTGCTGCCGAAATCGAAGTCACCGAGCGCGCCGACAACGAGCACAAGGCGAAGACGACCCTCCCCAAAATCGCGGGCAGTTACAAGCTCCCGCCGTCGAGCCTGCTGCACCGTCCCGACGAACAGCAATCCGTCCACGAAGAAGAACTCAAACTCATCGCCCAGGTTCTTACGGCGAAGTACGCGGAATTCGAAGTCCTCGGCCAAGTCACTCAGATCAACCCCGGCCCGGTCGTTACCACTTTCGAATTCAAGCCCGAAGCTGGCATCAAGTACAGCCGCATCGTCAGCCTCACCGACGATCTCTGCCTCGCCCTGCGCGCCGAAAGCATCCTCGTCGAACGCATGCCCGGGAAGAGCACCGTAGGCATCCAGGTGCCAAACCGCGAGCGCGAAATCATCTGGCTGCGCGAGAACATCGAGTCGCCGGAATTCCTCGGCTCCAAATCCAAGCTCACGGTCGCCATGGGCAAGGACATCAACGGACGCATCGCCGCCGCCGATCTTGCCGGCATGCCCCACTTGCTCATCGCCGGCTCTACCGGCACGGGCAAGAGCGTAGCCATCAACGCCATGATCATGTCGATTCTCTATAAATCGACACCTGATGAAGTGCGGCTCGTGCTCGTGGACCCCAAGCGCCTCGAACTCGGCAATTACGAAGGCGTCCCGCACCTCTACACGCCCATCATCACCGAGCCCAAACTTGCCGCCAACGCGTTGCGCAACGCCGTCCGCGAAATGGAGCGCCGCCTCAAACTGCTGGCCGCCAAAGGCGTCCGCAACATCGACAGCTACAACCGCCTGTTCGACGACACGCCCAGCTTGTTCAGCGAGCAATCCAGCTCCGATGAGGGCCCCATTCCCAAAATCGTCATCATCATCGACGAGTTGGCCGACCTGATGATGCTCGACGGCCACAACGTGGAAGAATCCATCACCCGATTAGCGCAAATGGCCCGCGCCGTCGGCATTCACCTCGTGCTCGCCACCCAGCGCCCGTCGGTGGACGTCATCACCGGCCTGATCAAAGCAAACTTCCCCTCCCGCGTCTCGTTCCGTGTCGCAACCAAAGTCGATTCGCGCACCATTCTCGACGCCAACGGCGCCGAATCGCTCCTCGGACGCGGCGACATGCTCTACCTGCCTTCCGGCTCCGCGCGTGTCCACCGCCTCCATGCTCCATACGTAACCGAGAAGGAAATCGCAGCCGTGGTGGAATTCTGGAAGGCCCAGGGCATGGCGCAGTATCAAGAGAAGTTCCTTGAAACGCCGAAAGAAGATCGCGAGGCAGCGGCCGACGGCAACGACGATTCCGGAGAAATTTCCGCGGACGACAACGACCCGCTCTTCAACGATGCGGTGCGCCTCGTCATCGAATTCGGCAAAGCCTCCACGTCCCTGCTGCAGCGCCGCCTGCGCATCGGCTATGGGCGCGCCGCCCACCTTATCGACTTGATGGAACGCGATGGCATCGTCGGCGCCGCCGACGGCCCCAAACCTCGCGAAGTGCTGAAGCGTCCTGACTGGATCTCGGAAATCGAAGAGTCGATGCGCTAGCGTCGCGCCACCAGTCGCTGTTCCACCAGTTCCTCGATTCGATTGAGGACTTCGTCCTCGCTCATGTTGGTCGAGTCGAGCACCAAGGCATCTTCGGCGGCCACCAGCGGAGAAGCCGCGCGCGTGCGGTCCCGCTGGTCGCGCTTCCGAAGTTCGGCAGCGATCGCCTGCGCCGGCGCGCCCTTCACCTTCTGCTGGTCCAGCCGCCGCTGCTCGCGAATCACGGGATCGGCGTCGAGAAAAATCTTTAGATCGGCATCGGGAAAGACTTTTGTCCCAATGTCGCGGCCTTCCATCACCACACCGCCGCCGATGCCCATCTCACGCTGCCGCGCCACCATCCACTCGCGCACCTTGGGATGCACCGAGACGCGCGACGCCGCCTCCGACACATCGCGCTCCCGGATGCGCGCGGAAATATCCTTTCCGTTGAGCAGGACGCGATTGCCGCCGAGGGTGGGCTCCAGGTTAATGTGCGAATCCTGCGCCATCTTCAGCAGCGCAGCTTCGTCGTCAAACGAGGCGTCCCACTCGATCGCCCGCAGTGCCAGCGCGCGGTACATCGCCCCGCTCTCCAGGTTCACATAGCCAAGTTTGCGCGCCAGACGGGAAGCGATCGTGCTCTTGCCCGCTCCGGCCGGGCCGTCAATGGCGATGATGAGTTTGCGCTGGGACGGGTCGGTCATTGGGGGAACTGAGCATTGTACACGGAGCGTGAGAGAGCTTCACCACGGGGGACACAGAGGAACACAGAGGAAAACCCGGCCAGATGTCCGGAAGATGCGCAGTGAACCGCCGCGCACTTCGCGGTTCACCACTCTTCAGCCCACCCGCTCCGGGCGGCGATTCTTGGGGACATAGGCTTGTTTTGGCGGGGTTACCTGCAGCAGCGACTTGCTCCCTACATGCACAAAGCTCAATTCGCGCGCCGACAGCAAGGCATGGATTGCTTCTTTCACCCGCGTCCGCGGAACGAAGTTCGCCAGGAAGTTCTCGACCTCCCCTTCATCCACCGCCACCACGCAGTCCAGATATTTCGAGACCAGCGCCGAGAGTGCTTCCGGCACCGAAATTCCCACGCCCTCGCGCACTACATCCGGCGCCCAGCGCGACAGCTCATCCCACACCGAGCCTTCCTCCACCGTGTAATCCACGCGTGTGATGCGCAGTTTGGCCCACAGTTCGCTGAGCCCGCGATCCAGCCCGGCGTTCGAAACCGACCCGCCCAGCGTCTCGCCCAGTTTGGTTTTCGAAATCGGTCCACGCCGCCGGATGATTTCGAAAGCGTCACAGGCCAGCGGCGAATAAGGAGACCGCGGTCCGGTGGCAGGCGGCTGCTTCGGGTTGCGCTCCCCCACGAGCGAGTAGAAATAAGGAAACACCGAGGCCGCCAGCAAGAACGCATTGTTCTCGTCAAACAGCGGAGCTTCGTAGGCTGCCTGGTCGCGCAGCGCGCGCACCATCAGTTCGGTCGCTTCTTTCGCCCGCGGATCGGCGTAGGCGTGCTGGCGCGTAGGCAGCTTGTCATCCGCACCCACCCAGGCCCCCATGAAAGTCGGCAGCAGAATCGGCGGCCGCATCGGATACATCAAACAAAATCCCACCGACTCGAGGAAGGCGCGCGCCTCATCAAGAGTGCGCACGGGCTGGCCGTCGAGGCGCCACTTTTGCATGCGTGCCTGCAGAAGTTCCGGGTCAGTCATAGCTTGATTAGACCACAACCGCCTTCGATCAAACGAAATGTGGCGGCGCCCGCTGGTCAATTTAGAAGGGGTTTTTCGAGATATGCTTCTCGGCCAAAGGCCGGGGCAGCCCGGCGCTCTATACATTCTTCGGATGGGAGCGAGCGCCATAACCGTCCCCTGCTTTCGCCGCCATCGCCATGGATTTCTTGGCTTTGAAATTGCGCTTCTTGGCCTTGGCGCGGGCCTTGGCTACGTTCGTGGTAGGCGCTTTCGCTAAAGCTTCCGGATGAAGGGCGGTGATGACAGCGGCCGGATTCTTGTCGATCACCGTAAGCAGCGTGCGGGCTGGCGCTTCTGGTGTGCGCCGACCGCCTTCCCAATGCTTGATCGCATCCAGACTGAAGCCGAAGGTGTCGGAAAAGCGAGATTGCGTCATATTGAGCTTGTTGCGGATGCTTTTCACGTCAACTTCATCCGGCACATGCACCTTGAAGCCCTTCCGCTCTCCTGCGAGAAAAGCTTCAACCTCGTCCAGTCCGGTCATGAGTTCTTCAAATGCGGTTTTCATCGTCTATCTCCTGTAGCTGCTAAAAATATCGTCGGCACGCTTCTTAAGGGCATTGCGCTCGGCCTTCGTCAAATTGGCCTTTTTGTTCTTCGGAAAAACAGTAATGAGGAAGACAGGAAATTTGTCGTTGCGCCAGATGTACACAACCCGCGCCCCGCCGCTCTTGCCCATCCCCGCGCGCGGCACGCGAACCTTCCTAAATCCGCCCGTCCCCGACATCACATCGCCGCACTCCGGGTCCTCTGCAACCATTGCCACAATGTCCTCACGCTCTCCCGCGCTGAAGAGCTTTCCAGCGAGGACGATGTAAGAAGGTGTTTCGACAACGGTTTGCATCATTCAACTTGTACTCCACTGGACACCTTGGGTCAAGAGAATTAGTATGCCATTGGACACCGACAGTTTGCCGAAAAGCAAGTGTACCGGGTGCCGGGGCCTTTATAATAGCCGCGACGCACCGTAAAACCGCTTGCGACCTGTGGGCATGAGGAAAGTGCAAATGCGAATGCCCGCGAAAGATGTGACAATGCACACACCCTCCCCTTGCAAAAACAAACGCGAGGAGCGGGGCATTCCCAGTTGAGTTAGGAGAAGATTTTCGAGATGCTTCGCTGGCCAAAGGCCGGGACGCCCGGCACATGCAGCAGTGATGCCCATCACTACGCCGCATTGCACAACCCTTTAAACTTCGGTCGGTAGGTCATTGAACGCTAGCCTCCATGCGAGGCATTGCCGTATTTAGCAACAATGAGGCGATAGGAGAGGAAAAGCTCTCTGGACCAAAAGAATTCGGCCAGTGCGAATATGCCCAAGGAAGGAAACAAACGTCATGAGTCTTAGTCAGCTTGCCCGCTCCATCCGGGAGTCGGCGACTCTCAAGCTGAATGAAACCGCGGCTCTGCTCCGCGACAAAGGCGAGCCCATCATTCACCTGGGAGGCGGCGAACCAAAGAGTAAGGCCCCCATTGATGCAGTGATCAACTGCGCGGCACTGCTGAACACAGGAGAAATCCGGTACACGGCGCCCGACGGAATTCCGGCACTGAAGAAAGCCATCATTCGCTATACCGAAGAGCACTACAAGAAGATAGTGTCGGCAGACAACGTGATCGCTTCGGGCGGCGCCAAGCAGGCACTGATGGTGCTGCTGCACGCCATCCTGGATCCGAAGGAAGAAGTGATCTTTCCGGCTCCCTACTGGGTGAGCTATCCGGAGATGGTGAAGCTCGCGGGCGGTGTTCCCGTGCCGGTCACCGCGGAGGACGGAACGTTTTTTCCAACCGTCAAAGAGATCGCGGAGGCGTGCGGTTCCTACACCAAAGCCATCGTTCTGAACAGCCCCAATAACCCTTCGGGTGCCATGTACTCCAAGGATTTCGTCCAGGAGATGGTCGAGTTTTGCGAGAAGCGAAGCCTTTATCTCATCCTGGACGACATCTACAACCGGTTGGTGTTCGACGGCAAGAGCGCGCCCATCGGCTACGACTTCATGAAAGTGCCGCTCGAGCAATCGAAAGTGGTGGTGATCAACGGGGTCTCGAAGATGTATGCCATGACCGGGTTCCGCATCGGTTGGGCGATCGCTAATGAGCCGCTGATCGAGGCCATGGCGACCATCCAGTCGCAACAGACCTCGGGACCTTCTTCCCCGGGGCAGTGGGCAGCCGTGGGCGCGCTCAACGGCGTGCAATCGTCGGTCGAGAGCCTGCGGGTCACGCTGGAGAACAACCGGAACGTGATGATGGAACGCTTGCACGCTTTCGACGGCGTCAAGGTTCACAAGCCGGACGGCACTTTTTACTGCTTCCCGGATTTCAGCGCATACATGAAGGATTCGCAGAAGCTCTCCAATTTCCTGCTGGAGAAAGTGCGGGTGGTCACGGTGCCAGGCAAGGAATTCGGCTTCGAGGGGCATCTCAGGCTGAGTTACTGCGGCACCATCCGCGATGTCACTGAGGGCCTGGATCGTATCAAATGGGCGCTCGATCCGAATTCATCCAACGAACTCTACCTCGGCGACCGCAAACTTGTGAGGGATTGGCAATGAACATTTATCTCGACGTGCAATCTCCCGCTGTAAAAGAGGCCGGGAAGCTGGCCAGCGCCTACGGCCTCGCCAACCATGGGCTGGTGAATCTGCGGCGTGCTTACTGGAATCTGCCGACGCCGGCGCTTTATGAGGAGAGCATTTTCCGTTCCGAGGGCAGTCTCTCGCACCTGGGACCACTGGTGGTGGACACCGGCAAACACACCGCGCGTGCCGCGGCTGACAAGTTCGTAGTACGCGAGCAATCCACCGAGGAGAAGATCTGGTGGGGCCAGTACAACCGGCCCGTCACCAGCGAGAATTTCAGCGCGCTGCTGTCGCGCCTGCAGGGCTACCTGCAGGGGCGCGACGTTTTCGTGCAGGACTGCTTCGCGGGGGCCGACCCGGAGTACAGCCTCCCCATCCGCATCATCACGCAAAAGGCGTGGCACAGTTTGTTTGCCCGCACCATGTTCCTGAAGGTTCGGGGTCAAGACGCACTCCAGCGGCATATGCCCGAATTCACCGTGATCGCGGCGCCCTCGTTTCTGGCCTCGCCCATGGTGGACGGCACACGTACGGAAACGTTCATCATTATCAATTTCCGGGAACGACTGGCCATCATCGGTGGCACCAGCTACGCCGGGGAAATCAAGAAGACCATCTTTACGGTCCTGAATTTCCTGTTGCCGCTGCAGGGCGTGCTCTCCATGCACTGCTCGGCCAACGTCGGCGCCGACGGCGATGTCGCAATTTTCTTCGGGCTTTCGGGCACCGGCAAGACGACGCTTTCCGCCGACCCCAGGCGACACCTGATCGGCGACGACGAGCATGGCTGGAGCGACAACGGAGTGTTCAACTTCGAAGATGGCTGCTATGCCAAGGTGATCCGTCTGTCGCCGGAGGCCGAGCCGCAGATTCATGCTTGCACGCGGCAGTTTGGGACCGTGCTGGAAAACGTCACCTTCGATCCCGTCTCGCGGCGGCTGGATTTGGACGACGACACCCTGACGGAGAACACGCGGGCGGCTTATCCGCTTTCCTACATCGCGAATCACCTGCCGGAGAAGCGCGCCGGGCACCCGCGGAACGTCATTTTCCTTACCTGCGATGCCTCCGGCGTGATGCCGCCCATCTCCAAGCTCACCCCGGATCAGGCCATCTACCATTTCATTTCCGGCTACACCAGCAAGATTGCCGGCACCGAGATCGGGCTTGGTGTGGAGCCCGAGATGACCTTCAGCACCTGCTTCGGTGGCCCATTTATGGTGCATCACCCGCTGGCCTACGCGGAACTGCTGAAACAAAAAATCCAAAAGCACGGCGCGCACGTGTGGTTGGTCAACACGGGCTGGACGGGCGGACCGTTTGGCGTCGGCAAGCGCATCAGCATTCATCACACCCGCGCGCTGCTCAATGCGGCGCTCAGTGGCTCACTGCTCAAGGTGGCGTACAAGAAAGATCCAGTTTTTGGCTTCGATGTGCCGGTTGAGTGCGAGGGCGTGCCGTCGCAGATCCTGGATCCGGCGAACACCTGGCCCAGCCGGGATCAGTATTTTGACAAGTATGATGCGCTGGCGGCTCGCTTCATCGAAAACTTCAAGCTGATGATGGCGGAGTGCCCGGAGCACATACTCGAGGCCGGGCCGAAGCGTCTCACGACTGGGTCGGTTCGCTAAGAGCAGGTCCATGCGGTGGCGGCAAAAGTCCATCGCAGAGTACAAGCTGACTTCGAGAAGGTTTCACCGGAAAGCGCAATCTTGAAGCCCCTTCAGGTCCATATCTCGATCGGTTCTGCAGAGACTAGGCCGGGAGCCAGCCGTTCCCGCTACAATGTCCGCATGAACTCCGTCTCGCGGATTTTTCTCGCCGCCATCGCCGCATGCGCTCTACTCTCTTGCCTCTGCGCTCAGGCCGCACCTCCGACCATCAGCCATTGGCAGCGCGCGTCCGACACCCCGATTCTTTCTCCTCAGGGCGACGGCTGGGAATCCGCCGGGACGTTCAATCCGTCCGTCGTCTTGTTTCACGGAAAATTCGTCATGCTCTACCGCGCTCAGGATCGCGCCGGCACCTCGCGCCTCGGCTATGCCGAGAGCACCGACGGCACCCACTTCCGCCGGCGTCCACAGCCCGTGCTCTCACCAGAGATGGACTACGAGAAAGACGGCGGAGTTGAAGACCCACGCCTCGTCAAGTTCGGCGGCACTTACTACCTGACCTACACCGGCTACAACAAGAAAGACGCCCAACTTTGCCTGGCCAGATCGAGAGACCTGATTCACTGGAAGCGCATGGGGGTGATCCTTCCCGCCTACAAAGGCAAGTGGAACGTCCGCTGGACCAAGTCGGGAGCCATCGTGCCCGAGAAAATCGACGGCAAGTACTGGATGTATTTTCTCGGCACTGCCCCCGACAAGACCGATCAAACTGGACTCGCCTACTCAACCGACCTCGTCCACTGGACCGAGGCGCTCGACACCCCCGTGCTCCCCGTCCGTCCCGGAAATTTCGACTCGCGTGTAGCCGAACCCGGCCCCGCCCCCATCCTCACCGCAACTAGCATCATCCTCCTGTACAACGGAGCCGACGACAACCTCGTCTACCGCACCGGCGTAGCCATCTTCGACCGCAAAGACCCGCGTCATCTGCTCACGCGCAGTTCGGACCCCATCTTCGCGCCCGACAAGGATTGGGAAAAGGTCGGCCAGGTTCCAAACGTAGTATTCGTGGAAGGCGCCGCACCGCAAGGCGATCACTACCTCTTCTATTACGGCGGCGCCGACAAATACGTAGGAGTCGCCGAAGCGGAAGTGTCGATGGACTCGGCCGCAATCGCAAACAAATAAGCCATTGCGGAAGACGCTTTTTCCCTTGACGTCACTTTGCGATTCACGTCACTATCAATCATCCACCCCAGATCTTTGACAATTTGCACCTCTAAGTCCAATAAGTCCAAAAGAATCTAGATTTTGCAATTAAGTCCTTAGGAATCCTAGATTTAGATAGTAGTCTCACGCTAAATCATTGATCCCAATAGACCATGGGGAGGGGGGTACCCCACCGTTGCCACACAGTTAACGCGAGGATTTCAATGAAATTTGGCGTCATTATTTTTCCCGGCTCGAACTGCGATCACGATGCTTTCTGGACCATCCAGCAGGTTGCCAAGCAGCCCGTAACTTTCCTCTGGCACGACTCGCACGACCTCCAAGACTGCGACGCCATCATCGTCCCCGGAGGGTTCGCATACGGCGACTACCTGCGCACCGGCGCCATCGCCAAGTTCTCGCCGGTAATGGAATCCGTCCGCAAGTTCGCCGACGGTGGCGGACTGGTCCTCGGCATCTGCAACGGCTTCCAAATTTTGTGTGAGTCGGGATTGCTGCCCGGAGCGCTGATGCGCAACATCGGCCTGAAATATGTCTGCAAGCCGGTGCAGGTGAGAGTCGAAAGCAACGAGACTCCGTTTACGAACACGTGCCGCGAGGGCGAAGTACTGACCATCCCCATCGGCCACATGGAAGGCAATTATTTTTGCGATGAGGCAACACTCGCGGAACTGAAGCGCGACAACCGCATCGTCTTCCGCTACTCGAACTCGCAAGGCGAAATCACACCGGAAGCGAATCCTAACGGATCGCTGGAGAATATCGCCGGAATCTGCAGCCCGGGACGCAACGTGCTGGGCATGATGCCCCATCCCGAGCGCGCCGCCGAACCGGAACTCGGCGGCACCGATGGATGCAAGATTTTCGAGTCGCTGGTAGGAGCGGAAATAGGTCTCAGGTCTTAGGTGTCAGGTCTCAGGAAAAACAAAATCAACCAATGTTTCCTGAGACCTGCGACCTGCCCCCTGAGACCTGCCTCGAGTTTCCTGAGACCTGCTCTAATACGCCCAGCGGAGGAGCGTCGCGCCAACCGTGAATCCCGCACCCACCGACGCCAGCAGCACCAGACTTCCCTTCTTGAGTTTGCCTTCCTGGCGCGCGGATTCCATGGCCAGGGGAATCGTTCCCGCGGTGGTGTTTCCGTAGCGCTCGATGTTAATGATCACGCTTTCGGGACGCAGATTCAGACGATCGGCAGTCGCGGTGATGATACGTTTGTTTGCCTGGTGAGGAATAAAGGCGTCGATCTCGCTCCCCTTGATGTTGTTGTGTTGGAGAATTTCTTCGCAGAGCGCCGCCATCTTGCGCACCGCGAACTTGAAGACCGCTGCCCCGTCCTGATGAACGAAGTGCATCTTCTTGTCCACGGTTTCGTGAGTCGATGGATTCAGGCTTCCGCCACCTGGCATATACAGCGAGCACCCGCCCGATCCATCCACTTCGTGCAGAAAGTCAATGAGCCCGACGGACTCGTCTTCGGTGGGTTCGAGCAGGACCGCACCCGCGCCATCGCCAAAGATGACGCAGGTCGCGCGGTCGGTGTAGTCGATGATCGACGACATCACGTCAGCGCCGATTACGAGCACTTTCTTATGGGATCCGGTCGCAACGAACTGCGCTCCTACTTGCAACGCGTAAACAAACGCCGAACAGGCAGCCAAGAGATCAAATCCCCAGACATTTTTCGCACCGAGCTTGTGTTGCACGAGGCAAGCGGTCGCAGGAAAAAACATGTCGGGCGTGACGGTCGCAACAATAATCGCGTCGAGATCGGAAGGTTCGATGCCGCGTTCGGCGAGCGCTTTCTTCGCCGCCTCGACCGCAAGATCGCTGGTCGCAATCCCCTTGTCCACGATATGACGCTCGCGGATGCCGACGCGCTCCATGATCCATTGGTCATTGGTCTCGACAAGCTTTTCGAGGTCGGCGTTAGTGAGAAGGCGAGGCGGAACGTAGGTGCCGAGAGCGCTGATCTTAACGCGCTGAAGCTGGCTCAATGAGGTCTCCTCGGGTGCATAGTGCGATATAAAGTGAATGGATTATTTTGAACGATGAGGACGAGAATGTCTAACCGAGCTTGAAGCAAGGTCTCAGGTGTCAGTCTCAGGAAACCCGTGACGGTGAAATGAAATTGATTTTTTCCTGAGACCTGACACCTTGGACCTGAGACCTGCTCGCCAAACCGCTAAGGGAGGCGCGCAGCCAGCTCGCCGAACAGCGGCACTTCGAAGCGCTCGCCTTGCCATGCCTTGAGTGACAGAACAATCCACAAGAACAACATGGCCAGCGAAGCCAGAATTCCAAACAGAAGAAAAACCATGGCAGCGGCGACATTCGAAAGGAAGAGTGCGGCGATGGTCAAAACGAAAAAGACTCCCCAGAGCAAAATGCTTTGCCAAGCGTGAAAGCGGACAAAGCGGTTATTGCGAAATGCCGGCAGAAACAAGAGCACTGCGGCAGGGAGCAAAGGGAGATAAGCGACAGACGCGGCCGCCCGGTCCGCGGGAAGAAGCGGCGTCATCGACCATCCGCAACCCGGACAGAATGCCGAGCTCGCGGGCATCACCGTTCCGCAATGGGGACACTTCACGGAAGCTTGCGCCGGATTCGCTGGGCTATTCTCTGGACTAGACAATTCGGCGTCCATTCCTCTTCTTTCGGCATTCTTCGCAAACACCATAAATCTGAAAAGTGTGGCGGGTGGTAACGTAACGGTGCTTGCGTCCGATCTCCTGCTCGATTTCTCCGACTTTCTCCGAGAAAAATTCGACCGAAGTGCCGCACTCGGTACACACCATGTGGTGATGACTGCGGCGGTTGTACTGGTGTTCGTAGCGCGCGATGCCGTCGTGAAAGGCAACCTCGCTGGCCAGGCCGCAACCCGCCAGAAGCTTCAGCGTCCGGTAGACCGTGGTGAAACCGATGCGCGGGTCGGTTTTCTTGACCAGTCGATGCAATTCGTCGATCGAAAGATGTTCCCGAGTTTCCAGGAAGGTCCGCAGAATCGCGCTGCGTTGTTCGGTCTGCTTCAAGCCGACGCGACGGAGATGCTGCAGGAAGATTCCCTCCGCTTCGCGGATGTTCTCCTGCGAGATGGTCGGCTGATCGTCGATTCGTTTCTGCAACATGTCAGGCGGCGCGAACACTCAAGATGATAATGCGCGCCGAGGGTTCCAGACATGATACTTGGCGAGATCGGGTTGCGCCAATCGGCTCCCCTCCCGCACCTCGGAATTACTCACCTCGATCAACTCGTTTACTCCTTTCACCTGTTTACCTTAGGAGATATTGAGGCTGGTTTCTTACCCCCTCCCCCCCCCACGATTTTTTCGTAACTCATTCAATAATAAAGACTTAAACGTAAAGTATTCCGGAATAAGGAATTAGGTTGTCAAAGAGCGCTGAAAATGGGTTTGGGGCAGCTTCGAGGGCCGTCCTGGTTGACGGCACACTTCTAGCTACCCCAATTCAATCGCTATTTTCGCGCATGCGCGGGTTGGATGTCTGTGATGACGCTCACCGGCTGGGCGTGATGAAAAAGGTCAAAGGCCCCGCCCAAGCGGAGCTTGGACGGGCCACCCTCAGAGTTTTGAAAGGGTCGGGTAGGGCCACCCGGCCCGGTTCGAGTTCAGTCAGGAGCACCCGGCTTCGGCGGCACTGAAGTAGATTCGGTGGCGAAACGGCAGTAGCCCGAATCGCATCCATCGGGGTGCGCGGTTGTCACCGACACCACGCGCCCCTACAATCTTTCAGTAATGTCTTCTACCACTGCTTCCCTGCCCGAAATCCGCCGACGTAATCCTGCGCTTCGGATCTTCTACTACGCGGTTTGCGTGCTGCTGGTGGCGCTCATCGCCGCCATCTGGTGGCTTTACTCCATTGCCCACTCGGCTCTGCCCCAATTGGATGGCAGCGTCACGGTGCCGGGGATTTCGTCCAGTGTGCGTGTGGTGCGCGATGAGCACGGTATGCCGACGATTGAGGCGGCTACGCTGGAAGACTTATTTTTTGCCCAGGGGTACGTGACCGCGCAGGACCGGCTGTGGCAGATGGACATGATGCGGCGCGCCGCTGCCGGAGAACTTTCGGAAGTGATCGGCGAAGGCACAGTGAAGATGGACCGCGAGCAGCGGATTCTGGGACTGCGGCTTGCGGCCGAAGCGGCGGAGAAGAACATCTCCGCGCGCGACCGGGCTTATTTTGACGCTTACGCTCGGGGAGTAAACGCGTTTCTCGATTCGCACCGCGACCGGCTTTCGCTGGAATTCCGCCTGATGAAGTACACGCCGCGACCGTGGACGGTGACAGATTCCCTGCTGGTTGGCGCGCGCATGGTGCAGGATTTGAACCATTACCGCTACCCTCCGGCGCTGACGCGAGAGAAAATTCTGGCCAAACTGGGACCGGAACTAACGGCGGACCTGTACGTGAATTCTTCGTGGCGGGATCGTCCGCCCACCGAAGTGCGGCGACTGGACGAGGAACCCGCGGTCAACAGCGGCGATGAAGATGAGGATGACGACGAAGAGGTTGAGCCGGCGGGCGGAAACAGCCGGATTACTTCTGCGTCACCTTCCCGGCATGTCCCTCAGGGGCTTCTAAAGAGTGTGAGTGAGAACTGGGTCGTCCCTCCGGGACTTGAATCATTTGTTGCACTTTCCCCAGCGCTGAAGCGCTGGGCTAAGCTCGGTCGCCCCTTCGGGGCTGGATCCTTTTCCGGTGCTGAGTATTCCTCCGGGGGCGGATTGCTTGCCTGCGCTGCATACTCCTCCGGGGCTGAATTCTTTTCTGGCACTGAGTACTCCTTTAGCGCGGAATATTCCGATGATTTGTTCCGGCCGGGGTCGAACAACTGGGTCGTTTCCGGTCAGCATACGGTTTCGGGGAAGCCGCTGCTGTCGAACGATATGCACCTCGACCACCAGATGCCGAACCTGTGGTTTGAGGCGCACCTAAGAACAACAACGAAGGCCGGCAACTTCGACGTCGCCGGAGTTACGCTGCCGGGAATTCCTTTCGTTATCGTCGGCCACAACCAGCGGATCGGCTGGGGATTCACCAACGTCGGGCCAACGGTGGAAGACGATTTCATTGAGGAGTTCAATGCGCAGGGGCAGTACAAAACTCCGGCGGGATGGCGCGATGCGCAGCACCGGCAGGAGACGATTCACGTCAAGGGAAAACCGGACGTGACGCTCGACGTGGTGACGACGCGGCATGGACCGATTATCACGGAACTGGTTCCGGGCGAGACGCGCAAGATTGCCTTGCGCTGGACGTTGCAGGACGGCATGGGACTGATGTTCTTCGACGTGAACTCCGCCGAGAACTGGGACCAATTTCGCAAGGCCTTCTCGACCTTTGGCGCGCCGGGACAAAACGTGATGTACGGCGATGTGGATGGTCACATTGGTTATCAGGCGACGGGACGAGTGCCGATCCGGGCGGCGGGCGATGGCAGCCTGCCGGTGAGCGGCAGCGATGATGCGCACGAGTGGAAAGGCTGGATTCCTTTCGACGAGATGCCGCATGTTTATGATCCGGCGAAGGGAATTCTGGCCACCGCCAACGGGCGCATCACTCCGGACGGCTACAAGTATTCGATCAGCACGGAATGGGACGCGCCGTGGCGCACGGATCGCATTTACCGGGTGCTCGAATCGGGAAAGAAGTTTGTGCCGGCGGATATGCTGGCGCTGCAGATGGATGTGTCGTCGACCTACGACCGGCTCTGCGCCGACAAGTTTGTGTACGCGGTCGATCACGCCACGAGCGCCTCAGACCGGGCGAAGCGCGCGGTGGAGATTCTGCGCGACTGGGATGGGCGCATGTCGGCGGATTCAGCGGCGCCGACGATTGAGACAAAGGCGCGTCAGGAGTTGGCGCGGTTGCTGCTGGAGCCGAAGCTGGGTGCGGCGGCGGATGGTTCGGCTTCAAGCCCGAATTCAGGCGCGGCTTCGAGCGCGCTGAGTTGGAAGAGCTATCGCTGGGCGATGTCGTCGGTCTGGCTGGAGAATGTGCTCACCAAGCAGCCGGCGCGCTGGCTGCCGCCGGGATACTCCGACTACGGGAGCCTGCTGACGGCTGCGGTTGAGAACGCCGTGAAGCAAACGGGAGTTGCTTCGGGAGCCGCATCGAGAGTTGCTTCGGAAGTTCCTTCCGACCTCAGTCAATGGAAGTGGGGAAAGTATTATCCGGTTGCAATCGATCAGCTCGTGCTCAGCCAACTTCCGGTGATTGGGCGCTTCACGGGTCCGGGATTGCATCCGTTGAGCGGGAGCACGTATACCGTGAAGGCGGTGGGCCGGGGGTTTGGTCCTTCCGAGCGGCTGACGTGGAACTTTGCGAACTTTGACGAAAGCACGCTGAACGTGGTGACGGGAGAGAGCGGGATCTTCCTCAGCCCGTATTACATGGACCAGTGGGCGGCGTGGTACAGAGGCTCGACGTTCGCGTTTCCCTTCTCGCAGGCTGCGGTCGAGCAGCACAGGGCGCATGAGATAACAATGGTGCCGAGGTAGCGACGGAGTCGTTGGTCGTTAGTCGTTGGTCGCCCGCTATTCGCTGTTCGCTTTTCGCTAGAACCGAGAGCGAACAGCAAACGACAAACGGCGCCCCTCAAAAGTCGACGGTCTTGACATCGACGAAATTGCCTATGAGGTTGCTGACCTGACCGGGGTTATTCGGATCGTTCGGGTTGAACTCCAAGGCATCGGTCGTGGTGTCGTAGATATAGAGCGATCCACCCTGGAGGTTCTGGCCCTGGATCACATAAACCACGTCGCGTGTCGCAATGGGCTGGATGCCGGTCACGTCTCCGTTCGTGGGAGGGATTACGACGGCGCCGGTTTGTGTGTTGTAGATGGAAAGGCAACCACGGACTTCGGCCCCTTGCGGCGGCGGGACGGGCGCAACAACCTCGGTGCAGGTGCGCGCGCCGATGAAAAGCTGTCCGTTGGCGCCTAGCGACATGCGGCTGTGATATCCGTCGGTGATGATGATCGGGGTGCTATTGGTGGCGGTCATGTGGCTGAGGTCGAAAACGGTGAGGAGGCCGCAGGAGGTCGCCTGCGTTCCAGCGGGGCAGGGCTGAGGCGGTGCGGGAGTTCCGGCAAGATACATGGTCGAGTTGTTGACCAAAGCGACGGTGGCGGCCGGAACAGGAACAGCTGTGCCTGGGGTTGGGGGGTTCGTCGTCAAATCGAGAGGTTGAACGCTAGCCTGTTGTCCGCCGCACTCGGCGCCGCAATTCACCACGTAAGCGGTGGTGTCGTCGCTGTTGAAATAGGCCCACACTGGATGGTCAAAGCCCGGCACAAGACTGATGACAGCACTCGCCGTTCCCAAACTCGACGGAGTGATCACCGCAACCACGTTCGGGACGGAATCGGAATTCTGGCCGGCGCCCTCGCTGAAAGCCAAGAGGCGAGTGCCGGTGTTTCCGATAGAAAGATAACGGTAGGGCGGGTTGATTCCCTGGAGATTCGGGTCCGCCGAGACGCAGACCGCCGGGGCCGGGTTTCCGAGCGGGCAGCTAATTGTGCCCAAGACCGTCCCCGAACTCAGAGAAATGACTTGAATGACCCCAGGAGATTGCCCCACCACCGGCGCAGTGGGCACGGCGACATAGGCGGTGGAGCTGTCCGGGGAAACGACGAAGCTCTCGGTGACGCCGGGCAAAGTCACGTGACCAGCAGCAGTTTCGGTGGCGTTTTCGATGACGGTGAACTGGTTGTCGGAAAATGGCGTACCGTTACCGCTGAAGACCAGGGTTTGGGCTCGGTTGGGCGTGAGCACCATCATTCCCGGAGTGTTTCCGGCGGAAATCGGGGATATGACCGGACGTACATCCGTTGCAGCGTTGACGATGTACACGCCCGCTGCTCCGGTACCGGATGTGACGCTATTGGTGACGAAGGCGCGGTAGTCGAGACCGCTGGCTTTCGTGCTGCTGGAGGGGCTGCTGCTGCCGCCGCAGCTCAACCACGTCAGGCTGGCGGGCAGCAGGGATAACAGAAGAATCAGGACTCTTTTCAAACCTGGGACTCCAACCTCATGCCGGATAATCACTTGGATGCAAGAAGAGGATTATAGCAAAGGAAAAAACTGGGTTTGAGGGCGCGGCTGAGGAAGCGGGCGGCTGAGGCGGTGCCAGCGGTTTGAAACGACACTTCTTTTGGAACGATACCTCTAAAGATTTCAGACGAAGAACTGCTTCAGCAGGTCCATTCTGACTTGCTCCTTGGCGATGGCTTGCCCGATGCGCTGAAAATTGCCGATCTGATCGACGGCGTCCATTTCGCATACCTTTGCCGGGTCGATGTCGCCGAGGTTGAGCCCCTCGAGGCGCTCGCGCGTCAGGCTGACCGTGATTCGCTGGTAGGTCAGAGCCTTAGACGCTCCCGCGCCGGGGTTAATGAAATCAAGCGCATCGTCGGCCGGCGCGCCGGTGGCTCGGGCAGCATTCGCTTCCGCGGTTGGAGCAGGAGCCTTACCCACCGGCGGTTGGCCGATCAGGTGCATCAGCACATTCTGCTGCAGGTTGGCGTCGTCCATCAGTTCCGTGATCGCGTATCGAGCCCAGTCCAGGAGGTTGTAGCCTGCAGCCTTGCCGGCTGGCACGGTGATCGCGTTGAAGCCGGTACCCAGCGACATCAACAGGAGCTTGCCGGTTCCGGTGGGCCATCCGAACTGATATCTCGGGTCGGTGGCTTCGAGAAAAACCTGCATCGAAGGATTGTTGTAGCTGCTGACGCCACCGTCGATGAACTCATAATCCTGGGGCCGGCCTCCGTCGTTTGGAACGGGAATCGTCTGCGGCGGAAAGTAGGTGGGAGCGGCGGTGCTGGCTCGCACGATCTGCCACAGCGGCAGTCCCCGGTTGTTGGCAAAGTACTTTCCTTTCGGATTATTGGTGAAGAACCAGGTTGTCCCCAGCGTAACGTTTTTGGAGACGATGAGGATGTTGGTACGCAGCTTGCCGCTCCCGAGCGTTGTGTCTTCCCCGAAAACATCTTTCAGGTGCTGTTCGAGCGGACCACTCGGATAGCTGTGCCAGAAACGCTCGGGCAAAAAGACCTTGGTGAAAATTTGCTTTCCAAATTTGAGGTAGAAGTCCCGCAGTTCGGCCGCCTTCAAGCCGAGAGCGAGGCCAACGGCGAGGATGGCGCCGGTGCTGGTGCCTCCGATCAGGTCAAACCGGTCCGAGAGCGGCAGCGAACGGCCGGTAAGCGCGTCGAGTTGGCTTTCGATTGCAATCAGAGCTTCGGCGGGGATCAGCCCTTTCAGGCCACCGCCGTCAATGGACAGAAGACGCATCGGTCGCGTCGCGGAATTCGGGGCGTTGTTCTCCATGATCTCCTCGGGACGTGGTGCTATCGGATAAAAGGAGGGGAAGGTCTGCTAAGTTAGTTCGACTGGCAGGGGCATGTCAAGGCGAAGTCGCCGCATTAAGTAAGAAGGTAGGAGCGCTGAGACTATACGAGATTGGATGCCTTGAGCTTCTGCCTCGCGCCGTGGCGAATCGTGAGTACCCACACTGCTTGCCGACCTTCATCGAGTTCATAGATGACACGATACACGTGAGGTTTCTTCCCGTAGAGCAGGTGCCGCAGCTTTCGCCTTAGCCTTCGAGCTTCAGGTGCGAGAGGGCAGCGATGTGGATACGACTCGAGCGCTTTCACAGCTTCTTCCAGCCCGTTGTACCAGCGAGCCGCCGCGTGTGACTCCGCGGCTTGCTTCTCCACGTAAAGAAATTCAAGATCGTGGGCCGCGCGAGCGGAAAACTCAACGAGGTATGCCATGCTTGCGGCGAAACTCCTCAAATACCTCTCTCGCCGGGCGAGTTCGTCCGTGGGCTACATCATCCAATCCCTGCCGAATGCCTTCCTCCGCATCCGCGCTGGCTGCGATGTCGAGCAACCGCTGATAGGCTCCCACGTCCTGCACGATGGCCGCTGCCTTCCCGTTCACTGTGAGCACTACGGGGCGTTTGCTCTTTTTAAGCTGCTTCATGAAGTCGCCGGACTGCCGACGGAAAGTAGTCAGCGATTGAATATCCTTGGTGAGATCAAGCATGGCGGGCCGCTCCTGTCTGAAACACCTTATTAGATGCTAGTAGCATACTCTATTGCGGTAAGAGAGAAACACCCGGACGGAACTCGGTTCTGCACTGCCAGATGCGGAGACCTCGCTTCTTCTAGTATTCTCAAAGAGATGGCGCAGAACTTTATTGAACGTCTGAAGCAGTCACCTGTGCTCTGCGACGGAGCCATGGGAACGCTGCTCTATGCCAAGGGCATCTTCATCAACCGCTGCTATGACGAGCTGAACTTGTCGCAGCCGGAGCTGATCCGCGGCATTCACCATGATTACCTGCAGGCGGGCGCCGAGATCGTCGAAACCAACACTTTCGGCGGCAACAGCTTTCGCCTGGCACGGCACGGCCTGGTGGACCGCGTGCGCGACATCAACGTGGCGGGCGTTCACCTGGCTCGGGAAGCGGCCAAGAGCTTCGATGCTTGGGTGGCCGGATCGATTGGGCCGTTGGGCGTTCGCATTGAACCGCTGGGCAAGACTTCGTTTGAAGAGGCCCGAACGGCGTTTCGCGAGCAAGCCGCAGCCCTCGTCGAGGGCAGCGTGGATCTGTTCATGCTTGAAACCTTCGGCTACCTAGAAGAGTTGCGCCAGGCCGTGCTCGCCTGCCGCGACGTGAATGCGAACATTCCCCTCGTCGCCCAGGTCACGATTGACGAAGACGGGAACTGCCTCGATGGCTCCGACCCCGAGACCTTCGCCGCCCGGCTGACGGAATGGAACGTCGACGTACTCGGCATCAACTGCAGCGTGGGACCGGTCGCAATGCTGGACGCCATCGAGCGGGTGCGCGCCGTGACTTCCCTGCCCCTGGCCGCGCAGCCCAACGCCGGCATGCCGCGCTCGGTCGAAGGACGGAATATCTATCTCTGCTCGCCCGAATACATGGCCAACTACACGACCAATTTCGTGGCGGCAGGCGTGCAGCTGATCGGCGGATGCTGCGGAACCACGCCCGATCATATCCGCGCTATGAAATCGATTTTGCGGGTGGGCAAAGCCCGAGGCAAGACTGCGATTTCAGCGACGATTCATTCTGGCGCTGCGCCTTCGGCTCCGGCCAGCATTCCCATGGCGGAGCGCTCGCGCCTCGGGGCAAAGCTTGCGGCTGGGGAATTCGTAACCATGGTCGAGATCGTGCCGCCCAAGGGAATCGACATCCGAAAAGAGATCGAAGGCGCGAAGTTCGTCAAATCGGTCGGCGTGGACGCGGTGAACATCCCCGACAGTCCCCGGGCCTCAGCGCGCATGAGCAACCAGGCATTGTCACTGCTGATGCAGCGGGCGGTTGAGATTGAGGCCATTCTGCACTACACGTGTCGCGATAGAAACGTGCTCGGCATCCAGTCCGACCTGCTCGGAGCGGCGGCCACCGGAATCCGCAACCTGATCTGCATCACCGGGGATCCCCCGAAGATGGGGAACTATCCCGATGCTACGGCGGTGTTTGACGTGGATTCGATCGGACTGGTGAATATCGTCCACAACCTGAACCGGGGATTGGACCTGGGCGGGAACCCGATCGGCGCTGCGACCAGCTTCGTTATTGGGGTGGGTGCAAATCCGGGGTTGCCCAACTTGGACGAAGAGATCAAACGCTTCGAATACAAGGTGCAAGCGGGTGCCGAGTACGTGGTGACCCAGCCGGTGTTCGACCTCAGTCTGCTGGAGAATTTCCTGAAGCGGATCGAACACTGTCGGATTCCTGTGGTGGCCGGAATCTGGCCGCTGGTAAGTGTCCGCAACGCCGAGTTCATGAAGAACGAGCTGCGGGTTTCCGTGCCCGATGAAATCCTGGACCGCATGGGCAGAGCCGCAAGTCCAGAAGCAGCTCGCGCGGAAGGCGTGGCCATTGCTCGCGAAATGCTGACGGCGGTCCGCGACCGTGTGCAAGGCGCCCAGATCAGCGCTCCCCTGGGCCGATATGCCTCCGCCGTGGATGTTCTGGAGGCTCTCGGCTCGAAGCGGCCGACTTCTACGTAGTTTTGAAACACCATGTCCAAAAGACTGCACAAATTGTGAAATTTCACTGGACTTTTTGCCCCGGATACGGCATTACAATAGAGTGTAGGAGCAATTGGATTGGTGAAGTTTGAAGAATGCCTCGAGCGTCTCGAGAAGATCGTTCAGGAACTGGAACGTGGGGAGGTTCCTCTGGAGAAGTCCCTGACGCTGTTTGAAGAAGGCATGCAACTTTCCGCAACCTGCCGGAAACAACTGGAGGAAGCGGAAGGAAAAGTAGAGATTCTGTTAAAACAGAACGGAAAGCTGCAAACGGAACCATTCGAGCCCCCGGCCGAGAAAGTGTTGCGCAAGTAACGCTATCGCGCTCGGAATTCATAACGCCTGTGCTAGCAGTTTGCTGCCGCAGCCAAGGCCGCCGCGAATCGCGGTGTAGTCAGGGGGATGTTATGGCACCACTCAGTGTAGTCCTCTATCAGAACGACCCCAGAACTGCACAAACTCTGGCGGTCAGTCTTTCCCAACATTTTGATTCTGTTCATTTGGCCGGCACTTACCAAGAGGTAAGTCCCGCGGTTGCCCGGCACCGCGCCGGAGTGGTAGTGCTGGATTTGGAAATTTCGGGCTCGGGCGAAGTCGAGCGGTTGCATCAGGAGTTCCCCGGCCTTTGCATCGTCGGCACGCACAGGCTTGCAGACGACAAACTATGGGCCGAGGCCATGAGTCTGGGGGCGTCCGACATATGTGAGCCGCGTAACGATGACGTGGTGCAATCCGTGTTGCGCGGGCTCACGCGCTGCGCGGCCGCCTGATCGTTTGTTTTTTCGGTGAAGAAGGGACGCCGCTCGGCGTCCCTTTTCATTTCCGCGAGGCCCGCTTGTTATACTGCGTTGCCATGCTGAAACAAGTTCTGGAGCAGGGACGAGAAGCCGCCGACGCCGCGCTCGAACGCCTCTTGCCGCCGGCTACCCAGCATCCGACTTCCATCCATCAGGCCATGCGGCACAGTGTGTTTGCCGGCGGAAAGCGCCTGCGTCCGATCCTCTGCATGGAAGCGGGGCGCATGATCAGAGCGGCATCGGTCGCCGGAATGCAGGCTGGACCGCCTGCTGGATCGCTGCCCTCGGGCATCGAGCGGGTGGGCGCGGCGCTCGAAATGCTCCACACTTATTCCCTGATCCACGACGATCTGCCCGCGCTCGATAACGACGACCTGCGTCGAGGGCGTCCCACCTGCCACAAGGCCTTCGGCGAGGCCATCGCCATCCTCGCCGGAGACGCCCTGCAGACGCAGGCCTATGAAGTGCTGGCGCAAATCGATTGCCCAGCCGAGGCGCGCGTCGCAATCATCCGGGAAGTCGCCCACGCCACAGGCACCATCGACGGCATGATCGGCGGCCAAGTCGTTGACCTCGAAGCCGAGCACAAGAAGCCCGACCTCGCCACCCTCGAATACATCCACCGTTCGAAGACCGCGGCGCTCATCACTGCCAGCGTGGTCAGCGGAGGAATGTACGCCGGAGCAATGTACACCGGGGCAACTTCTGCGGATATCGGCCGCCTCCGCATCTATGGGCAGTCGATCGGTCTGGCGTTCCAGATCGTGGACGATGTGCTCGACCTGACCCAGACCTCCGAGCAACTGGGAAAAACCGCGGGGAAGGACACGGCGGCGGAGAAGACCACGTACCCAGCGTTATTCGGAATCGAGGAATCGATCCGCAAGGCCGACGCCCTGGTCGATCAGGCATGCGCGCAACTGGACGAATACGGTACAGCTGCGTCAACGCTGAAAGACCTAGCTCACTACCTAGTCGAGCGCAAGAAATGATCGTGTGGGGAAGGGCGCCTCGCCCGTCCAAGCCGAGCGCAGCTCGGCAACCTGCCTGCGGTCAAAAAACTCTGGATTCGGGTCTGGTGCTACCCTAGCTTCCGGCGAGAAAACGGCATCCCCGCACTACCCGGCCTTGAATCTTCTTCCCGCAGGCGATAGAGTGTCTATGCTCTCGCGGCCTCCCGCCTTCCTTATTCCTCACTGGCAATTTGCGCGTAATAGCTGCATTGTGTGTGCAACTAAAGGCGGTGCTTGGACTGGTACCACAATATGTGGTGTTTTATTACTTGACCCGTGCCTGTATTCGCCGTTAGAGTTGGTCAAAAGCGTGGGTGACGTTCCCGGTTCAGGGGGACGGCATCGTACGATGCGGTCGGCGAGGAACCTTGTGAGTTAACAGCTGGAAGTTAACAGCGGAAGTTAACCTCCGGATCCCCGCGATTTGCAGCGCACTCCAGCCAGCGCAAACCGAGTCCGCGGACAGCAGTGTCCGCCTACGAAGGAGTTACTTTGCTCAAACTCAAGAAGCTTCAAATCCTGGGATTCAAGTCGTTCTGCGATCGCACCGAACTGAAATTCCATGGCGAAGGCATCGCCGCCATCATCGGCCCGAACGGCTGTGGAAAGTCGAACATCGCCGACGCGATTTCCTGGGTGCTCGGTGAGCAGTCGGCCAAGTCGCTGCGCGGCTCGCGCATGGAAGACGTGATTTTCTCCGGCACGTGCGACCGCAACCCCACCGGGATGGCGGAAGTGTCCCTGACTTTGATTGACCCGGAAATTTACGGTGGGCCGGATACGAACGCACCCACCGAGATCGAGATTCAAGACGACCTTCCTTCGACGGGAATAAGCTGCGAAGAAAACTGGGATGAAGCGGAAATCCGCGCGCAGGCTGCAGCAGAGACGGAACGGGCCGTCGAGGAAGCCCAACCCGGGAAGACCGAAGAGGTTGAAGGCGAGGCCGCGGCCGAATCGCCAGCTAACGAATCGTCGGCTAACGACGGCGCCGCGGCAGTGCTTGGGACACAGGTAGTTCTGAAAATCCGGCGGCGCAAATTCAATCTGCAGCAGCACCACGTGGGAGAGATTTCGGTGACGCGCCGCTTGTTCCGCAGCGGTGATAGCGAATACCTGTTGAATGGAAAACTGTGCCGGTTGCGCGACATCCAGGAACTGTTTATGGGAACGGGTCTTGGGCCGGAGTCGTACGCGCTCATCGAGCAAGGGCGCATCGGTCAGATTCTGAGCAGCCGTCCGACGGACCGCCGCGCCATCATTGAAGAGGCGGCTGGGATTACGAAATTCAAGACGAGGAAGCGTCTCGCGGAGGCGCGTCTCGAGGACGCTAAACAGAATTTGAATCGCGTGAACGACATTTTCGAAGAGGTCACGCGGCAAATGAACTCGCTTAAGCGCCAGGCCAGCAAGGCCGAGCGCTATGCCAAGCTGCGCGACGAGATGCGCGCCAAGCTGCGGGTTGTGCTCGCCAGCAAGTTCACCCAGATGGACCAGGAGAGCGTGACTCTCGATACCCAGATCCATCAACTGGGCGAGGAGATTCGACAGCAGACCGAAAGCGTGCAGCAGTCGGAAGCCGAGCACTCCGAGCGCACGCAGCGCGGATATGCGATTGAGACGGAGACGCGGCAAAATCGCGACCGGCTCAACCAGATCGCGATTGAAGGTGATCGTGGGAAGGCGCGTAGCCGAACCAACGAAGAGCGCTGCGCGGAACTGATCGTGCGCACGGCATCTGCGGAAGCGGATCTGGCGCAGGCTCAGAATCGGCTCACGGCGCTTGAGGAAGAACGGGATGGTCACCAGCAGTTGCTGGACTCAGCGGCGGCGGACCTCGCGGCGGCCCAGCAGGAGCTTGCGCTCAGCCAGCTGGAAACGGCCTGCGCCGCCACCAACCTCGCGATGCTGGAACAGGAGCAGGAGTCGCATCGGGCGGCCATTCTGGAGGCAGTCGGCGGAGCTTCCAACCTCCGCAATCAGCTCACGCAGTCTCAGGAGCGGCTGGCGGGCATCGGCCGCGAGGAGCAGCGTCTGCGGGTCGAGATGGCAACCGCCTCCTCCCAATCGGAAACTTTCGGCGGACAACGCGGTCAGCTTGCTCTGGAATTCGAAAGCGTTTCGCAACGAGCCAGCGGCCTGACCGCCGAGATCGCGAGCTTGCGTGAGATCCTCGAGAGCAAACGTTCGGCGGAGACCGAAACCAAGAAACACCTCGACTCGATCCGTTCCGAATACGCTACGGCACTCGGCAAGAAGGGGTCGCTCGAAGCGGTCATCGCCGAGCACGGTTATTCCACCGAGTCGGTGCGGCGGCTCTTTCAATCGGGCGCAATGCAGGGCGGAAACACTCCCGCTGGTGTGCTCGCCGATTTCCTCGAAGTCGAACCCCGCTATGAGCGTGTGGTCGAAGACTTCCTGCGCGACGAACTGAACTTTGTCGTGGTCAAGTCGTGGGACGCCGCCGACGAAGGTCTGCGCCTGCTGCGGTCTGACGTCAACGGGCGCGCGACGTTCCTTGTGCATCCTGAGGACTCGCAAGCAAAGTTTTCGTTTCTCGCCGACGAAAGCCATCACTACGCTCCGCTCAACGACACGGTCCTCCCTCTGAAGAACTCGATTCGCGTGCTGAACGGATTCGGCAAGTCGCTCGAAGTGATCCTGCCGAAGCTGGGGAATGGCTACATCGTGCCGGATCCCGCAGTGGCGCGCGAGCTCGCGCTCTCCAGTCCGGACGCGTTCTTCCTCTCCCAGACCGGCGAATGCTTCCACAACGTGACCGTCACTGGAGGTAAGCAACGCAGTGAGGGACCGCTTTCGATGAAGCGTGAGTTGCGCGACGTGCTGCGTCTGCTCGAGGAGCTGGAGCGCGCCCTGCGCGAGAAGGAACTGCTCGCCCTCACCTTAGGGCGCGAAATCAAGGAGCACACTTCCCTGCTCGATCGTCTGGAAGACGAAAAGCGCGAAGCCGAGAAGCAGGCGATGACCTCCGGACATTTGCTGCAGCAGTTGGAAAGCGAAATGTCGCGGGTGCGCGAACGGATTGCGATCAGCGAACGCGAACTGCAACGGCTCGCGGCAGAAAGGCAGGAGCAGGAAAGCCTGATCGCATCGCGGCAAGCGGAGCTGGCCACGATCGAGCAAGCACGCAGCCAGTTCGAAACCCTGCTTGCAGCCGGGCAAGACCGCCTCGCGGCTCTACGTGGCCAACGGGACGCTGCCACTGAAACAACCTCGCAACGCGCCGCTCGCGTGGCCACTCTCGAAGAGCGCCACCGTTCGGCCACGACGTTGCTTCAGCGCATCGAGACCCTTGTTACCGAGATGCGGGAGCGGGCTGGCGCTCTGCAAATCCAAATGGAATCGGCGAGTGCCGAAATCGCACAACGGCAAAACGAGAATGTGCAACTGGCTGAGCAGTTCCTCCAGTTCGAAGCCGAGCGCAATGCTGGAGAAGCGCGCGAAGGCTTGCTACAGATCGAGTCTGAGCAAGTGCGGGCGCGACTGACCGAAATTGAAGAGCTTCTGCGTGACACGCGCCAGCAACTCGATTTGGCTCGTGACCGCCGGGGTGAGCTATCGGCTGCGGCAGCCAAGCTGCAATCCGACCTGCAACACCTGGCCGACACCTGCCTGAACGAACTTGGCATGGAACGTTCGGTCCTGATGGCCGACACGACAATTCCGCTGGTTACCGCGGAT
>Ga0209517_10002023_pt1 | contig 29526 bp, 14 predicted proteins | sample PeaSoiMetSII2010_FD_187695 | JGI IMG/M metagenome (GOLD analysis project Ga0209517, IMG submission 187695) | Peat soil microbial communities from Weissenstadt, Germany - SII-2010 (SPAdes) (version 2) | ecosystem: Environmental > Terrestrial > Soil > Wetlands > Peat | place: Germany...
GTAGCACCCCTAACAGCGCCCGCGCATAGGTATTTACCTTCCGCTCCGGAGTCCCCTTAAGCCTCGGCACCCCACCCGACGCCGTCCCCGACGCGGGTCATTCACCACACAGCCAGGAACCGGGCGGAGCGCGCGCCAAAATGAGAACTGCTGTTGTGTAATTCGTATTTTCTTATGTATTGACAACTAACCCGGAATTCCAGCGTGGCGGGCAAGCGCTGCACGCCACCGGCGTGGAGCGCACCAGCCCAGCCCCGAAGGCTCCTGCTCGCGAAAGTTTTCGGAGTTCGGGGCCCGGAGCTCCTGGCGTTGGCGAGCGATAGCGAGTCAGCCGCTTTGAGCATCATCCGCCATCCGCCCGTCATCTCCCCTCCATTCCCGCCGCCGCTCGCGTCCCGTCCTTTTTGTCCCTGTCGTCCTTTTGGTCCCTTGCCTCCCGTCTCCGCCCTCAGGGCTGAAAGCCCGCAATGTGACTGGGTTTAATTTTGTAAACGGACCATCGCGCAGCCGCGCACGAGGGGGACGGTGAGTTTTAATTCGCCATCCTTGAACTGGCCGCTCAGCGGGACCGGTTTCCCCTTGCCGGGGTGGATGGCGTCGCACCTGGCGGTTTTCAAGCCGGGGACATTGCGGACGCGAACGGTAATCGTTTCGGCCTTGTCGGCAAAGGTCACCGGCAGGGTATAGCCGCCAGGCACCTCGAACAGGTTCACCTTGGCCGCGTCGCTCTCCACGCAATGTGGAGTCAGCACCCATTTCTTGCCGCGCAACGCGTCGAGCAACGGGCCGTAGTCGAGATAAAGCTTGTCGGCGGCGGGTTCCGGGTTGAGGCAGTGGTTATTCCACGGATAGGGCGCGGTGGGATAGATGCCGAGGTAGAGATGGCGTTGCATAAAGGAGTCGGGATCGGGTTGGATCAAAGTCTCGTTGTACGACCATGCCAGCACAGGCTTGTTCAGGCCCAGGAAAGCACTGGTGTTGAGCGGCCGGCCTTCATTTCCCTGCTCGGTGTAGATACCGTCCACCTGACGCAGCAGGTCGAGTCGCGCATAGATCGGATTCACGAAGATCACCTTGTGCGCCGCATGGACTTTCGGACCGAGCTGGGAGAGCAGGCGCATCCACGAAACGCACAGCGAACGCGCGGGCTTGCCGCCGATCCAGCTCAACCCGTCGTCGGCTTTGTCATTGGCGCGGTCCAGCCAGTCCAGGCGATCAATGCAAAAGCCGAAGGAATCGGGAATCCAGCGGAGGTGGCGCTCGGCCTGTTCCAAGAGGAACTTCCGGTAAGCCGGATCGCCGCAATCCGTCACGCTGGCATGGTAACACGTGGCGTCACCCGGCAACAGCACCGCGCCGGGCAGCGCGTACTTCAAAAGCGCGCGCGGGTCTTTCCACAGCTCCGGGTCCCCGGGTTGGGCGGTCGGCGCCCCCGCCATGTTCTTACCAAACTCGGTGACATTGAAATAGTTCAGCACATAGAAGCCGTTGGTCTTCATGTAGTGCGCGTAATCGTTCAAGCGCCGGCAGGTCGTCCAGCGCGGTTTATTGGACGGCGCTTTTTCATCACAGGATCGTTCCCACCTCTCATCCGGGTTTTTGACCGGCGGGATGAACATGCCCATGTAAGGGAAATCGTCGGACATCTTCCAGTTGATGCGAAAGGCCATCTGCCTCAGGCGCGCCACCTCAACCGGATTCTCGTCGCCCGAATACGCACCGCAGCCGGCCATCCGCACGGCCAGCGGATTCGGCGGATTAAAGAACTCCGGATACCGGGCCGTCATCCAACGCAGGCCGCCTCGCCAGTCCGCCTCGTGCGCCACCAGGTCCAGCGCAAAGCGCACCGGCTTGCCGCCACCCAGCCGGTGGTTGGTCCGCCCAAACCGGATCGCACCCGCTGGCGTGGTCGCGAGTCGCGATCCAACCAGAATGGTGTCCTCCGGCGAGAACACCAGGCTCAAACCAACGCCGACTGTCGGTTCCACGAGGGTCGCCAGCGGCAACGCGATATAGTCGCCCCTTTGCACCGGGCCACCGAACGTCCACGTCAGGTTGGCAAGTGGGCGCAGCACTAGCGGATCGCGCCAACCGTCGGCACGATGCTCCGGATCGGACCACGCTGTCCAGAAGCGCGTCGCCTCGGTAGCCGGGTAGCGTAGTCGCGTCTCAATGGTAGTGCTCCACGGCGCGTCGCCGCTGACGAGTTCGATTTCCCAGCGGACACTGTTCTTGGTCGGTCGCCAGCGGTCGGTCAGCGCGCAATGATGGCCGTGCGCATCGGCCAGCGTCCGCGTGAAGGCGTATCCGCCCCCGGCAAGCTGCTTCACGGCGGCCTCGCCAACTTGCCGGCAACCGCCCAGCCGTGTCTGGCAGGTCAACGCCGCCACCGAAGAGCTGACGATGCGACCGTGGGCATCGAGACCGATGGTGAGACCAGGAGTGACGATCCGGTATTTGGCGACGCCGACCTCTTCTGGCTTGGCGCCGAGCAAGACCGGGTCGCACCAGTCGGCGTGGTCGCAATTGATTCCGTCACCGGCGTCGGTCACGACCAGCTTGAGTTCTTCCACGTCGGCGACGTTCACGCTCACCCGCCTGGCCGGTTCGTTCAACCGCATCACCCCGCTCTCGAACAGCTTCCTGCTATCGCCGAAGACCTGGAAGACCACCGTGCTGTTGGTGTAGCCTTTCATCTCCTCATCCACGCCAATCCAGGCGGTAAAGTTCGTGTACCCGCCATCGAGGTCATAAATGATTTCGCTGTTGGCGTGAGTGCCGAGGCCGTGCGCGAACTCGCGGTCGCCGATTTTCAGCGGCAGGCCCTGGACGCTGCGGTCCATTTCCAACTCGCCGTAATCCTGCCGCACGGAGACCGGCATGAGCGACGACAGCGGAACAGGATCCGTCGCGGCAGCGCCAGCGGCGTTCCAGAATGGAAGCAGGGCCACGGCGACCACGGCAAACCTCAGAGGCAGGCGGCGGCAAGCACCCCGACCGGCGGTCGCGAGTTGGTCCGCCATTCCTATGGAATGCTCCTGTGTCGGGTTCTGAGTTCTTATGCGCATGACATTTTCTGGGAAGAAGCTGCTCGCCCGTGAGCAGCCATTTTTTGCGAAATCGCCGAACGGATTACAAGATTTTTTTGGACGTTTATGAATGGCCCCAATGCCCTGCCTCAAGGAAACTGGGTAACTCGCGGGGCTGTGGTAACCAGGTGACCATGATCGCCACGGCCACCCATGTGATCGGTGGAAACCGGCTCGGGCCATGGCCATCCCATTGTGCGACTGCGTTGGTTTGGACATTTCCCGTCGCCAGCTCTGCCTCGCGCGGAGTATCGCTCGCCTCCAACCCCGAACCTGGCCTTTTCGTAGGGTTGGTCAGCGGCTCCAATGAGGATCTCGCTTCTCATAATTATTCCAAATGCAGGCTTCACGGCACCCAAACCGCCCGATAGAAGCGCCAAGGTGAGTTGGTTGAGCCGGAGTCGCTGAAATAAAACGTGCCGATCCCAAGCGTGTTTGTGTCCAGCGGTGTCCAGGTCAGCAGGTTGGTCGAGGTTTCAATGACGACCGTCTGCCCTCCGATCCCCGAGACGTTCAGCAAAAATTTTCCGCCCTGCCCGCCCACTGTTCCAGAACCCACGCCAATTGTGGGCGGCGGCAAAGCTCCTTCGTAGAGTCGCGCACGATAAAAGCGACGCTGGAACAGGTGGGAATTCGCGTCATTGAACATGATTATTCCGAGGCTCGTGACCAGGTTGGTTTGTAGCGGCGTCCAATTGACCAGGTTCGTGGATGCTTCGATGACCACGACCTGCCCGGCCAGGGCGCTCACGTTGAATCCAAAGCCGTTGGTCCGAAAACCAAAGCCGCCATCAGTGGTGAGGATCACCGGAGGAGTTTGCAGGTTCGGCGGCGTGAAGGTCGCGGCGATCGTTTCGAAATAGGAGCCTGAGCCGTCATTTTGGCCACCAGCCGTAAATCCGCGCGCGCGAATGGTACTGTTGGTCGGTAAGGAGACGCCCACGTAAGCCCAACCGTTGGGGATCCGCTGCCCGTCGCCCAGGCTGATCCAATCCACGCTGTTCGTGGAAGCATCGAACGTTGCACCCCAGATTTCGGGCATGGAACCTTCCTGCGACCAGGTAATGGTCGATCCGTCGAACGTGATAGATTGGGCTGGCAGATCGTTGTTGCTCAACGCGCCGATGCAAGTGCAGAGCTGCCCATTTAGGTTCGTGAAAGCGCCCGCGACGAAAATGGCCCCGTTGGTTTGCAGGGCCAGGGAATAAACCCCTGCGTTGGCCCCAGGATTGAAACTGCCGTCCAAGCTACCATCGCTGTTAATCCGGCCAAGATTGGCACGGCTTTGTCCCCCAAGCGCGGAGAAACTCCCTCCCAGCAGAATCTTCCCATTCCTCTGCACGGCGAGGCAGCTAACCGTGGAATTTGCTCCGGGGTTGAACGTGGAATCCGTTGCTCCCGACGCGGCCAACCGAACGAGATTGCTGAACGTGGAGTAGTCCCAAGTGAGATTGCCACCTGCCAGAATTTTCCCGTCCCCTTGGATGGCCAGGCAATCCACCGCGCCCGAGGTGGGGTTCTCACCAACTTGCAAACCAAAGCCCGAGTCTAGCGCGCCGTTGCTGGTAAGCCGCACAAGGAAGGGAACGCTGTACGGGTAAACGAAAGCGCTTCCACCCACCACTATCTTGCCGTCGGGCTGCAAGGCTATCGAATTGAGCTGATTCGGCTGGTAATTATAAGAGTATGGGGGCGCGGGATTAAAAGTCGGGTCCGGGCTGCCATCAGGGTTGAGCCCTCCGAGGTATTTTCGTGGCTGACCGGCTAAATTGGTGAAGGCCCCTGCCACCAGAATTTTCCCATCCGCCTGCACGGCCAAGGCGTTAACCGCAGAACTCGCACCTGGGTTAAAATTGGTATCGACCGAGCCATCGCCATTGAGCCGCCCGATGTTGGTGCAGGATTGTCCATCCAAAATTGAAAAACCACCTGCCACAACAATCTTCCCGTCCGGCTGCAGGATCAGTGATGTCACGGAGCCGTTGGCTGATGCGCTAAAACTGTTGTCCAGGGTGCCGTCGGACTGAAAGCGCGCAATGCCAAGGCCGCCCAGCAACACCTTGCCGTCCCCCTGCACGGCCATGCCATACACGCTGCCGTTCATGTTCGGGTTGAAGCAGTCCGGACTCTGGCAACGGGCCGACATGGCAACGCCAAGCGCCACTAAGAAGAGCATCAACCAGCTCCGGGGAAAGCGCTGGCGGTTTTGCGTAAGTTTCGGACCATGCTCTCCATTAGCGCACATCCTCAATGGCGACAGATTCACGAAATGATTACCATGCACAGTAGGCCGCCAGCGTCAAGCACAAAGGCTCATTCAGCCGCCCGCCCACTCCGCGCCAACCACTAGTTCCTTTTCAAGAAACAACGATGACTGCCAACGATTGCACAGCCACTTTCGCGCGCGGCTCCTAGCGTTGGCGAGCGAAAGCGAGTCAGCCGCTTTGAGCATCATCCGCCATCCACTATTCCGCTCCCCTCCGTTGCCGCGCCCGCTCGCCTCCCGTCCTTTTCGTCCCTGTGGTCCTTTTTGTCCTTTTGGTCCCTTGTCTCCCTTCTCCGCTCTCAGGGCTGAAAGCCCGAAAAGTGAGAGCCGTCACCCACGCAGTGGTGCTCCGAAGGTTGCCGTGGACTTCCAGTCCACGGCAGTCAAACAGCAAAACCCACAGTTACGCAATAAGCCGGCCAGTCTGGGACTGCGATTTTACACCAGGCCAGAATCCGTTACGCCCGAGCGCCAGACACGGTTTGTGTCGAAGCCGGCTCGTGGCCTCGACCATGCCAACTCAAGCCAGGAGTTTTGCGATGGCGCACCGAAGGTCGTCCAACGTGAACGGTTTGTTCAGGATGGCGTCCACCGGGTTCTTGGAGTCGCCAATGTCTTTTCCGTATGCGGTGATCATGAGGATCGGCTGCGCTGGTGCCAGTTTCTTGATGTTGACCGCAAGTTCGTTGCCCTTCATGATCGGCATTTCGAAGTCCGTGATCACCAAGTCGAACTGGCCCTTGCCGAACAAATCCAGCCCCTCAGCACCATCGCCCGCTTCGGTGACGGTGTGGCCGTCGAGTTCGAGCATCAGGCGAAACGCCCCTCGGACGCTCGATTCGTCATCGACCAGGAGTATCCGTTTCCCGCGGATGATGTTCCGTTGCATAGCCAGTTATGAACGGCGACGCAATTGATCGCATCGGCTCAGAAAGTTCCGATCGGCAGCCAGCCTATTTCTCCGCCACCAGCACCTGGTCGTAGGCGAGGCAGCGCAACATCGACACCACCCCACCCGCCACCATCATCTGCAGCCGCTTCCACCTTCCATGGTCATTGGGCCGCAGTAGCCGAACATCGCCTGAATTGGCCGGGCGCTAAATTCATACCAACAAAAACAGGTGCGTTCAATCCTCTTTTTACCACTTCCGTATGACCACAAATATGCGCGTAAACGCATACTCGATATTTATGTGTTGTTGCCGATATTGACAGCTTAAACCCGTGTGAAAGGTGGGCAACCCTTGCCCACCCCTTTCCGGGGGTTCTGGGGGTTTGCCCCACTTTCGAGCCCCGTCCGGTTGACACCCTGGGCACATCGACCTAACGTCGTCTCATGGATTTTCGGCGAAGGCTAAAAGATGAGTTTGGCCGGCGGCGTGGGGCCAACCCGCGTTATTCGCTCCGGGCGTTCGCGCGCGACCTCGACACCGACCATTCTACGCTGTCACAGATTCTCCGCCACCGCCGAAATCTCTCGCCCCGGATGGTGCAGCTTTTCGGCCGGCGGCTCCGGCTCAGGCCGGATGTTATCGTCGAAGCCTGCGTGGCACAGGATGCGGAAGCGGTCTTGCGCCTCGCCGGTTTGCGGTCGTTCCGGCCCGACTCGAGGTGGATCGCGACTCGGACCGGCATCCCGCTGGATGCTGTCAACGCGGCGCTGCACTGGCTTTTGCATAAGCGAGAGTTGGTGATGGCATCGGCTATTTGGTGGGTCCCACGCATCCCTGGCCGACTTTTACTGACGAATCCGCCACCTCAGCCAGCTTGGAAAAGCACTCCACGTCTGGCCCCGAGCGCCGCCCGGATCCGAGGGCTTCCTCGTGCGTCCTGGTCACAAACTCGCCCTGGCCCTCCGGTCCACGACCAGCCAGGAACCTCTGCTGCCGCTCAGAATACTCCCTAACCTCAACCTATTGTTTATGCCGAATCCCGTTGTCCGCTGGCAAATCATTTCATCCGAACCCGATAAAGCTGCAGGGTTCTACCAAAAACTGTTCGAGTGGAAACTTTCCAAAGTCAACGCGCTCGGGTATCGCGAACTAAGCGCCGGCGCCGGGATCGATGGTGGCGTCTGGCCGGCGCCACAGGCTAAGAGCGGGTTCGTCCAGTTGTTCATCGAGGTGGCCGATGTGGAGCAATGCATCGCCAAGGCGACGCGCCTCGGCGCGAAGGTACTGGTGCCAAAGTCCGTGCTGCCTGATGGGGATACCATGGCAGTGTTGCTCGATCCGCTGGGCGTTTCATTCGCGGTTTGCACTCGGCTAACGGCGGCCGCAAAACCGGCGAAATAGGGGGCAGGGGTCGAACTTAGTAGATTGGCCCACATCGGCGGATCCTGTTGAGGAATCTCCGGTTTAACCCGTAGCACGCGAGTGGCAGCCCCGTCAACCGCTGGCGCTGCAAGTTCCGCGCCCCCCAACGTATTCCCAGTATATGAACGCAATCCGGAGAAACCTCTGAGAACAAGAAAATTTACCCTGGGTGCGCAGTGGCTTTCGCCTGAGCGCCCCACCTCACTCCTCTTCCGGCTCGCTCGGTTCCTCCCGGCTCACCGATTCGCGCGGACCCAGCCGCGCCCGCTTGAGCGCCCCTTCCTCTTCGAGTTTCTTGCTCGCGGCAGCGCTGAAACGCGTCCACGGAATCGCCTCCAGCCGCTCTGGTTCAATCGGCTTGCTTGTTAGCTCGCAAATTGCGTAGGTTCCGTCTCGAATCCGCTCCAACGCTTCTTCTATCTCATAAAGTGCGTCCTGTTCCGACGACAGCAAACCCAGGGCGAAATCCCGGTCGAAGGTATCCGTCGCCGCATCCGCCATATGAGTGCTGTAGCTCGGTTGCTCCTCGAGCGCGTCCCGGGCGAGCCTCGTCCGGCTGTTGACCAAGGCATCGTACAATTCCAGCAAATGACCATGATGCTTGCGCCATCGGGGTGGGACGCGCTCTGGTGAAGGAGTCCGGCCCAGAACCTCGGCGGTCGCGCTCCGGCCTTTCCGTTTTGGTCCCGCGTGTCTTTTCGTGCCCATGCCGCATTATGCCACAAAAGTCTTTGGAGAACACCTGGGGGATTCGCCCACGTCGCTTCTGAAAAGGGTTCGAGTTAGGCTGAAGCGAGGTTTGTTGGCGGCTTGCCGTGAGACGTTCACCACGGCCAGTCGCTCCTTCGAACCGCCAAACAAAGAAAATTCTATTATGAAAACGCAAGCCATGATCAAAATGATCACCGTCTCAAGTTTAGTTCTGGCTCTGGGCACCCCGCTGCTCCGCGCCCAGACCAGCTCGACCACTGCTTCGCAGCGCGGTCAGCTTTCCGAAAACGATTACCATTTCGCCGTCAAGGCGGCTCGCGGCGGAATGGAGGAAGTCGAATTAGGCCAGATGGCCGCCCAAAAGGGCCTCAGCCCAAACGTGCGCAACTTCGGACAACGCATGGTGACGGACCACAGCCGAGCCAATGACGAGCTCAAACAAATTCTGGCGCAAAAAGGCGCCCTGCTCCCGGCCAACCTCTCCCATAGCGAGCGCTCCACGTTGGCTGATCTGCAATCCGTCTCCGGCAGAGACTTCGACAAGGCCTATACCAAGGATATGGTCAAGGACCATAAGAAAGACGTGAAGGAATTCGAAAGCGCGGCCAAAGACCTGAGCGATCCGGATTTGCGCGCCTGGGCGCAAAAAACCCTGCCCGTTCTTCAAGAGCACCTTCGGATGGCGCAAGACATGGAAACCAAGAGTTAAGGGTCGCCCCGCGAGAAATTGTGTCTGGGCGCGCGAAGCGGGCTAGAGATCCGCCCGTGCGCCCGGGCCCCGATCAGGCCTGGCAAAGAGGAAGTCTCCCTTGTCTAAAGCTGTTCGAGTTCTTCCAGTCGTCCCCTCCTTCCTCCTTCCTGCATATTTTTCTCGCTCAATGCCCCATACGATGCTATGATTTAGTCATCAGCAACATCACCCACGTCCTGCAAGCCATTGACCGGGGCGACCCCACAGCCGCCGACGAATTGCTACCGCTGGTCTATGGAGAACTGCGCAAGCTCGCGGCCAAAAAAATGGCCAAGGAAACGCCCGGCCAAACCTTGCAGCCCACGGCCCTCGTTCACGAAGCCTGGCTGCGCGTGGCTGGACACGAAAATCAGCGCTGGGATGGCCGCGGCCACTTCTTCGCCGCCGCCGCCGAGGCTATGCGCCGCATCCTCATTGACAAAGCCCGCCGCAAACGCACGGTGCGCCACGGAGGTGGCCAGCATCGGGTTGAACTTGAGGACTCGGCAATCGCGTCCCCAACGGACGAGGATCAACTCCTTGCCGTCAACGACGCCCTCGACAAACTCGCTGCCCGAAACAAGTTCGAAGCCGAATTGGTGAAGCTACGCTATTTCGTCGGCATGACCCTCGAAGAATCCGCCAAAGTTCTCGGCATCTCCGCCCGCACCGCCGACAACTACTGGGCACACGCCCGCGCCTGGCTCTTTGACGAGTTGAAGGCGAACGGCTCCTTGCCCAATGACTAACCCCCCCGATCGCGAAGTGGCCATCTTTAGCGTGGCCCGACGCCTGCCTGCCGCGGAACGCGCAGCCTATCTTGACCGGACCTGCGGCGGTGACGCCGCGCTGCGCCAGCGTGCCGAGGAACTACTCCAGGCCAGCGAAAAAGCCGGCGCTTTCCTGCGAGAATCGGCCCCCGGAGCCCAACGCCCTGTGGAAGCGGCTAGTGAGGCAGATAGTGCCCCAACCGTTCCCAGCACCCTGCCTGCAGAACAGATCGGAGAGCGGATCGGGCGCTACAAGCTGCTTCAACTAATAGGCGAGGGCGGCTGTGGGGTCGTTTATATGGCTGAGCAGGAGGAACCGGTCCACCGCCGTGTCGCGCTCAAGGTCATCAAGCTGGGCATGGACACCAAGAGCGTCATCGCCCGATTTGAGGCCGAACGCCAGGCCCTGGCCCTCATGGATCATCCGAACATCGCCAAAGTATTCGATGCTGGCGCCACCAACACCGGCCGTCCCTTCTTCGTCATGGAATTGGTTCGCGGCATCAAAATCACTGATTACTGCGATCAGAACAATCTTCCCACTCGCCAACGGTTGGATCTTTTCGTCCAGGTTTGTCAGGCGATCCAGCACGCCCACCAGAAAGGCGTCATTCATCGCGACATCAAGCCCTCGAACATCCTGGTCACTCTGCGCGACAGCGTGCCCGTGCCCAAGGTCATTGATTTCGGCATCGCCAAGGCGACCAACGATCAACGGCTGACCGACAAGACGCTTTTCACTGCGTTCGAGCAGTTTATTGGCACGCCAGCCTACATGAGCCCGGAACAAGCCGAGATGAGCGAATTGGGCATTGATACCCGGAGTGACATTTACAGTCTCGGCGTGTTGCTCTATGAGCTCCTTACCGGCCAGACCCCGTTCGATGCGAAAGAACTCCTCCAAGCCGGTCTGGATGCGATGCGCCGCATCATTCGCGAGCAGGAACCAGCCCGGCCCTCGACCCGACTGTCCACGTTGCTTCAAGTCGAACGGAACCGCGTCGCCAACCATCGCCAAACCGACCCCCTCAAGCTCGTTCACCTCCTGCGCGGGGACCTCGATTGGATCGTGATCAAGTCCTTGGAGAAGGACCGCGTGCGCCGGTACGAGACGGCCAACGGGCTCGCGCGGGACATTCAACGGCACTTGAATGACGAGCCGGTGGAGGCGTGCCCGCCGGGCGCGGGTTATCGCCTCGGGAAGTTCCTGCGGCGCCACAAGGGTCCGGCGCTGGCGGGGTCGATGGTGGTGTTGGCACTGGCTGGCGGGATCGTCGGCACGACCTGGGGTTTGGTGCGCGCGGAAAGAGCCCGGCAGGCCGAGGCCACGGAGCGCGCTGCCGCGGGGGCCAGCGAGACCAAGGCCATTGCGCAGAAGCGCGTCGCTGAGGCGGTGGGGACCTTTTTGCAGCAGGACCTCCTGCGCCAGGCGATTGGGACCGAGCAGGCCGATACCGTGCGCAGGCTCGGCGGTGAGTTCGAGGCCAAGGATAACCCGACGATTAAGGAGCTGCTGAACCGTGCGTCGACGGAGCTGACGCCCGAAAAGATCGAGGCGAAGTTCCCTCGCCAGCGCGAGGTGCAGTCGGCCATTCTGCGCACGGTGGGAGACGCCTTCCAGGGAATCGGCGAATACGCGAAGGCGGTGGAGCTCCTCACTCGGGCCAGCAACCTGTATCGGGAAGACCTGGGCCCCAATGACCCGGACACCCTCGCAACCATGGACAATCTGGCCCAGGCGTACCAGAGCTTGGGAAAGCTTCCCGAAGCCATTGCCCTGCTCGAGCGGGTGCGGGTCGCGCGTGTGGCCACGCTCGGCGCCGAGCACCAGGATAGCGTTAACAGCCTGGCTCGCCTGGGCTGGGCGTATCAGGCCGTTGGCAAGCTGGACCAAGCGATCGAAATGTTCGAACAGGTACGAGATTCCAACCTGAAGAAACTGGGGGCCGAGCGCCCGGACGCCCTTAGCATGCTGAACAACCTTGGCTTGGCGTATCAGGACGCCGGGAGGCTGGCCGAGGCTACCAAGCTCTTTGAACAGGTGCGGGAGGCTAGCGTGCAGAAGCTCGGGGCCGACCACCCCGATACCCTCGTCAGTATCGGCAACTTGGCTCTGGCCTACAAGGCCGGCGGCAGACTGCCCGAGGCCATCCAATTGTTCGAGCAGGTCCGCGACGGCCAGGTGAAAAAGCTCGGGGCCGACCACCCTTTCACTCTCATCACCATGAATAACCTGGCCTCAGCCTACGATGAGGCGGGCAGGGTGACTGAGGCGATCTCATTATTCGAGCACGTGCTCGACGCCCGAATCAAGAAGCTCGGGCCGGATCACCCCGATATCCTCTATACGCTAAACAACCTGGCCTCGGCCTACCAGGCGGCTGGAAGACTCCCGCAGGCAATCGAACTGCTCGAGCAGGTCCGCCAGGCCCGGATCAAGAAGCTCGGGCCGGACCACCCAAGCACCCTCCTGACCTTGAACAACCTCGGTTGGGCCTACCAGGAAGACGGAAAGTTAGAGCTAGCGCTGCCACTCCTTCGAGAGGCCGCCGAGGGGATGCAAAAGCGGGAGTTTCGACACGACTATGCCGCGATGATCGTCCCCAACCTGTCCGGTTGCCTCGAACGGCTGGAGCAGTATGCCGAGGCCGAAACATGGGCCCGCTCATGGCTGGCCGCAGTTAAGGAGCAAAACGGGCCCGAATCACAGCTCTATGCCAGGGCACTCGCCGGGCTCGGCCTGAACCTCCTTAAGCAACAGAGATGGACCGAGGCTGAAGTGGTGCTGCAGGAGTGCCTCACGGCGCGCGAGAAAACGCAGCCAGACCTGTTCGCCACCTTTAGTACCAAGAGTTTGCTGGGCGCCAGCCTGCTCGGCCAAAAGCGATATGCTCAAGCGGAGCCGTTGCTCCTTGCCGGCTACGCGGGCATGGAGCAGCGCGAGGACAGAATGCCCTGCGGTGGCGATGTGCGATTACTCCAGACCATCGAGCGCCTGGTCCAGCTCTACCAAGCCACCGATCGCCCGCAACAAGCCGCCGAGTGGAAAAAGAAACTGCCCTAGTAGCTAGGCCCCGACTGCAGTTTGTTTGCGCCTTCGTCTCCGGAATCTCGCATTGGTTGACGGTGGGCCAAATCGGCTCACGCACTGAAATCGAACGAAACCGATTATTAAAAAGTCAACCTATGAAAACATTCACTACGCATCGGTGGACCCGCCTCGGCGCAGCCTCGCGCGCAGCCTGGGCCTGCCTTGGCGTAAACTCACGGCGAAGTCGGGTCCTGCTCGCGCTGATTGTTGGTCTCGGTTTGATACCGGCTCGCTGGATCACGGCCCAGACCTTCACGACGCTGCATAGTTTCACCGACGTCAGTGACGGCGCCAACCCATCGGCAGGATTGATTTCATCGGGCAACACGCTGTTTGGGACGGCGATGGGTGGCGGCAGTTCGGACGCCGGCACGATCTTCGCCGTCAACACCGATGGAGGCGGTTTTACGAACCTGCATGATTTTACGCGAAGCAGCACTAATGCTTCGGGTGCCCTGACCAACAGCGACGGAGCTGAGCCGGTTGCCGGATTGATTTTATCGGGCGACACCCTGTATGGGACGGCAAGTTATGGCGGCAGCTCGGGCTGTGGCACAGTGTTTGCCGTCAATACCAATGGCACGGGTTTTACCAACCTGTATAGCTTCACGGCGACCTCACATACTTATCCTCCTACCAATAGCGACGGAGCTTTGCCGCATGGCGGATTGATTTTATCCGGCGGCACCCTGTATGGGACGGCAGGCCATGGCGGCAGCTCGGGCCATGGCACGCTCTTCGCCGTCAGCACCGACGGCACGGGTTTTACCAACCTGCATAATTTCAGCGCGATCTCTCCTTTTCCTGATTATACCAACTACGACGGTGCTGAGCCAGTTGCCGGATTGATTTTATCGCGCGACACCCTCTATGGGGCGGCAAGTTACGGCGGCAACTGGGGCAATGGCACGGTGTTTGCCGTCAACACCAATGGCACGGGTTTTACCAACCTGCATAGTTTCACGGCAGTTCCCTTTCAAACCCCTTATACCAACGGCGACGGAGCCGATCCGCAGGCCGGTTTGGTTTTGTCTGGCAGCACGCTGTACGGGACGGCGGTTGCTGGCGGCAATTGGGGTAATGGCACGGTCTTCAAGCTCAACACCGATGGCAGCGCTTTTACGAACCTGCATAGTTTCACAGCAACCTCTGGTCCCCCTTCCACGAACAGCGACGGAGCTTATCCGTATGCCGGCTTGACTACGTCGGGCGGCGACACCCTGTATGGGACGGCGAGGCTCGGTGGCCCTTCGGGCTATGGCACGGTGTTCAGTATCAATACCAACGGCACGGGTTTTACGGGCCTTTATTTCTTTACGGTGCCGGATCCAGTTACTAATACCAACCGCGACGGAGGTTCTCCGACGGACGCTTTGAGTTTATCGGGCAACGTCCTGTATGGAACGGCAGACGTTGGCGGCAGTTCGGGCAGCGGCACGCTCTTCAGTCTTTCGTTCGCTCCGAAACTGACCATCACTCCTTCCGGAACCAATGTAATTCTAACGTGGCCAACCAATGTGGCCGGGTTCGATTACATCGGATTCGCCTTGCAATCCACCACTAATCTGCTTTCGCCGGCGGTCTGGACTGCCGTTCTCCCAACGCCCGTCGTCGCGGACGGGCAAAACGCCGTCACCGACCCTGTCTCCGGCGCCAAGAGGTTTTACCGCTTAAGCCAGTAATCGGCCGCCATCCCGACCATGACCAATCCCTCTGATCGCGAACTCGCCGTCTTCAGCACAGCCCGGCGGCTGCCTGCCGGCGCACGTGCGGCCTATCTTAACGAGGCCTGTGCCGATGATGCCGCGCTGCGCCAGCGCGTCGAGGCATTGCTCCTGGCCCGCGAGGGAGCCGGTGCCTTTCTGCACGACCCCGCGCCCGGAGCAGCGCGACCGCCAGCCGGAGCACCTCCTCCAGGCGACGAGGCGACGCGCCTCATCCCTGGTCCGCCTGCCGAGAAGGCCGGTGACCGCGTCGGCCGATACAAGCTGCTCCAACAAATTGGCGAGGGCGGCTGTGGCATTGTGTACATGGCTGAGCAACAGGAACCGGTTCGACGCATGGTCGCCCTCAAGGTCATCAAGCTGGGCATGGACACCAAGCAGGTCATCGCCCGCTTCGAAGCCGAACGCCAGGCCCTCGCGCTCATGGACCATCCCAACATCGCCAAAGTCTTGGATGCCGGCGCTACGAACATCGGCCGGCCTTACTTCGTCATGGAATTAGTTCGCGGCATCAAAATCACCGAGTACTGCGACCAGAACAACCTTCCCACTCGCCAACGGTTGGATCTTTTCGTCCAAGTTTGCCAGGCGATCCAGCACGCCCACCAGAAAGGCGTCATTCATCGCGACATCAAGCCCTCGAACATCCTGGTCACTCTGCGCGACGGCGTGCCGGTGCCCAAGGTCATTGATTTCGGCATCGCCAAGGCGACCAACGATCAACGGCTGACCGACAAGACCCTGTTCACGGCGTTCGAGCAGTTTATCGGCACGCCAGCTTATATGAGCCCGGAACAAGCCGAGATGAGCGAATTGGGCATTGATACCCGGAGTGACATTTACAGTCTCGGCGTGCTGCTCTATGAACTCCTAACGGGTCAAACGCCCTTCGATGCCAAAGACCTGCTCCAAGCGGGCTTGGATGCGATGCGTCGCATCATTCGCGAACAGGAACCTGCGCGGCCCTCGACCCGGGTGTCCACGTTGCTTGAAGTCGAACTGACCCGCGTCGCCAACCATCGCCAGACCGACGCCCTCAAGCTCGTCCACCTCCTGCGCGGAGACCTCGATTGGATTGTGATAAAGTCCTTAGAGAAGGATCGCGCACGCCGGTACGAGACGGCCAACGGGCTGGCGCGGGACATTCAACGCTACCTGAGTGACGAGCCAGTCGTAGCCCGCCCGCCAAGTAATCTCTACCGCTTCCAGAAGCTGGTTCGCCGGAACAAGCTGGCCTTCAGTGTTGCCGGTGCCGTGACCACTGCGCTCGTCATCGGCCTGGGTATTTCCTCATGGATGTTCATTCGGGAGAAACAAGCCCGCCGGCAAGCCGAAGCGGACAGGAAAACAGCGCGGACGGAAGCGGCCAAGAGCCGGCAGGTGGCGCAGTTTCTCAAGGACATGATCAGGGGTGTCGGACCTTCGGTCGCGTTGGGCCGCGACACCGTGATGTTGCGTGAGATTCTGGACCGGACGGCTGGCCGCGTGGATCAAGAACTCACTAGCCAACCGCTGGTCGCTCTCGAGTTGTGCAATCTGGTCGGAGGGGTCTATTGGGAGCTTGGCCAGTATCAAAAAGCCGAGGCCATGCACCGTCAAGCCCTGGAGTTGGCCCGGAGATGGTTGGGCAATCAAGATGAAACCGTGGCCGATTCATTACAAGGCTTGGCTAATGCGCTGCGGCCGACCGCCGACCGGCGGGGGGAAGCCGAAGCGATGCTGCGCGAGGCACTGGAGATTGTCAGAAAAAAGCATGGAAACGAAAACCCCCATGTGGCCGGCTTGCTCCACGACTTGGCCTACGTCATTTACTGGCGGGGTCCGGACCGCTTGCCTGAAGCCGAAACAACGGAGCGCGAGGCGCTGGCAATGCTCAGGAAGCTATCAGGCAATGAGAGTCTTGGGGTCGCCGGCTCGCTCAACAATCTGGCGTTCATGGCCACCGACGAAGGCCACCTCGGCGAGGCCGAAGCCATGCTCAGGGAGTCGCTGGCCATTGACCGGAATCGTTCCCGCGAGGAAACCACTGGTCAAGCGATGACACTCTATAATCTAGCCGATTTGCTGAAGCGTGAACACAAGCTGGCCGAGGCTGAGGCAGCCTATCGCGACGCGCTGGCAATCCGAAAAAAACTGCTGGGCGAGAATCATACAGATACAGTGATTTCGCTCACCCAACTGGCGGACGTGCTGCTGCGCGAAGGCAAGCTGGCAGAGGCAGCCAGCTTGTGTCAGGAGGCGTTGACCGGACACCAGAACCAACTAGAAAGCGTGGTCGGTTTATTCGGCCGGATGGGCCGGTGGACAGATGCGGCTTCCTGCTGTTCCAGGCTCATCGAGTTAGAACCTACGAGCCACTGGTTTTACTTTGTGCTGGCGCCGCTTCTCGTGCAAACCGGCGACCTCGAAGGCTATCGCCGTCTTTGTGTACAGTTCCCGGCGCGATTTTCCGGGACCGGAAACCCCATGATAGCGGACCGGGTCGCCAAAGCTTGTTTGCTACAGCCTTTGCCTGGAGTGGACCTTGTCGTCATCGACCACTTGGCTGAGACTGCCGTCTCGCTAGGATCCACCGACCGCTATCTCGCCTATTTTCAGGTCACAAAAGGGTTGGCGGAATTCCGGCAGGGACGCTTCACCGAGGCAGCGGTGTGGCTGCAGAAAGCCATTGACAACAAATCAAACCCGGACGCCAACCGGTATCTTGCAGCCTACGTGATTTTGGCCATGACAGAGTCTCGAATGAAGCGAACAGACGAAGCTCGCGCAGCCTTGGCCAAGGGGATTGAGATTGAGAAAGGACTACCGCGCTTGGGAGAGGATCTGGGCGGTTTTTGGATGGACTGGATCATCGGTCACGTCCTGCTCAAGGAAGCCAAGGCACTTATTGAGGGCCCTTCTGTTGTTGAGCCGGCGGTCCTGAAATGACTTTCCCGACGCTCCGAGCGTTAGGAATCTATTCCTCCGATGCTGCGCTTCTTGCGCGGCGCTTCGCTTTGTGTGATAGAGTGCTCAAATTACTCATGCCATCCATGAACGATCCCCCGGATCGCGAACTTGCCGTCTTCAGCACAGCCCGGCGGCTGCCTGCCGGCGCACGTGCGGCCTATCTTAACGAGGCCTGTGCCGGTGATGCCGCGCTGCGCCAGCGCGTCGAGGCATTGCTCCTGGCCCGCGAGGAAGCCGGTGCCTTTCTGCACGACCCAGCGCCCGGAGCAGCGCGACCGCCAGTCGGAGCACCTCCTCCAGGCGACGAGGCGACGCGCCTCATCCCTGGTCCGCCTGCCGAAAAGGCCGGCGACCGGATTGGCCGCTACAAGCTGCTCCAACAGATTGGCGAAGGCGGTTGCGGGGTCGTGTACATGGCCGAGCAACTGGAACCGGTCCGACGCGTGGTCGCCCTCAAGGTCATCAAGCTGGGCATGGACACCAAGCAGGTCATCGCCCGCTTCGATGCCGAACGCCAGGCCCTGGCCCTCATGGATCATCCGAACATCGCCAAAGTCTTGGATGCCGGCGCCACCAACACGGGCCGTCCCTTCTTCGTCATGGAATTAGTTCGCGGCATCAAAATCACCGATTACTGCGACCAGAACAATCTCCCCACTCGCGAACGGTTGGACCTTTTCGTCCAAGTTTGTCAGGCGATCCAGCACGCCCACCAGAAAGGCGTCATTCATCGCGACATCAAGCCCTCGAACATCCTGGTCACTCTGCGCGACGGCGTGCCGGTGCCCAAGGTGATTGATTTTGGCATCGCTAAGGCGACCAACGATCAGCGTTTGACCGACAAGACCCTGTTCACGGCGTTCGAGCAGTTTATTGGCACGCCAGCCTATATGAGTCCGGAACAAGCCGAGATGAGCGAGTTAGGGATCGATACCCGGAGTGACATTTACAGCCTCGGCGTGTTGCTCTATGAGCTCCTTACGGGCCAGACACCTTTCGATGCCAAAGACCTGCTCCAAGCAGGCCTGGACGCGATGCGCCGCATCATTCGCGAGCAGGAACCGATACGCCCTTCCACGCGCCTGAGCACGATGCTCGCGGGAGAATTGGCGCGGGCTGCAAGTCATCGCCAGGCCGAGCCTTTCAAGCTGATTCACCTGGTACGCGGTGACTTGGACTGGATCGTGATGAAGGCGCTGGAAAAGGAGCGCGCGCGCCGTTACGATACCGTCAACGGGCTGGCGCTTGATGTTCGGCGCCATTTGGAACACGAGCCAGTCGGGGCCCGCCCGCCAAGTAATTTCTACCGGGCCCAGAAACTGATCTACCGGAATAAGGGCAGCGTGGCCGCCGGGGGCGTTGTCGTCGCCGCGCTCCTGGCGGGAGGGATTGTGAGCACCTGGCAGGCGGTGCGGGCGCGCCGCGCAGAGCACTTTGCCAGGCAACAAGAACAGGGAGCGCGCAAGAATCTCTACGCGGCGGACATGAACCTCGCCCACCAAGCCATCGAAACGGGGAACTTTGGCCGTGCTCGCTCTTTGCTCCAGGCGTACCGACCGGCGCCTGGACAGGAGGATTTGCGGGGCTTTGAATGGCGCTATCTCTGGGCAGCCTCGCGCGGCGACAGCGTTGCGACCTTGCGCGGCCACGCCAACGTGGTTTCCTCCGTCGCGGTCTCGCCGGATGGCAAAACCGTGGTTTCGTGCAGCCAGGACCGCACCGTCCGCCTGTGGGATGTCGCGTCACGCAAGCCTCTTGGCACACTGCCTTTGTTTAAGGGCATGGTTCATACGGTGGCCTTTTCGCCCGACGGCAAGCTAATTGCCGCCGGGAGCGGCGTCGAGGGAATGACTTTGTGGAGCAGCGAATCCGGGAAATTGCTCTGTTCTCTCAGTGGGGACAACGCACGAGTTACGTTCTCGCCAACGGGCTCGCTGCTCGCCTTCGGCACCAGCAAGAGTTTCTTCGATTCCGACGGCCAGTCGGTCACGTTGTTCAATTATGCCACGGGTAAGACTGTAGCCACCTTCGCCGAAGGGGGCAGCCGCGCAGCTTTCTCACCGGACGGCAGGTTGCTGGCTTTGGCGGGGAGAAGCGACGCCGTGCGGCTGTGGGACATCACGGTAGGCCGGGAAGTCGGCGCGCTACGCAAAGCCAGCACGGTCCGAACGCTCGCCTTCGCTCCCGGCTCCCGCGAACTGGTGGTCAGTTATTGGTCGGGCGCCGTTCACGTCTGGGACGTGGCCCGTCAGAAGATTCTGACCTCGCTGACGGCACACGCCGCCCCGGTGCGGGACATCACTTTTTCTCCAGACGGCCAGACGATGGCCACCGCGAGCTCCGACCAAACCGTCCGGTTGTGGGACGCTGCGACGTGGCAATCCAAGGCCGTGCTGCGCGGCCACGGCAATGAAGTCTGGGGGGTAGCCTTCACGCCCGATGGCCAAACAGTGGTTTCGAGCAGCAAAGACGAGACCATCATGCTCTCACCCGCTCGGCCGTCTCGCTCCCTCGACAACATTGGGGGCATTGGAGCACCGACGCGGGTTTCGCCTGACGCGTCGCTTGTTGCCGCCGTGAGCACAAACGGGGTCGTAGGCCTTTGGGACTTACGCACAGGCCGGCGCCTGGAGGAGCTTTCTGGTGAAGCCTGGCCGCTCGCGTTCTTAAACGCGGGCAAGACCCTGGCCACGATGAGCAAGCGCAGGACTTTGACCTTCCGGGATCTCGCCACCAAGTCTATTGAGTCCCAAACCATCTTGCAACAGGATGGACAAATTCAATGGTCCGTCCTCTCGCCGGACGGCCAAGTGCTGGCCAGCAGCATCGGAACAAGCCAGGAGAGTCCCATGAGTGCTGACAGTCAGCGAATACACCTTTGGGATGCCCGTACCGGCCAGCCACGCGGTGTGCTGGAGGGCCATGCCGGCGGTCCGAACGCACTGGTGTTCTCACCCGACAGCAGGACCCTGGTCACGGTGACCTGGAACCGCATCCACCTCTGGGATGCCGCCTCCTTACGGCAGCGGGTCATCATCTCCAAACACAAAATGGATGTCTCCACCTGCGCCTGGTCGCCCGACGGAAGAATTCTGGCGACCGGAAGTCACGATGGAACCATCATTTTGTGGGACGTTTCTGCCGGCAAGGACCTGGCCACTCTCACCGGCCATCTGGAGGGCATCGACAACGTGGCATTCTCGCCCGATGGCAGGACACTGGCCTCTTGCGACAGCCGCATCCTTAAACTGTGGAGCGTGGCGACCTATCGCGACATGGCTACCATCGATTACGAAACCACCCGCGGGGAAGTCGCTTTCTCCCAGACGCACGGCCAACTGGTGTTCTCCCCCGATAACCGCGTGCTCCTCTTGACCGAACAGGGGGGCCGACTAGACGCACTGCGCGCGCCATCTTTTACCGAGATCGAATCCGCGGACAACGGCCGCTGATCTATCCCAGAGCTGCACCTCTTAACGCAAAGGGGGCGATGGCGCAAAAGGAGCACCGTTACTCTGGCTGCTTTCGCTGCGCTTCTGGTCTTCCTGGGCAACTTCACGCCGTTTGCAGCGTCCTTCCGCCTTCGCGCTCGGCGTTAAGATTCCCACTTCTTGTTTCTGAACATCAACTTGCGCCTTTGCGCTCACGTTCTCGCATTGTCTTACGGTGAGCGATTTTCGCTCAGAAACTAAATTAGAAAACCAGGCGCTTGCGCCTCAACAGAAAGAAAAGACAATGAAACGAAGTATCATACGAATCAGCCGAATCCTTCCCCGACGCGGATGGATTCCCACCACCGCCATCCTCGCACTCCTGCTGGCAGCCGCCTTGCCACTCCTGGCGGATGACGAGGGCGCCACAGATCCTGCGAATCCGGGCATCCGACCGCCGCTGGTCCAAACCCATCCCTACGGCAAGACCTACGGCGAATGGTCCGCCAAATGGTGGCAATGGACGATGGCCTTTCCTTCAGACGCCGACCCGGCCAGCAACACCGCGCCCCCCGACTCGGACCAATCAGGCAAAGTGTGGTTCCTGGCCACCGCCCACGGCAGCGTAACCGTCGGTGGCAGCGCCACGGTAACCCGCACCTTAACGGTGCCGAACGGCAAAGCGCTGTTCTTCCCTGTGCTCGCCGTCATTGACGATAACACCGGTTGTCCCTCCTACAACAGTCCGCTGCTGACCGCCGACCAACTGGCCGCGCAGGCGGCGGACATCTTTACCGCGGTATCGGAGACGACCTGCACCATTGACGGCGTCCCGGTTCAGGGCTTGGACGACCCCCAGCATACGCTCTATCGCGTGCAATCGCCCGCCTTCACCTATACTGTGGCCGGCCACAGCAACCTCTTGGCGGCGGCCTTCGGCGAGCCTTGTATCCCGGACGGGACCACCGTCACACCGGCGGTGTCCGATGGCGTCTTCCTGATGGTCGCGCCGCTTTCGGCCGGGCCACACACGATCCACTTCGTCGGCGTGGTTGGCCCCGTGGCCACCCCGTTCTTCTTCAAGGACATCACCTACAACATCACCGTCGCTCCGGGCGGCGGCAGAGGAAACGACCAGGAGTAACGGAGCGCAAAGCTCCAGCTCTTCGCGCTCAGCCTGGAACAAAAATGATCCAGAAACAGCACGACCTGGCAGCCTCGCTTTCTTCGGCAACTCAACGGACCACAACCCTGTGCGGCAGCGCCACACAGGGCCTCTTATCTCTGATCCCTGCCCTCTGGTATTGTTGCGCATTTGTTGCAGAAACCTCGCATTGCTAAATGGTGGGCCAAGTCGGCTCGCCCACGGAAAAGCTGAAACCAGCTCGCAAAGAAAGACTCTGAAAAATCTCTGCGCCTTTGGGCGCGGAACCTCGCATTGGTGAACGGTGGGCGAAACAGCTCACGAATTGAGATCAAGCCTTAATCGAAGAATTTACTATTATGAACGCAAACAACCTGCCCCTGATTGTCGCCGCTTTGCCGCTGCTCGGTGCGGCAAACTCTGCCTTGGCTCAGAACTGGAAGGCGGCGAGCACGTTGCTGCTAGCCGCGCTCAGTCCTACCCGGGGAGCGACCATCCTGGTGCATGTATGCGTTGAAACGGCCCATTTTCATGTGACTCGATGGTTCCCCAAGACGTTCACAAACCTGCTCCCGTCATTCGTTCTGACTGGTCTGTTATTTGGCCTCGGCGTCGCGCAGGCCGGGGCCCAGGTAAACGTCTGGACGTGGCACAACGACAACGCCCGCACCGGCCAAAACCTGAGCGAAACAAATCTGACGTTGGGCAACGTCAATACCGGTTCGTTTGGCAAACTATTCATGCTTGCGGTGGACGGTTATGTCTATGCCCAACCGCTCTATGTGGCGGACGTCGCGATTACTGGCAAAGGCACTCACAACGTCGTCTATGTTGCCACCGAGCATGACAGCCTTTATGCCTTCGATGCCGACGACAACACTGGCGCCAATGCAGCCCCATTGTGGTGGGTCAACTTCACCGATCCGGCCAGCGGTGTGACCACCGTGCCGAACGCTGACGTCGGCTCCACAGACCTCACCCCGGAAATCGGCATTACCAGCACGCCGGTTATTGATCTGCTTACCGGGACGATTTACGTCGAAGTGAAAACGAAGGAAGTTTCCGGCACCGCGACTTACGTTCACCGGCTGCACGCCCTCGCGATCAACAGCGGTGTCGAGAAAACCAACCGGCTGATTCAGGCCACGGTCTCGGGGAATGGCGACGGTGTTGAATATGTCGGTGGTCTCCCGGTCGTCCCCTTCAACGGGCTGCGGCAGTTGAATCGGCCCGGGTTGGTGCTACTCAACGGAGTGGTTTACGCCGCTTTCGCCTCGCACGCAGATAACGGGCCATTTCATGGCTGGGTGCTGGGATACGATGCAACCAGCTTACAATTGCTCTCCGTTTTTAACACCACCCCCAATGGGGGCCAGGGTGGGGTTTGGCAGAGCGGCGCAGCGCCCGCCAGCGATGCCGGCAATAACCTGTATTTCGCAACCGGGAATGGCACGTTTGACGGGACACTTACTGCTCAAGGATTTCCGGTCCAAGGCGATTATGGCGATTCGTTCGTGAAACTGACCGCCGACGGTTACCATGTTATGGATTACTTCACCCCGTTCAACCAGGCCGACCTCAACGTCGCGGACGCGGATTTGGGCTCCGGCGGTGTGATGGTGCTGCCGGACTCTGTCGGCAGCCCTGCGCACCCGCATTTGCTGGTGGGCTGCGGGAAGGAGGGAGTAATCTATTTGGTGGATCGCGACAACCTCGGCAAATTCAACACCGCGAACGACAACCTTCCGCAGCCCCTGGTCGGAGGCGCTTGGAGTTCGCCCGCTTACTTCAACAATCACATTTACTACGTCGGCTTGGCCGACCACATCCGAGCGTTCCGGCTCTCAGGCGGGCTGCTCAACACGACGCCGGAGTCGGAGGGCAGTCCGAATTTCAGCCTTCCCGGCGCCACCCCGAGCATTTCGGCCAACGGCTTGCAGGACGGCATCGCGTGGGCGATCGAAAACTCCGGCGGGCTAGCCGTCTTGCATGCCTACGACGCCCTCGACGTGGCCAGTCAGTTGTATAGCAGCGCCCAACTCGGCCCGCGAGACGCCGCAGGCGGCTACGTGAAGTTTACGGTGCCAACCATTGCCAACGGCAAAGTCTATGTTGGCCTCACGAATGGCGTGTCCGTGTACGGACAGCTTTTTGTTGACGCGCCCCACGCCGCCACAGAGCCGGCAACCGGGCTCACCCCCACCACCGCCACGCTTAACGGCTCTGTCGGCAACTACTCGGGCCAGCCCACCGCCGCTTGGTTTCAATGGGGCGCAACCACGAGCTACGGCGGCAACACCCCCATCACGAGCGTTGGGAACTTCAGCCCCGCCAACGGTGCGCCGGTGAGCAGCGTCTTGAGCGGGCTGACCATCGGGCAAACCATCCATTTCCGGCTGGTCGCCACGAACGCCCATGGCGCCGGTTATGGTGATGATTTCGCCTTCCCGACCACCCTCCTCGTCTCGAACAACAACGATAGCGGCGCTGGCTCCTTGCGCCAGGCCATTGCCGACGTGGCGACTCTCGGCGTTCAAACAATCACCTTCGCGCCCAATGTTACGGGCACCATCGTGCTGACCAACGGTGAGTTGTTTGTTCCCAAGAGCTTGACGATCGCCGGCCCTGGGGCACCAGTCCTTACGGTAAGCGGCAACCGCGCCAGCCGCGTCTTTCATGTCAGTACGAACGGCGCCATGGAGCTTTCGGGCCTGACCATTGCCAACGGTCTGGCCTCGGGCTCCAACGGGATTACCGGGCCATTCAACGCCACGCCGGGTGCGGCCGAACTCGGCGGCGGCGTGTGGAACGAAGGCACCTCGAGCCTCACCGACTGCGTGCTTACCAACAACCGCGCCACCGGCGGAACCGGGGGCCAGGGACCTGCTGGTTTCTTCGGGGACAGCGGCTGGCCAGGCGCCGGCGGCGGCGCAGGGTCAGGCGGCGCAATCTACAATTCCGGTCTGCTCAACCTGCTCCGCTGCGCCTTGGCCGACAACTCGGCCTTGGGCGGAGCTGGAGGCGCCGGCGGTGCGGGCGGGAGCGGGGGTAACGGCGGGTCCGGCGGCGCCAGCTCGGGGGGAGGTCTCGCGAACGTGGGGACGGTCTTGCTGCTTGACTGCACGGTGGCCGGAAACCGGGCCGCCGCTGGCGAGGGCGGTCGAGGAGGTCAAGGGTCGGGGGCCCAAGGATCATCCGGCGCGGGTGGCGCGGGTGGCGCCGGCGGCACGGCGCAGGGCGCAGGCGTCACGTTTTACAACGGGAACGGCACGTTGACCAGTTGCACCCTCAGTGCCAACCAAAGCCTCGCGGGCTCGGGCGGCGCCGGCGGCGCCGGCACCACGAGTTCCGGCGCTGCGGGCGCGCCCGGAGGCGCAGCCAGCGGCGGCCTGTTTGCGGCCCGAAACGCTCAGTTGCAGAGCACCATTGTGGCAGGCAACTTCGCCGCGGCTTACCCGGACGTCGCCGGCGCCATGGCCAGCGGCGGCTTTAACCTGATCGGCATCACCAACGGAACAAGCGGGTGGACCCTGAGCGATGTGGCTGGGAACGCGACCTTGCCCGCAAATCCCAAGCTCGGCCCGTTGCAGGACAACGGCGGCCCTACCCCCACCCTGGCACTGCTGGTCGGTAGCCCAGCTCTCGACGCCGGTAGCGACGCCGTACTGGCTGCGCCCGCCCGCCTGACCACGGATCAGCGCGGCCAACCACGCAAATCCGGTGCGCATGTCGATAGCGGCGCGTTCGAGTTTCAAATGCCTTCGCCCCCGCTCGTCACGAGCCCGGTCAGACTCCCCGACGGCAATTTCCGTTTCGGCTTCACGAACACTCCCGGACTGAGCTTCACCCTGCTTGGCTCAGCCGACTCGGCGCTGCCAACGAGCAACTGGGCCGTGATCGCCACCGCCACCGACAGCCCGCCTGGTTTCTACCAACTCCTCGACTCCACCGCCAGCAACGCACCGCGCCGCTTTTACCGCCTGCGTTGGCCATAGAAATAATTTGCGCCTTTCTCCCCCGGAACCTCGCATTGGTTAACGGTGAGCAAAATCGGCTCACGCACTGAAAACGAACTGCTACCGCGGAAAGCAAAACTATGAAACGATATCTTAAAGCACTCCTCACCCTCCTGGCTGTTTCGGCTGGCGCCCTCGGCGGCGCCCTGGCCCAGGGCACCGCCTTCACTTATCAGGGCCGCCTGACCGATGGCGGCGCGCCGGCCAGCGGCAATTACGACATGCGGTTCACGCTCTATAATCAACCCACGAACGGTTCTCTCATCGGGCCGCAGGTCATTCAGGCGCCCGTCGCCGCAACCAATGGCCTGTTCCAGGCCAGCCTGGATTTTATGGACGGCATCTTCAATGGCACAAATCTGTGGTTGGAAATTGCCGTGCGCACGAATGGCAGCGCGACCTCGTACGCCACGTTGAAACCACGGCAGCAACTGACCCCTTCGCCCTACGCCATTTACGCCGAAGGGGTCAACGCGGCGGGCATTAGCGGGACGGTGGATGCGGCGAATATTTCCGGCACTTCCCTCAACCCGGTGATACTGAATAACCCGGGCGATAGTTTCACAGGCAACGGCGCGGGTCTGGTCTCGCTCAATGCCGGCAACCTCACCAGCGGTGTAGTGCCGGATGGGCGGCTCTCCGGCACCTACTCCAGCCCACTTAACCTCACCCACGCCATGAACAACTTCCGCGGGTTCTTCTCGGGCGATGGCACGGGCTTGACGAATGTAAACGCGGCGACTTTGACTGGTTTGAGCGCGACGAATTTCTGGCAGATCGGCGGCAACAATGTCGCTGCGGGGCAGTTTTTGGGCAGCTCCAACAATCAACCGGTGGAACTGCGGGCAAACGGCATGCGCGCGCTGCGGCTGGAACCAAACACCAACGGCGGGCCCAACGTGATCGGCGGCTCGCCGGTGAATTTCGTGGCGACCGGTGTGATCGGCGCCACTATTGGCGGCGGCGGCGCTACAAATTATCTTGGTTCTTCTTACACCAACGCTGTCTTCGGCGATTTTGGAACGGTCGGCGGCGGCTTTTACAACACAGCCGCCGGTGGTGGTGCGACCGTGGGGGGCGGCATTGGCAATACCGCCACCACTGTCACTGCAACCGTGAGCGGCGGCGACAACAACACCGCCAGTGGTGTTCAGGCAACCGTGAGCGGCGGATTCGACAACACCGCCAGCGCCGACTCTGCGACTGTGAGCGGCGGCAGTTTCAACACCGCCCGTGGGCTTGAGGCGACCGTGAGCGGGGGAGAAACCAACGCCGCCAGCGTTGCGTACGCGACCGTGAGCGGCGGCTACGGCAACACTGCCAGCGGTCTTAATGCGACTGTGAGTGGCGGCTATGCCAACAAGGCCAGCACCAACAATGCAACCGTGAGCGGCGGCTACGCCAACACTGCCAGCGGCTTTAGCGCCACCGTCAGCGGCGGCCAATTCAACACGCCCAGCGGCGATACCGCGAACGTAAGCGGCGGCTACGGTAACACTGCCAGCGGTGTTGTGGCGACCGTGGGCGGCGGCCGAAACAACGCTGCCATCTCTCCTGGCACCACCGTTGGGGGCGGCCAAAACAACCTCGCCAGCGGCCAATATGCGACTGCGGGCGGCGGGAATGGCAACACCGCCAGCAATGCATACGCCACGGTCAGCGGCGGTGACGCAAACCTCGCCAACGCCAGCTATGCGACCGCAAGCGGTGGGGGTAACAACACCGCCAGCGGCCAATATGCGACCGCAAGCGGCGGCTATGGCAACACCGCCAACGCCGGCTATGCGACCGCGAGCGGGGGCAGCTTCAACACCGCCAGCGGTGTTGTGGCGACCGTGGGCGGCGGCCAAAACAACGCCGCCAGCGGCATCTATGCGACGGTGCCGGGTGGATATAATAATCAGGCTTCCGGCGATTACAGCTTTGCCGCCGGCACCCAGGTCATTGCCAGCGATAATAACTCTTTTATTTGGGGTGATGGTTCGCGCCACGGGCTTTCCCAGGGCCCCAACAGTTTCACGGCCTTGGCGACCGGCGGTTTTTGGATTTTTAGCGGCGTTTATCCGGCCGGAATCGAGCTTGCCCCTGGCGCCAGCTCCTGGACCACGCTCTCGGACCGCAACGCCAAAAAGAACCTCGCGGCGGTGGACTGTCAGGCGGTGCTGGACAAACTGGCCCGAGTGCCGGTTCAACAATGGAATTATAAATGGGAAAAGGACAACGACGTGCCGAACATCGGCCCGATGGCGCAGGATTTCAAAGCCGCGTTTTATCCCGGTCGTGATGACAAGGGCATCACCACCCTGGAGTTCGACGGCGTGGAACTGGCCGCCATCCAGGGCTTGAACCAGAAGCTCAAAGCCAGCGACGCCGAAATTCAGGAACTCCGGCAAAGTATTTCCGAATTGAAGCAACTGGTTTCGCAACTGGCCCAAGGCGAGGCGAGATGACTTCTCATCACCACCACCCAACAGGAATGAGCATCGCCAAACCCGAACCGGATATCAATTTGCGCCTTCCTCCCCGGAATGTCGCATTGCTTAACGATGAACGATTCCAGGCTCAACCTGCGCTGGGCAAGTGGCGATTGCCCTTGGGGAGTTCAAACCAAACAACCAAGGCGGTCCAAAAGCCTGCCCATCCAGAAGGATACGTAGCATGAATAGTCAAACCATCAGAATCATCAAGCCCGCAACCACGCGGGCGTTGCAAACACCGAAAACTATGAAAGCCAAGTGCAAAGCATTACTGACCTTCCTGGGCGTTTCCGTTGGTGCCCTCGGCGCCCTGGCCCAGGGCACGGCTTTCACCTATCAGGGCCGCCTCAACGACGGCGCCGATCCGGCCAACGGCTTCTACTATATGACCTTCCAGATGTTCAGCGATGCTAACGGTGTCAGTCCGGTCGGCAGTCCCTTGCTAACCATGCTGGTGATCAGCAACGGTCTTTTTACTATGCCGCTCGACTTCGGCCCGGGCATCTTCACCGGAGCGGATCGTTGGTTGCAAATCTCCGTGACCACGAACGCCAGTGGCCCGTACACGCCTCTCGTGCCGCTCCAAAAACTCACGCCTTCGCCTTACGCCATTTACGCCAGCGGCGTGACGGCTTCGGGCATCATCGGGACGATTTCCTCGGCGAGTCTTCTTGGCACCTACTCCAGCCCCCTCAACCTCACGAACCCGATAAACAACTTCAGCGGCATCTTCTCGGGAAACGGTGCGGACATCACCAACGTGAACGCGGCGACTTTGAATGGTTTGAACGCGACGAATTTCTGGCAGGTCGC
>Ga0209517_10002024_pt1 | contig 29520 bp, 22 predicted proteins | sample PeaSoiMetSII2010_FD_187695 | JGI IMG/M metagenome (GOLD analysis project Ga0209517, IMG submission 187695) | Peat soil microbial communities from Weissenstadt, Germany - SII-2010 (SPAdes) (version 2) | ecosystem: Environmental > Terrestrial > Soil > Wetlands > Peat | place: Germany...
GTGCCTGTTGTCTTCGAACAACGACATCGTACCGAGAAATAGGAAACGCCTCGTCTGTTTGGTTGCGGCTATGCTGCTCTGCGGGGCAGGTTGCCAACCGGCGCTGGGCGGCTTGTTTGCGCTCGCCCAGGCGGGTTACCAACCCGCCGCAGGTTGGCAACCTGCCCCACACTTGGTGTGCAAGGCTTCACGGTGAGAGCGCTAATTCCCCGGAGATCCCGGTTGCCGGACGACGGTTGTATCCAGGCCTTGAGCCTCTAAGAGCCGGGCGCCTTTGAGCGAGTCGAGCATCATGTAATTGCCCTCGTGGCAGGCGTACTCGTAGAGCTTATACTCCGGATCCAGCTTGTATGGGTACCGGAGCGTATACGGCTTGGTCCACACGTTGGGATCGTTGATCGTGGCCTCCCAAATGAGCTCGTCCGGAGCGGTGCGCGTGAAGCGTTCCGTCACCTTCGCGGCGTCGGTATAACGCCCGCCGGCGGCCGCCTCGGGTCTCAAATTGGTCGTTTCAACCACCAGCGTGTTCCCCTCCCAGTGGCCGACCGAGTTCCCCATGTAGGTCTTGATGCCCGAGCCCACGTGCGAACGGCCATCGGTCGGAATCACGCGGGTTTCATGAACCATCTCGGAGCGAATCACCACATATCCGGGGGCCTGGATGATCTCGTTTCCGTAGTCATAAAGCGTGTATAGCATCGTGGAAGGGAAGCCGCGCGAAATGCAGCGGCTATAGAAATCGAAATCCACCCAGGAATCGACTTTGTCGGGGAAGTGCTGACCGGGACCGCGGCCGCCTCGCTCGGCCTGGAGAATGGCCCGCGCCTGGGGCGTCAAGGGAGGCATTCGCCCATCCGGCGGATCGATCACCAGCGACGCTTGCTTGTGAGCCTTGGCAATTTCGTTGAAATTCGCCGGGGGTCCGATAGTCACGCCATTCCTCTCGGCAGTTTGTCTGGCCCGATATTGCGCCTCCGCCTGAGCCTCTTTTTGGGCGACCTCTTCATCCGAGAGGACCGTATCTTTGACGTTCTCGGGCCGCGACCGCGGAATATTGAACTGCGCCGGCCAGTTCCCCTGGAGATCCGGATCGCCCCACGGAGTCTTGGGAGGCGTGTAGGCCTTCGACTTCACCGCAGGTGCGGGCTTTGCGGCGACTGGCGATTGGGCCGGTGAGGTCTGCCCCACCATGGGGAGAGAGCAAGCGGCCAAAACCGCCGCCACGCTGACAAATCGTTGCCTCATGTAATTCTCCCTTCAACGGGCGTACTGACGCAGCGCCTCGATTCTATCACCATCGGCCAGACTGCGTGCGCGGGGACAAGCCGGACGAGCCGCCTTGCGTGCCGACTACTTCTTGTTATTTGCGGACGCCGGTTTTGCGGGACTCGCCGCCGCGGCCTTCTGAAGATCCGCATAGAAGCCGTCCAACCGCGCTTGCCACGTTGCATTGTCCACGGCCCATCCGTCCGGAAGATCGCTGGTCTTGATCTTGGCCAGCAGCTCGCTCTTCGGCGTGCCACTCTTCACTAGCTCCAGCGCCCGCGAAACCAGAGTGTCGAAGCTCTTCTTGAACTGCAGGAATTCCAGGCGCGTCATGACATCGGAATCCTTGGGCGGATGTCCGGGAATGACGGTGTCGAAATCCAGTTTCTCGATCGCCGCCACCGTGTCGCGCCACTCCACCATGCTGGCGCCGTTCGCGCCGCCGTAGTCCGGCGCCGGTGGGGTTCCAACCACTGTGTCTCCCGCCACCACCACTTTCAGGTCCGGAAAATACACGATCGAGTCGCCGCCGGTGTGGGCCCCGCCCCAGTGATAAACGCGGGCCTCCGTGCCGCCCAGCTTGATCGTATAGTCTTTCGCGTACGTTACCGTTGGCGCGCCGACCTTGCCTGTCGGCGGATTGTAAACTGCCAGGGCAGCCTTCTCGTTGTCATGCGCGATTACCCTCGCGCCCGCATCCACGAAGTTCTGGGTGTTGCCGCTGTGATCCTGGTGATGATGCGTGATCACCACAAACTTGACCGGCTGCGCAGTGACTTCTTTGATCAGGCCCATCAGGTCGGTGTAGATGTTGTCGCCCCGGTTCTTCGTATCCACCACGATCACGCCCGCGTTGGTCACCCGCACCGTGGTGTTCCCGCCCGCACCGGCGATCACGTACAGGTTGGTCTTCACGCTCTGAAGTTCCAGCGCCGGAGCCGGCGGACCCTTCTTTTTCCCGCCGCCTTTCGCCGCGGCTTTGTCTTTCTCCTGCTTGTCCTGGTCTTGCTTGTTCTGACCCTGGCCCTGCGTCAAACCGGCGGCGAGGAATAGCGTAAACGCCGCTGCGACCGCGAGGGCTGGTAGAGTTTTTCTGAACATGGGTTGGAATCTCCTCAACGGCGCTGCGGCTCCGCGGCCCGTGGCACGGGGTGGCCGTACACCTCAATCCAATCGACCCGGCTGCCTCCGCCCGGTCCACCGCCGCTGCCGCGCGTAAGATCGGTGAAGCCGACCTCGTCGACGCGGCTCAAGTCGGGGTTCATCTTCCAGCCCGGCTCCGTGCGCGTCTCGACCGCCTCTTTGGGATCGAGGCTGCGCCAGCGTACGTCCGCGAGCGAAAACTCGGTTTCGAGCCAGTCCGCCGTGTAACTCTCGACGTGATCCCCCACCAGCATCGTCCCATCCGCCAGCTTCACCACCGGACGCAGCAGGTGAAACCCGGCCTCCTTGGTCCGCCAGCGGATCTTCGCCACCGGACCGCTTAAATCCACATAGTTGTTCTTGTCCCGCAGCGTTAATGCCCAGTTCGCAGGCGCCGATCCGGACCAGATATAGGTTGGGTCGTCTTTGGGAGACTGGTGATGAACAATGCGCACATCCACGCTGCCCGGCCCATATAGTTTCAACTCAAGATTGGGATTGGTGAGATGCTCCTGCTTGACCGGAGTCTCCTGCACGCCCGGATCTTTCCACGTCTCGCGCAGAAACAGCGGAGGCCGGTGATCTTCTGGAATCACGCGCCCCGCCGGCGGCGTTTGGCCAAAGGCTCCCACCGTCACGCCGAGCAGAATCCAACCCGCCGCGGCCTTCATTTGCGCTTGACCGGCGTGCCCCAAACTTCCATCCATGCCAGGTCCGACCATCCGCCGTTACCGTGACCGCTGCCGGGCATCAGATCCACGAAACCGATCTCGTCTACTTTGGTCAAATCCGGATTCGTAACCCAGCCCGCCAGGTTGCTAGTGGCCGTGACGACTCTCTCCGGGTCCAGACGCCGCCAGCGCAGATCGTACAGCGTGAAGTCGCTCACATGCCAGTCCGGAGTGTAACTGTCGGAGTGATCGCCAACTAGCACGGTGCCATCGGCCAGCTTGATCATCGGCCGCAGCACGTGGAAGCCTTCGGTCTTCACGCGCCAAACAATTTTGGCGAATCCGGTCATATCCACGTAGTTGTTCTTGTCGCGGAACGTCGCCCCGCACGGCCGGTTGCAAGTGCCCGTGAATGCATGCGAGGGATCGTCCAGGGGCTGAGCGCGCTTGTTATCCCAGATGCCTCCATCGCCGGCGTGGCCATCGGGATGAGAGCTGGCGGGCTTCTCGCCGTAGAACTTGATCTCCAGGTTCGGAGTGGCCACCGACTCCTGCGACATGGGATGCTCCGGGATGCCCGAGTGCTTCCATTCCTCGCGGAAGAACAGCTTGGGTCGATGATTCTCAGGCGAGTCTTGCGGTGCGCGCGCAGGAGCCGATGGCTGCGCCAGCCCGGCATAGGAAACCAGCGCGAACAGCACCGGCAGTTTCGATTTCATAAACCTAGCTTACGCCCGGGATGACGCCGGCATGCGCTCGGGCGACGCGGGCGCAAGCGCGTGGCTCACCGCCCAGCGCGACGCAATCGCACGATCCACCGAAAACGCGCCCGCGCCCGCGATCATGACAGCCAGCGCCATGCCGATGGCCAAGGTGTGATATTCATACCCCTCCGTGCCGAAAGGCAACGCGCCATGCCAGTTCATTAGATAGCCGTAAGGCAGATGCCGCAGGAAGATCGCGACCAGCATGGTGACTCCGGCGCCGAACGCCGCGATGCGGCTCAGTAGCCCGAGCATCAATCCCAGGCCGCCGAAAAACTCGGCGATAATCGCCAGCCAAGCGAAGACGTGCGGCACGTTCAAACCGTCGAAGTAGCGCATAGTCCCCGGAATGTTCGTCATTTTCATATAGCCGTGGACGAACATGTCCAGGCCCAGCGGGAACCGCACCAGCAGCAGCGCCCAACTGGTATCGGTCGAAAAGAATTTCTTCAGCATCGGCGTAACCTTCGTTAGCGGCCGCCCGAGCGCGGCACCGCATTCGCGTACACCTCGATCCAATCCACGCGCGAAGCCCCGCTGGTTCCGTGCCCGTTATCCGCCGCGGCTCCGGGCATCAGATCCGTGAAGCCGACCTCATCCACGCGGCTCAAATCGACCTTCTCCACCCAATCCGACGTTTTCGTAGTGACCACTTTCTCGATGTTGAGATAATGCCACCGCACGTCGCAGAAGCAGAATTCGGTTTCGCGCCAGTCCACGCTCGGACCCTCGGCGTAGTCGCCGACGAGCCAAGTGCCATCGGCCAGCTTGACGATCGGCCGCAGCATGTGGAATCCGGTCTGCTTGGTGCGCCACCGGATCTTGGCGAGCCCGGTCAGGTCCATATAGTTGTCGCGATGCCGCAGCGCCAGCGCGCAAGGCACGCGGCACGGCCCAGTATAAATAAACGTGGGATCGTCTTTGGGAGAAGCCCGTTGAATCTCCCACACCCCGGTGTCCGGACCGATCCCCTGCTTGTTCTCGCCGTAAATCTTCAATTCGATGCCGGGAGTGGTGATGGATTCCTGAACCACAGGATGCTCCGGCGTGTTCGCCGGCACATGCTTCCAGTCCTCGCGCAAGAATAGCGGAGGCCGATGGTCCTCAGGAACCTCGCGAGCGATCCGTGGCTTAGCAGGGGCCGTAGCAGGTGGGGGAGCCTGAGCAAACACCCCCACTGCAAACAAAACCACCAGCCCGCTCCAGTACCGGCTCCGCATTCTGACTCCTGTATTCTGTCTTCTGTATTCTGTCTTCCGTCTTCTTCCCCTAAAACACGAACTTCATGGCCAACTGAATCACGCGGTAATCGCCGGCGTTCAATCCGCTGGTCCCGCTGATATCGCTGGTGATCGTGCCGTAGACCGCTCCCGCATTCAAGGCCGAGCTGGGCAAAGCCGGATTCAGATGGTTCGGAAGATTGAACGCTTCCGCGCGCACCTGCAGCGTCCGCTTTTCCCAGACCGGGAAGGTCCGCGACAGCGCCATATCGAACTGGAATACGCCCGGCCCCTTCATATTCCCGATACCCAGATCGCCCAAAGTTCCCAACGCCGGACTGACAAACGAGGGGTTGGTAGCCAGCGGATTCATCCACCGCACGCAGGGCGCGTTGGTACACGCATTTTGGTCGGGCGCGTACGGATTCACACCCGCGACCTGGTTCGGCCGCTGCTGGGCCGTCTCTCCGTTCAAAGCGACATCCGTGCCGAGGGTGACGGTGTAAAACTGCGCCGACCGGATCTTCATGATCGGAGCGATCTGCCAGTCGCTGGCCAGCATCCGCAGAGCTTTGTTATTGAACTTCGGAGTCTGGGCGACTATCGACAAGTTAAATAACTGCCGCTGGTCGGAAGACACCAGGTTGGGAGCGCAATTGCTCCGGTCGAACCGCCGGTTGTTGGGCGTCACCGAAGAGACGCCGTTGTTGCCCGGCTGCCCGTTCCATTCGTCGCTGATGCAGTGCGACCAGGTGTAGTTCGCCAGAATGTTGGTGCCCTTGCTCATGCGCTTCTGCGCCGAAATATACAGGGCGTTGTAGCTGCCCGTGCCACTCGGCGAGCCCTGGCTGATGATGCCGTAACCCTGGCCTTGCACTGGATTGAGCAAATACATCAGCCGCCGCTGATTGGTGGTCGCCGTGGTGCCGCAGTTGGTGGAAGCATAAGTCACCTTGCCGCCCGCGCCGACGGTCGGCAGTGTGCAGGTGGTGCCTAGGTACAACGCGGGATTCAACTGATCCTCAGTCACCAGATGGGTCGTGGTGTTGCCCAGGTAGTTTGCCGTCAACAGCCAGTCCGTACCGAACTGGCGCTGGATGCTCAGGTTCCACTGGTTCACCCATAAGGGCTTCCAATTCGGCGGATACGTGATGTAGGCGCCGAAGCCCGGGAAGGGCATGTTCTTGCTCAACGAAATCGGCAGGGGGTTCTGTCCGGGCGACGTGATCGTGTCGCCGGGATAACTGGCCCAGGGGTTGGACAAGTTCACGTTGTTCAGCGTGATCACGTTGCCGATAGGCGCGTCCTGCCCGAACGAACTCAGCGCATAAAGGCCCGACCGGTCCGTGAAACTGCCGATCGACGCACGAATCGTCATCTTGCCGTTGCCCTGCGGGTCCCACACCAGGCCCAGGCGCGGCACAAATTCGTTCCACCGGTGGTTGGCGATGGCGCTGCCCGAAGTCCACTGCGAATCCCCCGGGAACACCAGCCCCGGGGGAGCGTTCACGTGCACCTGGCTCTGCACGCCCTGCAGGAACAGGCCTTCGTCAAAGCGCATGAACAAGCTCCGCTTGCTCACGATGGGGAAGAACGGCTCCCAGCGCACGCCGTAAGCGATGGTCAGAGTGCGGGTCGCTTTCCAGGTGTCCTGGGCGTACAGGCCGATGTAATTCTGGCGGTTGTAGAAGTAGGAAAGGTTGCCCTGTGTCCACGTTGCAGCCTGGCCCGTCATGAAATCGGCCATCGACAAGCCGGTGATCGACCCATTGAAGGTAGGCAAACCCGTGGCGTTGATGCCCGATTCATAGTTGATCAGATTGCGCAGCCAGTTTCCGCCAAATCCGAATTGGTGCGACCCCTTGACCCAGCTCACGTCGTCGACAATGTTGATGTCCGGACCCGTCATGTCGTGGTTGATGATCGAGTTTCCGCCGCCGATGCCGAATCCGTTCCCGGTGACCGAAATGCGCGGCGCGGGCGCCGGATTATAGGGAGCGTTTACCCCTAACTGCGGCCACGTCGCGAAATTGTCGGTGATCTTGGGAATCGCCGCCCGGTTCACACCCAGGTGCCACGAATTGACGATGTTGTTGCTCACCAGATACGTGTCCCCGAAGGCCCCCGAATACACCCGGTCATGCTGCGCGTTGGAATTGAGCGTCAGGGCATCCTTGCCGTCGAACGTCGTCGGGATCTCCAGGTTGGTCTCGTAGAACCGGCCGAAAAAGGATTGCTTCTGGCTGATCTGGTAATCCACCTTGGCCACGCCCATGTGCTCGTCGGAATCGCTCTTGAGCGCATAGGTGACCTTACCGCAAGGGTCCGCCGAAGTCGGCAGGTAGCTGCTGATCTTCAGAGCCGCCGGATTCAGCAGCGTCAGCGGAAGCTTGTTTCCCACAAATCCCTGCGAGGCGGGCAAAGTGATCTGCTTCCCGGCGCACGCTGCTGAAGCCACGGTGGTGAAATCGCCCGTCAGTTCGGCGGGCGTGGGGACGTACGCGAAGCTCTGCGGCGGATCGGAACGGGTAATGGTGCCCTGGTATCCGGCAAAGAAGAACAGCTTGTCTTTGCGCACCGGCCCGCCGATGGTCCCGCCGAACTGATTGCGCTTCAGCGAATCGCGGGTAAGCGCGAAGAAGTCCCGAGCGTTGAGCTTGCCGTTGCGGAAGAACTCGAACGCATCGCCGTGAATTTCATTGGTTCCGGACTTGGTGATCGCGTTCACCGCCGCCGTCGAGTGCAGCCCGTACTGGGCCGGCAGCGCGCTGGTCTCCACCTTGAACTCCTGCAGAGCGTCCGGGAACGGCAGCGGCAGGTTCAAGCCGTTGTAAGCGTCGTTGTGATTGGCGCCGTCGAGCGCGTAGGTCTGCTGATTGGCCACGCCACCGGCGACAGAAATCATCACCGTGGGATAGTTGCGGACCGAGTTCAGAAACCCGCCATTGGCGCCGCCGATGGTCGCCATACCCGCCAGGAACACCAGCTCCGTCGCATTGCGGCCATTTAGCGGCATCTCGACGACGCGCTGGTTATCGACCAGGGTGCCCACGCCCGTGGAGTGCGTTTCCACCATCGACGCGTCGGCCTGCACCAGAACCTGTTCGGTCACCGAGCCAACCTTCAAGGCCGCGTCCACCACAGGATTCGAGTCCACCGCCAGCACGATGCCCGATTGCACGTACTTGCTGAAGCCTTCCTTGCTGACCTCGACCATGTAGGGACCCACCGGTAGGTTCGGCAGTACGAACCCGCCGTCCGCTCCCGAGGTGGCCGTGCGGGAAACTCCCGTCGCGGTCTGGGTCGCTTTTACCTCCGCGCCAGGAACGGCGAGACCCGTCGAGTCGCGAACCGTACCGTTGATCTGCGCCGTCTGCCCCCAAGCTGTCGAAACCATCAGCGACAAGCCGAGCAGTACCACAGCCGCAAAAAGACTTTTGAACATGATTGCCCCTCCCTCGCGTACAAACCAGCCGAACCCCCGTTTACGGCCGGTAACTCCCACAATTCAGAGTAGCTGTACTAATACACCGCCAAATGGCATGTCTACTCAATAGCGCGTAGGTGACATAGATGATGCAACGTAGGTTGCTAACCGGTAAGTCACCCTTGCGCAATAACAACTTACGGTAGGCCACAGCCCCGGACGTGAGTCCGGGGATCAGTCCGGCGAACTCGAAGGCGGTACGATCCCATTCAGCCGCAGATACACCGCCATATACCCGTACATCTCGTTCGAGTGCCGAACAATACTATACAGGACCGACAGCCGGGAGCGAACCGTGCCCGCAGGCAGCGGCGGGTTGCCGATTGTGCCCGCGACCATCTGGACCGCGGCGGCGTCGGTTATCGATTCAAAGACGGTGTCGCAGTAGGCGAATGAATCCCGCAGCGCCACCACCAGGTCCGCCTTGGCCGTCGACCGCGGGCCTACGGACTTGCTCTCGCCCTTCAACCCGGCGCACGCCCGCGTATTGGCGACGATAATGTGCGCCAACCGCTGCCCGAAGGTCTCCACTTCCGGCACCGGCTTGAAGCCGTACTTCTCCGCCGGCATCCGGTCGGCCATCTTGAGAAAATTGGTTTTGAAGATGCGATAGGATTCGCGCACTTCGTCGCTCAAGGGGTTGGAGCTCGTTGGATTCGCGCCCTGCCCCGCAGCGGCCACGACGGCACACAAGCAGCAAACGACCAGTTTAAGCATTACGGCGTCACGCCGGACTCCGCCGGCTTCATCGCGGTCACTTCATGGTGCAGCACGTAAGACGTCTCGGTGGGAACGCCGTCCTTGAACTTCACCTTCAGGACCACCTGATAGTAACGCGGAATCTCGCCCGAGGGCTTGCGCATCTTCAGCACCAGCGTCCGCGCGTAAGCCTGATCGGTGAACCACTGCACTGCGGCCAGCCGCGCCGGCGTGCGATTCGCGGTGAACGCGGTCACTTCGCTCGATACCCGCGGACCCGGCAGATGCGTCACCAGCGCGTACACCTCCCCGTCTTCCGCGGCCGATCCGGCCGGGCTCTGGTCGGAGTAAAACGCTTCCTCTCCAGGCTGGGGACGATCGTTCTTCACTCCGCCGCGGATGAAGGACAGATCCAACTTGGCCGGCATCCCCGACACGCGGTCGGCAAAGAACACAGCGGCACCGATGTAGAGAACGTTGTTGTCGGCCAGTTGCTGCATGGAGAGCTCGCTGGTTCGCAGCAGCGACAGCGCCGGCACGCGCGGACCCAGCAGCCGGCCGATCAAGAACGACGCGCTGATCTCGCCGATCGGTGCGTAATACACGCTCTTGCTCATCGCGGCGCCCCGGAGCGATTTCTGGATCGCCTGCACCTGCGGAGATTTTATGATGTCCTCCCACCGGTTCAGTTGCAGATCCCGGTAAGCGCCGTAGCCCTCAAACTGCACGAACGGAGGATCGGCGATGGAAACGATCAACGGCTTCTGAGTCGCCAGAAACGGACGCCACAATTGCTCCAGCTCCGGCGTCCAGGTCGCGTGGAAAATTTGCGTCTCCTGCCGCATGCGCGACAATTCCAAAGTTGCGTAGACGGCCCAAGCCGCGACTGCCACCAGCAATACAGCTCCGCCCATCGCCATCGGCGAGAGCTTAAGACTGTGAATCTCAGGTTGGGGTGCGACAGGTTCGGCGTGCTCCACCACCGCCGGCCGCGGCTCACAGGTTAACTTGAACCGGCCCTTGGGCAGCTCGACGATCAGAGCGTCGTCTTTACCTTCCGTCCGGTAGTAATCGGCCAGCTTCTGCCGGAGCCGGCCCATTTGAATACGAACCGTCGAATCGTGGCGCGGATCGTAGGAAGCCGGCTTCCCTAGCGCATCGATCCCGACCGAATATTCCTTGAGCTGATCCGCCTCACCCGACTGCAGCCGCTCGGCTAAGAAGCGGAGCAGCCGCCGCAACGCTTCCGAACTCCGGAAGGTGTCACTTTGAAGAATCCGGTCGATCTGGGCCTGGACTAAGTGATCCCGCTCAGTCAGCGGAGCCCCAGCAGAAGACATGGCTTACATATTATCGAATTCAAGCCATTGGTGGGGCAGCCAATCCTGGCTGTGGCCGGCTTTCAGCCGGCCTCTACTTAAACCGATACAGTGCCTGTGCTGTCTCCGATGCTCGAGTTCTCCAGCCCAAACATACGCAGCACCGTCAGCAGCATATTCGCCGTCGAATTCCCCTCGTCCCGCACATGCTTGCCGCCCTTGTGCTGGCCGGAAGCGCCGCCGACGAGCATGTGGCCGACGTCTACGTGGCTGTGCTGGTTGGCATTGCCCATGTTGCTGGTCCACAGGATCAGCGTGTGATCCAGCAGGTTCCCGTCGCCGTCCGGCGTCTTCTTCAGCTTGGCCAGGAAGTACGCCAGGCACTGCTGATGATAGCGGGTGATCTTGGCCCAATCCTGCTTGCGCTTGGGATCTTCGCCATGGTGGGAAGAGGAGTGGTTCACCGTGGTTACGCCCGACTCCGGGTAAGAGCGCAAGCTGACATCGCGCGCATACATGAGCGTCGACACCCGCGTGATATCGCCCTGGAACGCCAGCGCCTGCAGGTCGAAGAACAACTTGATGTGTTCGTCGAAGCTCTCCGGCACGCCGAACGGAACTTCGAGCGTGGGAGCCTCGGCCGAACGCTGGGCCGCGATCTTCAGGCGGCGCTCCAGCTCGCGGATGTCTTCGAGGTACTCGTCCATGCGGGCCCGGTCGCTCGACGGCAGCGTCTTCTGGAACTTCTCGACCTTCTGGTGCACGGCGTCGAGGATGCTCCCGCTGGCCATTTTGCGCGCCATGCGTTCCTCGGGCGTGGCACCGTCGCCGAACAGCTTCTCGAACACCACCTGCGGATTGATCTCGTGCGGCAGCGGCTTGGTCGGCGCAGCCCAGGAGATCGAATTGGAATACGAGCAGCTATAGCCCCACCCGCAAATGCCAGTGTTCGCGCCCGGATCTTCAATCGCCAGCTGGATCGAAGGCAGCAACGTTTCCTGCCCCAGCTTCTGCGCGATGTACTGGTCGACGCTGGTGCCGCACTTGATATCGGCGCCGGCAGTCTTCTTGGGCGCGGCTCCAGTGAGCGAAGCCGAAGCGCGCGAGTGATCGCCGCCGCTGGTTCCCGGAGGCGGCATCGAGCTCTTGCCATCCAGCCCGCTGACGATCGTGACCGTGTCCTTGTAAGCTTCAAGCGGCTTGGTGATGAACGGCAACTCAGTCATGGGGCCGGTCTCTTTGGGATAGCAATAATCGCGAGCCCAGCCATGCGGAGAGAAAATCCCAACAAACCGAGTCTTGGGCGCAGCGCCAGCAGCCCGCGCCAGAGGCGGCAACATCGATTCCAGCAGCGGCAGCGCCAAAGTAACTCCAGCGCCCTTCAGAAACGTACGCCGAGGAACATATTTGTTAGTGATAAAAGTCATTCCAGTCTCTCCCAACTCCGATCCGGACTTCTGTATTCTGACTTCTGTATTCTGTCTTCCACTTCAACTACTTCAACGCCACCTTCTCGCCCTCAGCCGCCTTCACATTCATCTGGAAAGGCGAGCTCTTCACGATGCCGACCACCAGCGAAGAAAACCGGTTGTTGTTCGCGCCCGCGTCCTTCACGATCGCGCGCACCGTCGGCATATCATAATACTCCACTCCACGGCCCAGCGCATAGGTCATCAGCTTGGTGGTCACGCCGCGCATGAACTGCTGCGAGTACTTCATCAACTGATTCCGCAGCTCCACCGGACCGTTCAGCTTGGCGCCGTCCGACAACTGCCCGGTGGTATCCAGCGGCTGGCTGAACTGGGTGGTCCGCCACGATCCCACGCCGTCGAAATTTTCGAGCATGAACCCGATCGGGTCCATCTTCATGTGGCAAGACGCGCACACCGGATTGGCACGATGCTCTTCCATCCGGGCCCGCATGCTTTGCTCCACGGGAGCTTCCTGGCCGTTATTGGTTTTTCCGCTGCCCTTGAGCGCCGGTACGTTCGGCGGCGGCTCCGGAGGAATCACATTCAGGATGTTCGCCCACACCCATTTGCCGCGCTGGATCGGCGACGTCCGGTCGGCCACCGAAGTGATCAACAGAATCGCGCCCTTGCCCAGCAGCCCGCGCCGAGCCTCGAAACCCGGCCCCAGCGTCACGCGCCGGAACTGGCTGCCGTAGATATTCGGAATCCCGTAATGCCGCGCCAGACGTTCGTTGACGAAGGTGTAATCGGCGTCCATCAGGTCCATCACGTTGCGGTCTTCGCGCACGATGCTTTCAAAGAACATCTCGGTCTCGGTGCGCATCGCCTGCCGCAGATTGTCGTCGAAGTCGGGGAACAACTGAGTCACCGGAGCCGCGCTCGCCAGGTTGCGCAACTGCAGCCACTGGCCGGTGAAATTCCTGATCAGCTCTGCCGACTTCGGACTCCCCAGCATCCGCCGCGTCTGCGCCTCGAGCACTTTCGGATCGTGCAGCTTGTTCTGCGTGGCCAACGCCAGCAATTCATCGTCCGGCGGGGCGCTCCAAAGGAAGAACGCCAACCGCGACGCCAGCTCGAGGTCGCTGATCCGGTACGGCTGCCCCGGCTTCACACCCGCGGGCTCGGTCTCGCCGCGGAACACAAACTCGGGATCGGACAGAATCCCCTGAATCGCCATCTGGATTCCGTCTTCGAAATCGCCGCCGTTGCGGCCTTTCTGGTAGAAGCCCAGCAGCGTCTCGGTATCGTTGGCCGTGAGCGGACGCCGGTACGCCTTGCGCCCCAGATCGTTGATGATCTTCTTCACGCACGGAATCTCGTCCGCGCCCGCGGCCGGGCGGCACGTGAAGATCTTCTCCCGGCTGGTTGTAGTCTTGGGACGCGCGCCGTTGTACGGCCCCATGATGATCACCTGGCCCACCTGCGGTGAAAACACATAGCCCGGAATCGGATTGGTGTCCAAAACGCTGCGCACGTAGTGCTGGTTCAAGTCGTCGATCGGCACCTGAGTGGTAGCCAGGAACGCGAGCCCCACCTGGTGCATCCCGGCGGTCACCTGCAGCCGGACTTCGTTCTTGTCGTTATCGGTGCCTTGCGGGAGCTTATCGATGTCGAAAACCTTCACCCGCTCGCCATCCATCAGGACTTCGAGCTGCTCGCCCCGCCGGTTGCTCCCGTAGAGTTCCCCGGTGTTCCCGCGGACCGGGAACCAGGAGATCACATACTCGCCATCAGCCGGGAAATAATGCTTGATCAGCATCCCGCCCCGCGTGCCGAAGGGCAACCCTTCGATGTGGTTCTCCTGCGAGTAATCCTGCGGCGCGATGTACTTTTTCTGGCTAGGCGAAATCTCGTGGCCCACCGCCATGCGGCTGATCTTGGCGGCCGCCGTCATGAAGCCCTCCACCAGCGCCGGCGAAATGCTCAGGCTGGCAGCCACGTTGTCGAAGCCGTAGCTGGAATCGTCCACCGGCAGGTACGCCGCTGGATCGACATCCACGTTGAGCAGATCCTTGATCGCGTTGGCGTACTCGATCCGGTTCACCCGATGCACCCCCGGAGGAACGAAGTGCGGATGGGCCGCGGCAGCTTTGTCCAGTTCCGCCTCGATCCCCGAAACCATGGCATCCATCGTGGCCGGGTCGGGCCCCTTAGCGCCCAAAGGCGGCATCAGCCCGGACCGGATCCGGGTCACGACCTTCTCCCAAACCTCCGAATTGTCCCCAGCATGCGCCGGATCGACGGCATCGAGCGCCAAGCCGCCCGTCCGGCTCTTGGAATTATGGCAAGTAACGCAATACTGGTCGAGCAAAGCCCGAGGCGTAGCCGTGCCGACAGCAGCCGCGGCTCTCGGTTGCTGCTGCTGGCCGGTCAGCGGCCGATACCCCAGGGTGAGTGAAATCGCCACAACGCCAACCGACACAACGAGTTTCTTGATGAAGGACATCCCTTAAATCAAACCATGGAGCGAGGCCAAGATCAATATGCCTGAGGTTAGTTACCGGTTTGCTCCGCCGATGCGCAGGCCGGTCGGGACCGGCACCGGTAAGTAACAGGTAAGTATCCCCAGAACTAATTGATTCAAAACACACACGCGTAGCAGGACGGCATTGTGATCGAGAAGCACATATAGTAAAGTTGACAAGACCGAAGCTTGAGGAAGAAGTGCGCCCCGAGTGGGGCAGCCAATCCTGGCTGCAGCCGCCTTTTGAGGCGGCAGAAGGACAGAGGCCAATGACCGCCATTCGCGTGTTCGGAACGTCCGCCTTGATCGCTCTGAGCATATCCGCCGCCTACGCAGCAGCCGCCGCCAGCGACGTTGCCGACGCCGCCATGAACCGCAACCGGGAAGCCATCAAGGCCTCCCTACAGAAGAAGGCCGACGTCAACGCCCCCCAGTCCGACGGAACCACCGCGCTGCACTGGGCCGTCCGCAACGACGATCTCGACATGGCCGCGCAGTTGATCAAGGCCGGAGCCAACCCCAAGGCCGCGAACCGCGACGGCGCCACCCCGCTGTACCTGGCCTGCGAAAATGGCAGCCAGCCCATGATCGAGCTGCTGCTCAAAACCGGCGTGGACGTCAACGAGCCCTTCCTGCTGCACAGCGAAACCGCGCTGATGGTAGCCTCCCGCACCGGCAACGTCAAAGTAGTGGACCTGCTGCTCGTCAAGGGCGCGAATGTGAACGCCCGCGAAACCCTCCGCCAGACCACCGCCCTGATGTGGGCCGCCGAGCAGAATCACCCCGAGGTCATCCGCACGCTGGTCGCCCACGGTGCCGATGTCAACGCCCAGTCCAAGGTCATCACCGCCTCGGCGCAGTACGGCTTGAACGCCAAGGTCAAAACCGACGGCAGCATCGGCGGTGTCACGTCCCTGGTGCTGGCCTCGCGCGAAGGCGGCCTCGACTCCGTCCGCATCCTGACCGAAGCCAAAGCCGATCTGAACAAGACCAGCGCCGACGGCAGCTCGGCCATGGTGGTGGCCATCCAGAACGGGCACTACGACGTAGCGACCTACCTGGCAACCCACGGCGCCAACCCCGATCTTCAGAACGACAAGGGCTGGAACGCCTTGTACCTGGCGGTGAAGAACCGGAACCTGGAGACCGGAACCATCCCGGTCCCCAACCAGGAGCAGGCCATGCCGTTCATCCAGCTCCTGCTGGATAAGGGAGCCAACCCCAACCTGCGCCTCAAAGCCAACACCGAAATCCGCAACGGCCAGCGCGCCACCTGGATGAATGAGCCCGGAGCCACGCCCTTCCTGCGGGCCTCCATGTGCGGCGACATCGAAACCATGCGCTTGCTGCTCGCCCACGGCGCCGACCCGCTCATCAACACCGACGACCACACCACGCCGCTGATGGCAGTAGCGGGCGTGGGCTACACCGACGGCTTCATCCACGACCGTTCGGAAGAAGAGACCATGGCGGCGTTGAAGTTCCTGGTCGAGGAGATCAAGGTCCCCATCAACGCGGCCAACGACGGCGGTCTGACGGCCTTGCACGGAGCCGCCCATAAAGCCGCGCTGTATGAGATTCAGTACCTGGTGGATCACGGCGCCGACCTCTCCGCCAAGGATCACGGCGCCAAGGCTTATGGCGCGAACACGCCCGGACTGCTCCCGTACAACTGGGCCGAAGGCGTCGTGATCGGCGTGCAGTCGGCGATCTACCATCCCGAAGCCGTCGAGCTGATCACCAAGCTGATGAAGGAGCGGAACATCCCGCTGCCCGAAGCGATCGGAAACCGGACCCTGGGCGGCAACGCGAAAGCCGTCAAGAACTAACACTCGCCACTGAGCCGCGCGGGTAAAGCCGACGGCTTTTATTCAACCATCGTGACTCGCTCCGTGCTGCTGGTTGCCCTGGTAGGAGTCGCTCTCGCGCAGGCGCCCGTTAAGCCCGCAGCCAAAACCGTGCTCGATGGAGTCTACTCCGCGGCCCAAGCCCAGCGCGGCAAGGCGACCTTCGACAAGGAATGCGCGACCTGCCATGCCGCGACGCTGGAAGGTTTCTCCGGCCCCCCGCTGAAAGGCAGAATCTTCATGGATCGCTGGCGCGAGTTCAATCTCGACGTCCTCTTCGAGAACCTGCGCACCACCATGCCCAAAGACTTCCCCGGTACCCTGACCGAAGCCGCGTATCTGGACGTCCTGGCATATATTCTGGAAGCCAACGAAATCCCCGCTTCTCCGCGCGAACTCACCGTCGACGCCGTTAAGACCACGCGACTGGTCGGCAAGGAGGGCCACAAAGCTCTGCCGAGCAGCTCTCCAGTCTCGGCCATCGGCTGCCTGGTGCTGGATTCCGGCAACGGCTGGTTCCTGACCAAAGCCACCGAACCGGAACGCACCCTCGATGACGAGATCTCCGCAGCCGAATTGAAAGCCGCGAAGGACGAACCTCTGGGCGATCTCCTGTTCCGTCTGCAGGACATCACCGACATCCCGGATTTCGACCCCGACGCCCTCCGCGACCATAAGGTCGAGACCAAAGGTATTCTGGTTCTGCAGCCCGGCAACCTGCGGATCAATGTGAGCTCTCTCAAGGTAGTCGCGGCCGAATGTGAACCCTAATTGTCAACTATGATGCAGCGCATCGCTCTCCTCTGCCTCTTCTCCATGGCCGCCTTTGCGCAAAAGCGCACGACTCTCGATGGCGTCTACTCCGACGCACAGGCCGCCCGTGGAGCCGAGCTGTTCGCCGCGAAGTGCGCCCGCTGCCATGAAGGCGCCGATGTGGATGGACCTCCGCTGACGCAGGACCCGTTCCTCGACCGCTGGCGGGAGGACACGTTAGCGCCGCTGTTCACGTTCCTCCGGACCAAGATGCCGCAAGATGCTCCAGGCAGTTTGACCGAAGCCAATTATCTAGACCTGCTCGCCGCTATCCTGGCCAAGAACACCTTTCCGTCCGGCAAGGATCTGACTCCGGACTCGCTGGCCTCGATCCTGCTGGTGGGCCACGATGGCCCCAAGCCCATGCCCAACAACGCCGCCGTCATCGCCGTGGGCTGCTTCAACGCCGCTGCCAACAATGTGGTCACACTGACCAACGCCGGCGATCTGGGCCGCACCCAGACACCGGATGAAGCCAACGCCGAGGAGTTGAAGAACTCGGCCGCCAAGCCGCTGGGCGCGCGAACCTACAGCCTGCTCAACGTGAGCGACCTCGCCGGGTTCAACGCGGACAACGCCAAAGGCCGCAAGGTGCAAGTTAAGGGCGTGCTGCAGCGGCAATCGGCGGGCGACCGCATCAACGTGCTGTCGCTCGAAGTGGTTGCGCCAACGTGTCCCTAAAACTTGCCAGCGCCGCGATGGCCGCCCTGGCATGCGTGGCCAGTGCCCAGTCCACAAGATCGGTCTGGGACGGAGTGTTCTCCAACGCGCAAGCCCAGCGCGGCGAAGCGATGTATCCGTCCACCTGCGCAGGCTGCCACGGCGCAAACCTAGAGGGCAAGCCCGATCCGTCGCTGATCGGTCCGGCGTTCATCGACCGCTGGCGCGAGGACAATCTGAGCACGCTGTACAACCACATCTCGACGCGCATGCCCGCGCGCGCCCCCGGATCGCTTACCGAGCGGGCGTATCTCGACCTCCTCGCCTTCATCCTGCGCTCGAACGACATGCCCGTGGGCGCCGAGGATCTGACCGCCGCGGCCACCGCCAATATTCGCCTGATCCGCAAGGAAGGCCCGCAACCGCTGCCCACCAACGCGGTGATCCTGGCCGTAGGCTGCTTCACCGCGGGTCCCCCCACTGGCAACAGGGAGACGTGGACGCTGACGCGCTCCAGCGAGCCGCTGCGCGCCCAAGAAGCCGACGAGACTAGCCCCGCGGAACTGCAGCGCTCCGCCGCGATGGCGCTAGGCTCGCAGACGTATCGCCTGCAGAACCTGGATTTCTTCCGCTCTGACTTCGATCCCGCCCATTACAAAGGCCAGAAGGTGCAAGTGAAAGGCGTGCTGATTCGGCAGACCAACAACGACAGGATCAACGTGACGGCGTTTGACGGCCTCGGCGCCGGCTGCGACTGAGGCTGAGCCCGCATGCCACGCCCAGGCATTTCCGCCGGACATTCACCTTTTGGAGTACGTCTTACTGAAACCGTTCCGCGCGTTCGTCACCGTGAACGAACCATCCAGTTGCGCCGACAGCTTGATCCAGTAAGCCTTGCCATTGTGGACCGGCGCAGGCGGCGCTCCAGGCCCGGGCGCGGGAGCGGCGATCGGAGCGATGGCCATCGCGGACGGCGGGTCATCGATGGTGTTGGCGATGAACATACCCGGCACCGTGTACTCCTGTCCGCTCAACACCGAAGCGTGTATCTGCCAGAGATCTTCGAGACCCGGCGAGGAGTGTAACGTCTGCATCACATCGGGTTCGCCGCCTTTCCGCGTGCCGTCGTTCATGATGGCCACGCGCGGATGCACGGCGTGCACCAGCACCGGCGAATTCGAGCTGGACTGCCCGTGGTGCAAGCCCAACAACACATCCAAGGGGCCAATCCGGTCGGTAGGACACATCAGCTCGAATTCCTTGTTCTTGGTCAGATCGCCCAAATGTGCAGTGTGAAATTTCCCAAACACGATGGACACTCCAACCGATTGCGGGTCCTCGGCGTTGTTGTCTCCGGCTTTGTAGTTAGCGCAGTACGGATTCGGCTTGCCTGCGCCGGGCAACGGCGTCTTGATGGTCTCGCCCGCCGACGTCACCACGCGCACATCCAGACCCGTCAGGGCGATTTTGTCGCCCGGTTTGGCGACGGTGTGCTTGGCTTTGGCAACCAGCGGGGCGTAGGTTTTCTGGAGGAACGTATCGGCGGCCTCGCCGGGTTGGACATTGGGACCGTGGTCGATGAACTCCTTGATCGGAATCAGGTCGGCGAGAACCGGCAAGCCTCCAAAATGATCGCCATGCCAGTGGGTGATGATCAAATGGTCGATCTGCTTCACCTGGGCGTCTTTGAGCGCGTCCATGATGCGGCCAGCGTCGCGGGCAGCGACCGCGCCGGCATTGCCGGTGTCGATGAGGAGCGACTCGCCGGAGGGCGTGACGAAGAGCGTGGCGTTGCCGCCTTCCACATCGACGACGTAAACATCCAGCGTCTTGCGCGTCTGCGCCGCTGCCACAGTGGACAGGCACAGCACAACAATCGCGGCAACCGGGAACAATTTCGTTACGCGCACGGGAGCCTCCTTTCTGGGAGCGTCGACTATTATAGACAAGTGGGGCGGGCCTTTTAGACTGCCGCCGGCTTTCGAGCCGGCGTTCGCCCGTGAAACGCAATGTCGCTGTGACGTCAGCACGCCGGGCAAAAGCCCGGCGGCAGGCTAAAAGCATGGCCCCACTACTGCAACGGAGTGAAGTTGTAGAACGAGTCGATCGCCACGACCTTCGAGCGGATCAGCCCTTCCAGCCAGGTCTTGGTCGCTCCCGACACGGAATCCGCGCTGGGGGCTGCGCTGGAAAGATCCAAATAGTAGTCCTTGTAATTCACGGCGTCCGCGACCGTCAATTGCTTCCCGTCTGCCGTGAGAATGCCGTACACGGCGGCATAGCTGGAAGCGAGCAGATAGCTTTCGTGGCGCCATTCAGCCGCCTCGCTGGAGCGATCCGTGAACAGCGGCCGGCCCAGCAATTCATTGTGATTCGTAGGCTTGTGGCCCGTCAGATAGTACAGAGACGGCGTGATGTCGACCGAGAACGCCAGGTCTTTTTCGCTGTAGGAGTGACTGTCGCGCATCGCGGGCGGCAGGTGAATTAGCAGAGGGATGCGCACCACCTCCGGATAAATCGTGTAGGCATGGCCCCAGCGGCCGTTTTCCCCCAGCGAATCGCCATGATCCGCAGTGAGGATCACGATGCTGTTATCGTAAATGCCGCGCTGTTTCAAACTCTCGATGAAGTGCCCGAAACAGGCGTCCATGCGCTTCAATCGCGATGCATAGGGCGCGTAAAAGCGTCCGAAGTTTTCGTCCGAGATGGGCTTGGCTCCCTGCCCGTTGATCACCGAGATGTGGATGTTCTGCGGCTGCGTGTAGGCGAACATGGGCGCGCCGCCGGGGTCGGATGCGATCTTGCCTTCCAGCTCTTCGAGCGACGAGCACAGGTCGTAACGCATGTTCAACCGGCCCTCGTCCATTTCGGTCAGTCCGGGCCACGGTTGAACCACGGTTTGAAGAATTTCATCCCGGCTGATGTAAGCGTGGTATTTCTCGGCCTCGAGCAGTTTCTGCAGCGCATTCATAGGAGCGAACGGCGTGACATATTGCTTGTGCAGCAACATCCCGCCGACCCAGATGGAAGGCTCGGAAAGCCCCGTCGCGCCGTAGCGGGTGAAGGCGTTCCGCATCACCACGCTCTCTTGCCCGAAGCGCCCGATCTCCGGCGTAAAGAACACATCGGGGTTATACGGCGACAGGTAATCGCGGCGCAGGCTGTCGACCACGACCATGAAGATGTTCGGCTTCTTGTCCGGCGTAGGCCCCAGGGATTCGACCAAATCGACCGGCACCGGCGCGACATAGGTGGATCGAGGAAGGTTGGTGTTACGGACCAGGAAGCGGTAGAAGCCCGGATCGCCGGCGACGGGAGTGATGGCCTCGTTCAGAAGTTGAAACGAAATATCGTAACCCGCCCACTTTTCCAAAAATTGCGCCGAGGTCTCCTTGCTGCGCGTGGCCTTCCAAATCGACGAGCGCGCCGCTTCGAAACTGCGATACCCCGGCAGGATCAGGAGAGCGCAGACCAGGAGCCGCCCAGCTTGTACGGGCCCCGTGCTTTTCGGATGCACGGCGACGAAGAACACCCGGAAGATGGCGATCCAGACCACCAGCGCCGTCAGCTTCTGGAACAGATAGTTCCAGTCCATCGCGGAAGCTTGCACCGTAATCGGAATGGCGACCGCGGCGGTAATGGCCAGCGCGACCAAGGTCCGGAAGATTCCACGATGGGCCTCCGGCGGCCGCATCCACCACAGGGCTATCGAAACGCCGCTGGATACTTCCAGATCGGCCGACGCGGCCAGGCTGGCGCCGAACGCTGCCAGATATCCTGTAACCGTGAGCGAAAGCGCCAGGCCGTAAAGATTGGCCAGCGGCCCCGCGAACGACAACGCCGTGAAGACCAGCACCCGGATCACGGTATAAAGCACTGCAGCGCCGAACAGATGCATCACCACGAATTGCGCGCGTGGTGGCGACGGAAACCAAGTCGAGACTACCGTCAGCAGATTGAGCGCGACGAAGAACAGAACGAAGACGAGAGTGTGAATCAGCACGCTCGCGCCAAATCCGAACCAGCCCTCGGCGGTGCTCCAGTCGGTGGGTTGTTTCCGAAGCAATGCGACGCCCGCGTACAAGATCGCGACAGCGAACCCGGAGAGCCAGGCCGCGCGGAAGACCCGCCGTTCATCCGCGGGAGCGCCGGCGCCCCAACGAATGGCCGGATACGAAGTTCGCCACGTTAAGAACGTCAAGTACAAGGACGGCATCAAGGTCCCCAACGCCCACCAGAAACTGGTTGTAGTGTTGTCCAGGTTCGCAAGCAACGGGCGGACGATCAGCAGGATCCCGCCGAGCACGTGAACGATCCAGAAGCCCCAGTGCCAGCGATCGCGCTTGAACCCCACCACAGGCAGCATCAGGATCAAGACGATCCAATACAAAACCGGGTGATATTGGGCGAAGGCCACTAGAGTAGGCAGCAGCGCGGCCTTCAGAACGTGCATGTAGGTAAACGGCAGATACGCGAACATGCAGTACAACGAGGTGACCAGGAAAAACAGCATGTGCACGGTGCGAGCCGCCGTCTTGTACGCGCCGACGCCGGATTTGGTGGAATGCTTCACGGTTTAACTCAGTTTCTCTTGCCTTGCCCCGCCCCGCCCCGCCCCCGTGGAGCGAGCTTTAGCTTGCAACGGAGGCTTCAGCCTCCGCGCCGATCAAGCGACACTTCCGATCGGGGACTCAAGTCCCCGTTGCAGGCTAAGAGCCCGCTCCACATTCACCTGGCTCCTTGCCGCGCTCGCGCCAGCACTTGGCCGACTTCGGTATAACCGGGCGAAAGCCGCTGGGCCTTTTCCAGATAAACAATGGCCGCCCGGGGGTCTCCGGTGGCTGCACTGACCAAGCCGGCCGCTAAAAGGGCGTCGACGTTCTCGGGACGCCGCTCTAAGACTTTCAGAAGTCTGGCGTGGGCCTCGCTGAGATGGCCCAGTCGAAGCTCAATCCGCGCCAAGCCCACCTGCATATCGGGATACTCCGGCGACAATTGAACTCCGTGCTTGTACTGCCCGTAGGCCGCTTGCAATTGCTGGTCCTTTTCGAGCTCATGCCCGTAAAAGAAAATCGAGTCGGGATCTTGCTTATCCAATTGCCAGCAGCGCTCAAAGGCTTTGAACGCGTCTTTCGGCTTCGACGCGTTCTCGTACGCCAGGCCGATCGCGGGACAGCCTTCGGTGGGCCGCGGCGAGTACGTCAGAAAGTTTTCCCACATCGCCGCGCTTTCCTGGTAGCGATTCAAACCCTGGTAAATTTCCGCGATCTGCTTGATGTAAATCGGGCTCTCCGGATAAGCCTTGTACAACGTCAACAAAGGCACCAGAGCCTGTTCCGGTTTCTGCGCCGCCATCAGCGTGGTGCTTTCCTGCAACAGGCGCTGGATCTGCGCGCTCGACAGCGCGCCCGGCGCGATTTCCTCTTCCTGATAGGGATTTTCCACGAATCCCCACCAGAATAAGTACAGAATCAGGAGCGGAAAGGCGAATCGGATAAAGGGAATGTCGTACACGGATGCGTACCGTGGTTCACTCGAAACGGTACCGGAAACCGACGTCGAAGAAATACTGCCACAGACCAGTTCCGCTGAGCCGGTCCTGGCTGGAGGCGCCGGCCTCGGCGTCGATGGTGATGTGGCGTCCGGTGCGCCAGTTCCATTCGCCGCTGAACGAGGTTGAGTCCAGAACCCCGACTTGATTCACGTTGCGGATTTCAAACGGAGCCGCACCGTGGCCGTAGCGGACGTTGACATAGCTGAGCCCGTCCGAAAAATAACGCCGGGCCAGTATCTGATAGGTGGTGGACGAATGGTACGTGGCTGGGATCGCGCCCGAACCCGGCGCCAGCAGGCCCGAGTTGGCCGTGAGGAGACCCGAGCCGGGCGATAGAAATGTTCGCCCCGAAAAGTACCAATCGCGATGGTAGCGGCCCACCGAAGCCGTGTACACGCGGATATTGCCACTCGAAAATACCAGCCAGCGATACCCGCCGGACGCCTCAAAGCCGTGCCCCAGACTCTGAAACAGTTCCCCCCCGTTGCGGTACTTGGGATACAAAATACCTTCGGGCGAATAGCCCACATTCACGTACAAGTACGTTCCCTGGCGCAGGTGCGGATACCAGTCGATTTCTCCCAAAGTGCTGTGATAGCCAAAGCGGGAACCCTGCGATATTCGCGCCAGCACGGATCCAGCCTGCTCTCCGCGTTTCACCGTCACCGCCTCTTCGTCCCACGGAGAACTGTGATCGTTGTACCAGATGCTTGAATGGGTGTAGCTGACCTCCCAGGTCGCGTCGTACTCGCGCAGGGCCCGGCGTAAGTCGGTGGCCTCGCGATTGCCGGGTTCCAAAGCGTGGACGGTCTCGAGCGTCGCAGTCGCTTCCTTATACCGGCCCATCTTCTTGAGGGTTCGCGCGCGGGCCAGCAGGGCTTGGACGTCATTCGGTTGGAGCGCTAGGAACTCGCGGGTGGAATCGTCGGCCTGTTCCGGGTGGCCCGACCACAGCTCGACGTTCACCAACGCCAACAACGCATCGGTGTACTGGGGATGACTCATGAGCACCGCTTCGATTTCGCGGCGCGCATCTTCGTACTGGCCTTCCCAGGAAAGCACCAGGCCCAGCAGCAGCTGCGCATCCGTATCCCAGGCGTGAGTCTCCAGGCGCTTCCGCAGAAAGGCGATGGCCTCGGCGCGGTGACCGGTGGTCGCCAGGGCCCGGCCTTGCGTCAGGACCTCGGTATCGCTCAGAGTGCTGGGATCGCCGGGATTGGCGGGGAGCACCTCGCCGGCCCGCATCGTGAGGCAGGTCAAGCCTAGGAGGATCGCGACGCACAGGGCTAAGGAGCTGTGGAGCACGCACTCGTGCGTGCCACGTCGGCACTCGTGCCGACGCTTGGCCGCGTCGCGTGTCGAGACGAGTCTCGACATGGCACACACGAGTGCGCGCTCCACGTCGCCCTCGGCTGGAGGAGATGCCTTACCCATCCTAGTACTACATCGGCGTCGGGGATAGGGTGCTTTATAGTCTTTGGAGTAAAGAAGATCGGGCGAATTGCTCACATCCGCCCCTGGCCCAGGGGACTAAGGGCAGTAGTCCGTCTAATCCTAATGGGTTGGCTCGGGAGAGACGAATATCTACTTGATGGGGCGATGGGCCAATCCAGGGCTACTGGCCACGCTGGCGTCCAAGCTCGGGTTCGCTCATACCGAGACGCGCGTCGACGGGCAGGTGCAGGTGCGCCTGCACACCGGATACGGGCTCAAAATCCGGGAACGCAGGGTGATCCCGCCCGCGGCGGCGGAATCTGCCCCCAACGGCTCGCGGGATGCCTTGCGCGTGAACGGCTCCAACGGGTATGCGCGCAAAACAGTTGTCACGAACGGCGCGACGGAGCACAATGGCTCCTCGAAACGGACCTATCTCGCGGTTTTAGAGGAAGACGGCCCCCTGGATGCGCTGGAGTTGGCGGGGTTGGAGTTCGCAGGGGAGGTGTTTGACGGGCGGGAATGGCGGCATTCCGAATCCGGTGAGCCCGTCAGTGTGGCACAAGGACTGTCGGCTTTGTCTTCAGCCGCTTCCAGCCGCGAGCGCGCCAGCCGCGAATCCGTTGAGAGCGGTTCTCCTGGAATTCTGCCTGGAATTCCACACGACGCTTCGCCCGAAGCCTTGGACGCCCCAGATGCGCAAAGCATCGATTCGGCAGACGTCCTGAATCCGCCCGCATCGGAGGAGCTTCCCGCGCCCGCCCCCAACCGCCACGCCATTCTCTCCGGAAAAGTGATCGGCGTTGTCGGCTTTTCCGAAGAGCAGGCCGTATCCCTGGGGCAAGCGCTGGCGGCGCAGCACTGTTCCTTCGTCGTGCTCTCGCATGCCGAAGCCGAATTCAAGAAGGGCGCCGCCAGCGCCTGCCATCTCCTGTTGGTCTCAGCCTCCAAGGACTGGTCGAACCCGGCGTCGTTGAAGGTGAGCTGGCTCGGCAAGCTGAAGAAACCGGCGATTGTGGAGAGCGATCGAACCACACTGAGTTTCCTGGCGAAATTCCCCCAGGCCGGGTCACGCGAGTTCGTCCCCGGGCCGTGCCCCATCGACGAGCTCCTGTGGCGCTCGGCTCTGATTCTCGGGCGCATGCCCACAGTCAAGGCGCGCAAGAACCGTAAGCGGCAGCATCCCGTGCTGGTGATTGCCGATAGCGACCCAGCTTCTCTGACGCTGGTGGAGACGGTGCTCACCCAGGAAGGCGTGGAGTGCCGCGTGGCGGACAACGGATCGCTGGCGCTGGAACTGATCAAAGCCACGACGCCCGATGCGGTGATCCTGGAGGTGACGCTGCCCGGCGCGGACGGCTTTCAGCTTCTGGCCGAAATCCGGCGCGACCCGGCGCTGGCGGGAATGGTCGTGATCCTGCTAACGTCCCGGCAAGCGGAAGCCGACGTGTTGCGTGGCTTCAGCCTGGGAGCCGACGATTACGTCACCAAGCCCTTCAGCCCTCTGGAACTGGCGGCTCGACTGAAACGCGCCCTGTCGCGGGTGGCATGATCTTCCCGTCGTGGTTTCCCCGGCGCGTCGCGATCGCGCTTGAGGGCGTCGATTGGGACCGGGTGCTCCTCTTCGCCCGGGCCCTCCTGGCGATCGCGTTTTTCCTTTACCCGGTATGGTGGATCCACGTCCACGTGGTTTCCGCGACGGTCCCGCAGGCCCCGCTCTCCCTCGCCATATCCTTCCTCGGCGTCCAGTTTGCCGTCATCGTCGCCGAGCTTCTGGCTTCTTGCGTCGTCAAGAAAATGGACGAGGTGCGTGGTCGCCGTTCCCGGCGTTGGCGCCCCTTGATCCGGCGCTCTCTAGCGGCTCACTTGGCCGGGCAGAATGTGTCGGCCGAACTGAATATCTTCCGCAAGCACCGGCCGCGGGAAACGGAAATCTGTCTGGCGGAAATGCTGGCTGCGGTGAACGGGCAGGCCCGGCAACGGCTTAGCGAACTGGCAGTTTCGTTGCACCTGGTCGAGCGCTGGGAGAAGCACGCCACGCGCGGCCGCCAGGAGCTGCGGGAGGTGATCGAGTGGCTGGGGCTGCTCTCTCCCGCCATCGGCGGTCCGGCGCTGGTCCGCGTGCTGAAGGCCGCATCGGCGACCTTCGAGAGCCGCTGGCTGCCAAAACGCACCTTACCGGCGACCGTGGCTTCGACTTTGTGCTCCCGCATCCGCGTGGCCGGGGAAGCCGAACTGAACCAGATCTGTCATGAGATTCTGGCCGCGCCTCTGCTGGTGCGCACGATGGCGGCCAGCGACCTGCGCGTCCAAGCCGATGGTTCGGGTGCAGCCGCGATTTCGCGCGCGCTTTCCAGCGCGGACCCCGGCCGGGCAACCGTAGCTCTACAACTGGCCGAAGCCTGGCGGCGTACCATTGACGCGCCCGCGCTCGCCGCGCTGCTCCGGCACAAATCTTCGGTCGTGCGGGGCCTCGCGCTAAAGCTGATTCCCTTTCAAGGCGTCGCCGCGGCCTTCGAAGCCGAGGTTCTGGCGGGCTTGCAAACGGGCTTGCGGGCCGGCGCCGACGACGCGGGCGCGCAGGAGGTGCTGGCGGGAGCATTGTCCGCCGTCGCGCGGCTCCGGCTGATGCGAGCCTTGCCGCTGGTGGGGCAATGCGCCTCGAGCGCCAACGCCAGCCTGGCCCGGCAGGCTTGTTTCACTTTGGCTGCACTCGGTGAAGAAGGCCAAGCGCTGCTCGAAAGCAAGATCCACAGCGGACCGCATCAGCAGGCTGCCCGCGCCGCCGAATCTCTGATGAGCTTGCGCGCGGGCCGGCTCCCGGCGGGCGGGATCTGACGCATGCTCGACATTCTAGTCCACCGCATCTATTTCTTTTTCGAAGGTGGAGTGATCTTGTATGTGATGGTGATCAACACCATCTACCTGCTGCTCACGGTTCTGGCCTACTTTTCGCTGCGCAAGCATCATACGCCGTTCTCCGAAGTCCAGCGCGATGCCCTGCTGGCGTCTCCGCTGCTACCGCGCATTTCCCTGATCGCGCCGGCGTATAACGAGGCCGCCACTTGCAAGGAAAGCGTCGGGAACATGTTGCGGCTTAACTATCCGAACTTCGAAGTGGTCCTGGTGAACGACGGTTCCAAAGACGAGACGCTCAAGGTGATGATCGAGGAATTCCGGCTGTTCAAGTCCGCTCGCGTGCCCACGGGAAGCCTGGTCACCAAGCCCATCCGGCGTGTCTACGAATCCACCGATCCGGTAAGGCTGGTGGTAATCGACAAGGTCAACGGCGGAAAAGCGGACGCCATCAACACTGGCTTGAATCTCGCCACCGGCGAACTGGTTATGGTGGTGGATTCGGATTGCTTGATCGACCGCGACGCGCTTTTGAACATGGTGAAACCGTATCTCGAGGACCCCGAGCGCGTGATCGCGGTGGGCGGCACCGTGCGCGTGGTCAACGATTGCGACGTGGAGCATGGCGCCGTGAGCACGATCCGGGTGTCGTCGTCGCACATCGCCAATTTCCAGGCGGTGGAATATGCGCGGGCGTTCTTAGGCGGGCGCGTCGGGTTCAGCCTGATGAATTGCCTGCTCATTATCTCCGGCGCCTTCGGATTGTTCCGCCGCGATGCGGTGCTCGAAGCCGGGGGCTTCGACCCCGATACCATCGGCGAAGATATGGAACTAGTGGTGCGCATGCACCGCATTTGGCGGGCGCGGCAGCAAGATTACCGCATCGTCTACGTGGCGGCGCCGGTGTGCTGGACGGAAGTGCCGCAATCCATGAAGATTCTCCACCGCCAGCGCAAACGCTGGCAACGTGGCACGGTGGAGAGCCTGTGGCGGCATCGCGAAATGCTCGGCAATCCGAAGTTCGGCCTGGTGGGGATGTTCGCGTTCCCGTATTTCGCGCTGTTTGAAATGCTGGGTCCGGCGGTGGAGCTGCTGGGCTACGGGCTCACCGCGATGGGCCTGGTGTTCAGCATCATCGCGCCGCCAATCGCGATCTTGTTCTTCTCCGTATCGGTAACCTTCGGCATCGTCCTTTCGACCACAGCGGTGGTGCTGGAAGAATTCACGGTTCGCCGCTACCCGTCATGGAAGCACAGTTTCCGCTTGTTTTTCGCGGCGATCGCGGAAAACTTCGGCTTCCGCCAAATTCTCACGTGGTGGCGCGTGCAAGGCTTGATCGAAGGCATCAAAGGCAAGAAGGGCGGCTGGGGAGACATGGAGCGCCGCGGCTTCCGCGTCGTTGGCAAGACCTCGTAGGGCGCGTCGCCACCGGGGTCTTGGCAACAATGCCGTGCGGTGCTTGCGGCTGCCATAGTGCCAAGACTCCCGGTGCGGTCGGTTCCTTTCTGACCCGCAAATACCGCTCTAAGCCGAAGAAAATACGCGTATATGACACTATTCCTCTTGGGCCTGTTGGGCGTCAAGTGCTATTTCCATATTGATTTCCATAGGTATACCTGTGATTTCGGAGCTTATTAATTTTAGGCAAGTGGGGTATTTACTTCACTCAGGTGACCCCTACCGGTTGTGGTCGGCGTCTGAGCCGACGGCGGCACACCTGACCATAGATTTGTATGGCACTGGATCGACGACAACCGCCTGCTGCACGAGGCGGTAGAAGAGTTTCCCTCGGTTCCGGGATCGGCGTCGGTTGAACCGAAACGTGAATTCATCCAGGTAGAATTCCAGATG
>Ga0209517_10002025_pt1 | contig 29513 bp, 24 predicted proteins | sample PeaSoiMetSII2010_FD_187695 | JGI IMG/M metagenome (GOLD analysis project Ga0209517, IMG submission 187695) | Peat soil microbial communities from Weissenstadt, Germany - SII-2010 (SPAdes) (version 2) | ecosystem: Environmental > Terrestrial > Soil > Wetlands > Peat | place: Germany...
GGCGTCTGGGACACCTTTCCCCCGAGCAGGAACTAGCCGTCGATGCGCTGACTCACGGCATCATCAACAAGATCATGCACACCCCGATCAGCACTCTGAAGACTGCGGCGCGCGAGTCCGAAGCCACCACCATCGTCGAAATCGTCCGCCGCCTGTTCAATCTGGAAGCAAAAAAGTCCGCCAAGCCCGGCGATGGCAACGGAGGCAACGCCTGATGGCGCGTCTTCGCATTGGTTCCCGGGGATCCCAGTTGGCGCGCTGGCAGGCGAACCACATTGCCGCTCTGCTGCGCGCACGCGGACATGAAGTCGACATCGAAATTATCAAGACTACCGGCGACAAGATCACCGACGTTGCCCTCGCCAAGGTCGGAACCAAGGGCATGTTCACTAAAGAAATTGAAGAGGCGCTGGCGGCTGATCGCGTGGATCTAGCCGTGCACAGCCTGAAAGACCTTCCGACCGAAATTTCGCCTGGGTTCGCAATCGCGGCCATCACTCAACGAGTTGATCCCCGCGACGTATTTTGCTCGCGCAAATACGCGAGCATTGACGCCTTGCCGAAAGCTGCGCGCATTGGAACCAGCAGCCTACGGCGGCAGGCGCAATTGAAAGCGCTGCGTCCTGATTTGGACATTCATCCCCTGCGTGGGAATGTGGACACGCGTTTGGCAAAGCTGGAAGCTGGAGAATACGACGCCGTGATTCTGGCTTTTGCGGGCCTCAATCGCCTGGGCAAGACTGAGCTGATCAAGCAAGTTATCCCCGCAGAAGTGGTGTGTCCGGCGGCCGGCCAGGGCGCGTTGGGGATCGAAGCGCGAGCTGGAGACACAGCCGTGCTGCAAGCCCTGGCGTTTCTCGACGACTCTGCTGCCCGCGCTACCACGGCTTGCGAACGGGCTTTGCTGGGCAGGCTTGGCGGCGGCTGCCAGGTTCCTATCGGCGCATCGGCGGAAATGCGCAACGGCCGGTTGCACCTACAGGCCGTGGTGGCGCGCCCTGACGGTTCCTTGGTTCTGCGCGAAGCGGCCGATGGCGATGACCCGGTTGGGCTTGGCGAGTCGGTGGGCGACGTGTTGCTCCGCCGTGGCGGGAAGGCAATCCTGGAAGCGGTGTACCGGCAGGAGATGGCCCTGCCGCAGCCACCGTAGTCTTCGATGGGAACCGATGTAGGGCTGCTCTGCGAACTTAGCGGCCGTTCTCGGCGATCTCTGCGTTTAGTGCTTGTGCGGATGGAGGAGAGTTGTTGACCAAGGAACGACCACTCGCCGGCTTCCGCGTTCTGGTCGGCCGCGCTCGCCATCAGGCAGGTGCGCTGTCCTCCGGCCTGCGCAAACTGGGCGCGCAGGTCATCGAGATTCCTTTCATCGAAATCCGCCGCCCGCGGTCCTACAAGCCGCTGGATACCGCCTTGAAGAACCTCGCGACCCATGACTGGCTCATCCTGACTAGCGTGAATGGAGTCGAAGCATTCTGGGATCGACTGAAAAAGAAGCACCTCACGAAGAGACATTTGGAGCATTTGAAAATCGCTGCCATCGGCCCCGCGACAAAGAAGGCCATTGCGGCCCACGGGCTGACCGTGCATGTTGTTCCTAAGGAATACGTTGCGGAATCGGTAGTTAAGAGCCTGCGACGGCTTGTGGCGGGGAAGCGCGTGCTTTTGGCGCGTGCCAAAGTCGCTCGCGACGTGATTCCTCGCGAGCTCCGCAAGCTGGGCGCGCAAGTTGATGTGGTCGAAGCCTACGAAACCATCATTCCGCGATCGTCCCGCGTCCGTTTGCGTGCAGTTCTACAAACCTCGAAACGGCGACCGCACGTGATTACCTTCACCAGTTCGTCGACGGTGCGAAACTTCGTGACGCTTCTGGGAAAGAATGCGTGGCGCGGACCTGCCCTCAGCGATAGTCGAAGGGGCCCGCGTTTCGCCTCCATCGGTCCGGTCACTTCATCAACTCTTCGTGAACTCGGACTGCCGGTTGACGTCGAAGCTCGGAAATACACCATTCCCGGACTGATCGCTGCGATCATCAAGTCGGTCGAGTAGAGATGCAGTCTGGCGGTGTGTCCTAGTCCGGAAGCTTGCACCCGCAATCCGCCGGCGGCACGTGTGCCTTCAAGAAATCAGAAACACTCTTATACGCATCGATCTGGTTCTCCACCCGCGCGAACCCGTGGCCTTCATTCTCATAGACCTTCAACTCCACGGTTCCGCCACGTTTCTTCACCGCGTCGACCACCTGCTGGGACTCTTCTTTCGGACACCGCGGATCGTGCCCGCCCGCCAGCAACAGCAGTGGAGCCTGGACTCGGTCCACGAAGAAGATCGGCGAGCGGTCGTGGAACAGGTCCTTGTTCTTTTCCAGATCGCCCATGGTCGCCAAATCCGACTGTTGCAGCACCGGGTCTTCGTTTTTAATTTCTGTGAACCAGTTCACGAACGGCACAATGGGCACGCCCGCCGCCCAGACCTCGGGAGCCTTGGTTACTCCCATCATGGTCAGGTAGCCGCCATAGCTGCCGCCCACGAGCGCAATCTTCTTGGGGTCGAGATAGCCGGTCTGCTTGATGAAGTCGGCCGCCGCGACGACGTCTTGCAGATCTCCGCCACCCATGTCGAACAGGTTTGCCTGCTGAAATTCTTTGCCGTAGCCAGTTGACCCGCGATAGTTGGGCGCGATCACCATGTAACCCTGATTGACCATGTGCTGGATGAAGCGGTTGAAGGAGTTCACAGTTTGTGACGTCGGGCCGCCATGCACATAAACCAGGGCCGCGTTCTGCCCGTTGCGCACCATGTTGTAAGGGACGTAGACGAGCGCTGAAATCGTCCACTTGGCGTCGCGGCTGGGGAAGTGCACCAGGAATGGCTCGACCATGTCCTCCGAGCGCACGCCCGCAATCAGTGAATGCGTAATTTGCCGCGACTTAGCGGATGCCAGGCTGTAGGTCCAGAGATCGCCCGGCGCGTTGGGGCCATTGTGGTTGTAGAGCAACCGCGATCCATCGTGATTGAAAGCCGATCGCGCTCCCACGGGTTGATTCACGCCTTTCGGCAGAGGCAAAGCCTTCGACGTGTCGGCAGCTAGGCTGTGCAGGTAGATTTCTGTGTTTCCATCTACGTTCGCAGTCCACGTAACCGAGTTGCCGTCGGGAGAAAAGTTGGTGCCGCTGATTTCCCACTTGTCCCTGGTCAGCCAGGTGATTTTCTTGCTGGCAATATCGAGCAGTCCAACGTTGTCGTAGCCATTGGCGGCATTCGAGGTAATCAGCAGTTTCTTGCCGTCGGGAGAAATGTCTTCACCTTCATAAAGCTGCTCGCCTTCGTGCGGCGTGAGCAGCGTGCTTTGGGCCGTTGCCACATTGGCGATGTAGATGTCGGAATCTGTGCCCTTGGCCTGCGACTGGGTGTAGACGATCGATTTGCCATCATGCGACCAGATGGGATTGTCGTTGATCTTGTCGGCAGCGGTTCCGGTGGTAACGTGTTTCACTGAACGCATCAGCTTGTCGTAGACGTCAATTTCATAAACCGACGAAGTCTTCGGCTTCACGGTATACGCGAGATATCGCCCATCAGGCGACCAGCGCGGATTCTCTTCGGAGATCTCGCGCGTGTGCGTCAGATTCACGACTTGACCTGTCTTCGGCGAGACCATGAATACGTCCCACTGCTCGTCGCCGTCGTAGTCCGAGATATAGGCGATCCACTTTCCGTCCGGCGACCAAGTGGGGCTGGTCTGCCGCTGATCGCTTACGGTGAGTTGTGTCGGCCAGCCGCCCTCCGAATTCACCAGCCAAAGATTGTTGCGGCCGCTGATATTGGCTACAAACACCAACTGCTTGCCATCGGGAGACCACGAAGCCGGCCCGATCTGCCGCGTCATGTACAGCTTCTCGATCGCCAGGCTTTGCTGAAACTGTTCCACGTTTGCGTTCGGCTTGCTTGTAATCAGCTTGGGATCGGTGATGGCCTGGGGCACAGGCAGAGTCTGGGCGGCGGCAACGGTGCTCATAAATATGACGATAGCAAAGCGAGCGGGAGTGCGCATGGTATGGGGTTCACAAGCTTAGAAAGAAAAGTCTAGCAGAATCACTTCGCGTTCTTGTGCATCTCCACCGTGCTCCAGGTCTTGTCCGCCGCGTGGCAGAGGTTCTCCAGCGGACACTCCACACACTTTGGCCCGCGTGCCATGCACAGCTTCCGTCCATGCCAGATGATCTGATGCGCGAACAATATCCATTTCTCCCGCGGAAGTATCTTCATCAAGTCCTGCTCGATCTTGGGCGCATCGGTATTCTTGGTGAGCTCCAGCCGACGGGAGATTCTGGTGACGTGCGTGTCCACCACAACGCCCTCGGCCTTTCCGAACCAACTGCCCAGTACGACGTTGGCCGTCTTTCGTGCCACACCTGGCAACGTTAGCAGCTGCTCCATTTCTGACGGCACCTCGCCTCCGAAGTCGGCAACGACCTTCTTCGCCGCTCCTACTACCGATTTCGACTTATTTCGGAAAAAACCAGTGGCATGGACATCCGGTTCGAGTTGCTCAGGCGTAAGCGCGGCAAAATCTTGCACCGTGGGATATTTACGAAACAGTTCGGGCGTGACCCGGTTCACAGTGGCATCGGTTGACTGAGCGGAGAGAATGGTCGCTACCAGCAGTTCCCATGCGCTTTCGTGAGTCAGCGCACATGTAACGCGGGGATAAAGCTCGTCCAAACGCTTGAGGATTTCGGAGATGCGCTCCGGCGCGAGTGGATTGTACTTTCCGCGTGTGGGGACGAGCGACCGCTTCCGTTCAGGTCGGAATGAAGCAGCGGCAGCCTTCCGGGAGGCCTTAACCGGACGCGCAATTCGCGCCCCTTCGTGTCGGCCGGTCTTGGCCGGCTGTCTCGGCATAACGCCGCGTGTCATGCGAGTTCCTTCCCTTGATACAAACGAGTCTAAATGTTAGCAGAACGAATCGTGCCGCATACGTCTCCCGGTAATTTGACGCGGACGCCCCAGCTAGGTACTCTGAATTTGATCCCAGAATAGTTTGACCCAGGCAAATCAAGGAAGGCACCCGTGGCGGTGAAGTCCATTAAACTCGGCCAGGTTTGGCGCAAAGACGACGACGGAAAAGACTACCTCGTCACCAAGGTTTACAGCGAAGTGTTCGCCCAATATGCGGTGTTGCGCCCCGCTGAGGTCACCGCGCCCGACGCCGCTACCACGCGGGTGAAAGTTGCCAAGAGTGCCGAGGGCGCATCGTTGCCAGGATTCACCTTTACCCAGGAAGGCTCGTTCTAGCGGCCAGGTGCGGGACAGCCTCCCCGCCCATCGATAACGCATTCTGATTCCGCATGACTGAAAAAATCCTCGGCATCCTGTTTGTGTTCATCAAGTCCGTGATTGCCGCCACCAGCTATGGCGGCGTGGCCCTGTTGATGGCCATTGAGTCGGCCTGCATCCCGCTGCCTTCAGAATTGATCATGCCCTTCGCCGGCTACCTGGTCTACGAGGGCACGCTGAAACTGCTGTGGGTGGCGACGGCAGGCGCAATCGGTTGCAATCTCGGATCGCTGGTTGCTTATGAGATTGGCTGCTACGGCGGACGCCCGCTGGTGGAAAAATACGGCCGCTGGATTTTGCTTACCCGCCGCGAACTGGACTGGGCCGACCGCTTCTTCGCACGCTGGGGATATCTGGCCGTATTCATTGCCCGGCTGCTGCCGGTCATCCGCACATTTATCGCTTTGCCTGCTGGCATTGCCCGCATGCCACGCAAGCGTTTCCACATCTATACTTTTCTCGGATCGTGGCCCTGGTGCTTCGGCCTGGCCTGGCTGGGCATGAAACTGGGAGAGAACTGGCGCGAACTGAGCAAGTACTTTCACCAGTTCGATGCCGTCATCGGAGTGGTTCTGGCTGCGGGCATCATCTGGTTTGCCTGGTCGCATTGGCAGAATAGAATTAGTGCGGCGAAGTAAGTCTGAGAACTGACGACTGAGAACCGAGAACTGGTCGTCGATATTATTTTGCTGAAGCAGTTCAAGGAGGCACGCCATGAAGCGTCTGATTCCGGTGCTGATTCTGTTGGCAATGAGCACGACGTTAGTTCCCGCTCAAAGCGCTCCCGTCGGTACCGGCCAGCCTTTCGTCATCGAGTACTACTACAAAGCCAAGTGGGGACACGCCGACGAATTCCTGCGCCTGTTCAAGAAGAACCACTACCCCCTGCTCAAGAAAGAAGTCGAGATGGGGCGCCTGCTCAAAGTCTGGATGGACCAGCCCCGCTACCACACCACCGAAGACGGTCGTTGGGACTATCGCGTCACCATCGTCTTCAAGAATGCTACCCTGGCCAACGAACCCTTCGACGAAGACGCACTCAAGAAACAGGTTTTTCCCGACCAGGAAACCTATGCTCGCGAAGAGCAGCGACGCTTCGAGATCCTCGACGCGCATTGGGATTTGCCGGTGAAAACCGTCGATCTGGAAGGGAAGTAAGAACTCTTCACCGCCGAGCTGCGGAGTACGCCGCGAAAACATTCCAAACGCCGTGCGAACGCGCTTGGGGTTGAGAGCGAGAACGGGATCTGTTGTTTCGCGCCAGACCAGCAGCTATAGCCAGGACAATCGTCTTACGCGTGCCCGCAATCGAAGATTGTTTGTGAAATCAATGGTTCGACAAGATCTGGCGAGTCGGTGGTTCACTCGGCTGGCTGCCCGCCGTCCCACAAGCAATAGCATTCGCGTCACCCGAATCCAGTCTTATCCGGAGGCGCGGCGCCATACAAGCAACCTGGCGACGGAGTCTAGGCGCCCACTTCGCCACTGACATCCGGCACCGCCACATCTTCGTACAAGTCTTGGACATTGGTGTTTCCCGGCAACGTTCTGCGTCCGAAGAAGGCTTCTTTCGCCAGCTTGTAAATGGTCTGGCGGTTTCGCGTAACCACTTTCAGCCACGCCAAGCGGCCCATCATGGGGAAATAAATACCGCGGAAACACAGGCGTGCGAGGAACATGTTGATGCGATAACCCAGAGGCTGGTCATCCAGAGAGTCGACCGCCTGGGCCAGTGCCTCCGGGCTGTAGGCATGGGCCCAACCGTATTCCACCTCGGCATGAGCTTCTTCGATGGTCATCTTCAGCGGCGTGTGAGCCATGGCAAACGGGATGAAATCCCGCCAGTGTCTAGGGCGCGTAAGTCGGCCGGCGGCCTCCAGACGCTTGTAGAGCGGGGTTGCGGGCAAGGGCGTCAACAGGCCAAAGATGGGCAGCCCCGGGGGCCAGGTCCGAACCTGTGCCAGGGTGCGCTCGCCCACGCCGGTGGTGTCGTTGTCCATGCCAAAAATAAACGATGTGATCGCGTACACGTTGCGTTTCGCAAGCCGCTCGAGCACGGTGGCATACTCGCCAGGTTTGTTGAATCCCTTGTTGACGTCTTTGAGATTGGTGGGGTCGATGGATTCCATGCCGATAAAGACCCACTTGCCTCCGGACGCCGCAATCAGGTCAACCAGTTCCTCGTCGCGCAACAGGTTAGCGCTGATCTGGGCCACCCAATGGACTTGCGCGCCGGCGGCAATGATGTCCTTCAGCAGTGATTTCGTGCGCTTCACATTGATAGCGAAGTTATCGTCGATGAAAAAAATCGCTATCTGGCCCTTCTCGCGACGGGCGCGCGCCTTCAGCAAGAGCAGTTCATTCACCACACTCTCGTTGGTGCGGAAGCGAATAGAGTCGCCGAAGAATCCAGTCACGGTGCAGAACTCGCAGCCGTAAGGGCAGCCCCTCCCGGATTCGACGGGAATAATGCGAAATGTGCCCCAGCCTTCGCCGACTCGTTTAAGCAGCGGGTATGCGGCCTTGGGAAGAATATTGAACTGGTTGAGATTGATCGAATCCCAGGGAATCACGGGATAGGGTTTCAGAGAAGGCTTGCTCTCCTTCCCGGTGCTATCCGTCGGCGCATAAATGTCCTTGAGTTCGCCCCGGACGGCGTCGTTGACAATCTTCGGCCAAGTTTCATCGGCTTCGCCGAGTGCCACGGCGTCGGCGTGGCGAGGGCCGCCATCGCGGCCGAGCGCTTCGTCGGCCAATTCCGTCACGTGAGGTCCGCCCATGACCACCGGCACTCCCGTGCTACGAATGGCATCGGCGATGCGATACGCCTTGGCGATCATTCGGGTCATGGCGCCGATGCCCACCAGTCCAATGTTCTGCTCGCGCACGAATTGCGCAATCTGACGCTCGTCCATAGGCTGGGCGTTACCGTCAATCAGCAACACTTCATGGCCGGGAGGAGTCAGTGCCTGGAGCAAAAACATCCAGAGATGCGGCATGAAATTGCGGGTTACACCGTTGTCTGGGTTGTAGAGCAGAATTTTCATGAGTGCGCCTGGTGAAGTCGTACCTGCTTTACCGCCGCGGCCGTTACCGGCGATGCCATGAACCGGCGTCCCTGCTTTTGTCTGATGGTTGCGATGGTTGGATTACCAGCGTAGGGGGAATTGTACACCTATGGCGGGCAGGCTCCGGTTTCGGAGACCCCACGAGCAGAGGTCTTTACCTCTTGCTCAACTTCGACTTGCATCCATGATTGCATGGGAGCTACGCCACAGGAGTGCGCGGAACTAAGCACCTCCCAGCCCTCCAAATCTAGAGTAGCTGGTGTCACATCGCCAATTTCACCCGTAATTCTGGAATGCTTGTCAGATCGCTTCCGCTCCCCACTCAATCCCCGTTGCACCCCGTCTGAACTCTCATCCTCCACCTTCCACTCCTCTTGGTTGCAATTCTTATCGCAAATACGAGAACATACCTGTTTGCCTTAATCCCAAAATTCTTACAAGGATGTGGCCACCTGATGGCGACTCAGCGGAAGCTCGCAAAAATTGCAGACACTAAACCCAGCGGCAGCGAAATTCAAGCCCCCAAGGGCAAACTCGGCGTCATGATTCCCGGCATGGGCGCTGTGGCCACAACTTTCGTGGCTGGCGTCGAAGCCGTGCGGAAGGGAATTGCCAAGCCCATCGGCTCGCTCACCCAGATGGGCACCATTCGCCTTGGCAAGCGCACCGATGCCCGGTCGCCCAAGATCAAGGAGTTTGTTCCGCTGGCCGGACTCGACGATCTGGTCTTCACCGGCTGGGACATCTTCGAAGACGACATGTATACCGCCGCTACCACGGCCGGCGTGCTGGAGCGCGACCTGCTTGATAAAGTGAAGCCGCTGCTCAGCTCCATCAAGCCGCGCAAGGCGGTCTTCGATCACAACTACGTCAAGAAGATCGACGGGCCCAACGTCAAGAAGGGCAAGAACAAGATGGACCTGGCCGAGCAGGTCCGTGCCGACATGCGCGCCTTCAAGAAGAGTTCCGGGGCCACGCGCCTCGTGACTATCTGGTGCGCCTCTACGGAAAGTTACATCGAGCAGAGCGCGGCGCACCAATCGGTCAAGGCGTTTGAAAAGGCGCTCACACAGAACGACGAGAATATTGCGCCCTCCATGATCTACGCCTATGCGTCTCTCATGGAGGGAGTGCCTTTCGCCAACGGCGCTCCGAATCTAACCGTCGACATTCCCGTGATGCACGAACTCTCGCGTCAGAACGAAGCTCCCATCTGCGGCAAGGATTTTAAGACCGGCCAGACGTTGATCAAGACTATCCTCGCTCCCGGATTCAAGGCGCGAATGCTCGGCCTCAACGGCTGGTTCTCCACCAATATCCTGGGCAATCGCGACGGGGAAGTGCTGGAAGATCCTGGGTCGTTCAAGACAAAAGAAGAGTCCAAACTTTCGGTTTTGGAGCACATCCTGCAACCCGAACTCTATCCCGACCTGTACGGCAACTTTACTCACAAGGTACGCATTAACTATTATCCGCCGCGTGGTGATAACAAAGAGGGATGGGACAATATCGACATCTTCGGATGGCTCGGCTATCCCATGCAGATCAAGGTCGATTTCCTCTGCCGCGATTCCATTCTGGCCGCGCCCATCGTGCTCGATCTGGTGTTGTTCATGGATCTGGCCAAGCGTAGCGCTGAGCTGCGAGGCATCGGAATCCAGGAGTGGATCAGCTTCTATTTCAAGTCACCGATGACCGCGCCCGGACTCTATCCCGAGCACGATCTGTTCATCCAGTTGATGAAGTTGAAGAACACTCTGCGCCACTTGCGTGGCGAAGAGCTGATTACGCATTTGGGGCTGGAGTACTACGACTGAGATTTGCCCTGTGATCCTGTGTGCCCCTCTGTGGTTAAGAAAAATCTCCACCACAGAGTACCCAGAGGGGCATGGAGGAAAACAAACCTACGCCAGCTTTTTCTCCCGCCGGTACTCGTCGTACTTCTCGAGGAAGCGGTCGATGTCTTTCTTTTGCAGATAGTACGGCGTGGACAAGCGCAGCTTCGACGGGTCTCCACCGCGGATGCGAATCTTGTGGTTTGTCCAAAGCGATTTCTCTAAGTCCATCCTCTGCAACCCCGGCACATTCACGGTCGCGATTGCGCAGCGCATAGTGGGATCAGGCGAGGTCCACGACTCCGCGCCGCGTTTCACCATCTCGGCCAGAATGTAGTCGCAGAGCTGCCGGTGACGACGCTCAATTTTATCGATACCGATGTCATTGGCCAGCTTGATGGACGCGCGCAATCCCCACAATGCGGGGACATTGGACGATCCGATGCGCTGGAATCGTTCGGCGCGAATCTTAACTTCGTCCCAGCCTTCGGTGGCAATCGTGTTCCACACCCGGTCGATGACTTCGTCGCGGACGAACAGGAAGCCCGAACCCTTGGGCGCTTGCAGCCATTTGTGCGGGCTCGATGAATACAGATCGCAGCCCAGGTCGTGCAGGCTGAAACGCATCATGCCGGGCACGTGGGCGCCGTCCACTGCCGAGAGGATTCCCTTGGATCGCGCCAGCCCGCTAAGCTCTTTCACCGGCAGGACAACGCCGGTATTGGTCGAGATATGACTGAAGAACATCACACGAGTTCGCGGCGTGATGGCATCGCGGAACAGATTCAACACCTGGCTTGGGTCTTTCACCGGCTTGGGCAGAGTAACTTTCTTGACCACAATTCCGTAGCGTTTCGCACGCAGGTTCCACGGGTGCTCACCGCCAGGGTGCTCCTGGTCGGTCATCAGCACTTCGTCCCCGGCCTTCATATCAACCCCATTCGCAATGTAGCTGTTGGCCTCGGTGGCGTTGCGCAGCAGTGCGATTTCGTCGCGAGTGCATCCCACGAATGAAGCCAGCGGATCGCGAAACTCGTTCCAGGCCGCATAGCCCCAGATTGGATAATCCTCGGGATCCTGCTGATCCAGCCTTTCCGTAGTGTTATAGCCGTCGAAGATCGCCCGCAGCACGGGTGCCGGGCTGGAGCCGACGGTGCCGTTGTTCAGATAAACCTCATCTTCGGGGATGAGAAACTGCTTCCGCAATGCCGCCCAATAGGCGTCCTCGTTGGTGCCAAACGACGCCGGGTCGGGCAGGGAAGTAGGCAGCTTCTCCAACTGCGCCAGCAGGCTGGGACGAACGGCAAGGGCGGCGAGGCCGGTGGTCGTAGCGGCGGTCAGGAAACGGCGACGGTCAAGCATGGGAATCTCCTTGTAAGCGGAACGCGCCATGTTACGACCGTGTGCCACGGGATAGCAAGCTATGTGACTCGATCCGGAGATCTTGCCGGTAACCAGCACCACAATCAGGCGGTAGGTGCGGATAACCTTCCTGGCTCGGCTTGCGTCCTACTCCAATAGGGGCGTTGTCTTCCGCAGCGTATAATCAGGGCAACAGCCCGCCCGATGGTAACAAGGGAGTCCGGTATGAAGCTTCGATTCGTAGTTGTCAGCGCAGCCCTTCTGGTTTTCGGCGCCAGCGCGTCTTTCGCCCAGACCCAGACCACGACCGACCAGACCGTGTCCACCGGCGCGCCCCAGAACACTCAGAGTACGCCCGGTCAGAGTACGCCCGGCCAGAGTACGCCGGATGCTCAAACTGGCGCTGCCAGTAACCCAGCTCAGACTCCCGCCCAGAAGACTCCTCCACCCGCGGTCGAGCCCGATCCCAGCAAGGTGAAACATGACGGTGGCAAGGACGACGTGGATGCCATCGGCAATCGCAAGGTTGGCGGGCGCGGTTTGGGAGACTGGTATTCGCTCGAAAGCGAAATTCGCATGGGCAAGCAGTACTCCATGATGATTGAGACCAGCTCGAAGATGGTCACCGATCCGGTGGTCGCCGAGTACGTGAACCGCATCGGGCAGAACCTGGTGCGCAATTCCGATGCCCAGGTGCCATTCACCATCAAGGTCATCGATTCCGACGTGGTGAATGCGTTTGCCCTTCCCGGTGGATTCTTCTACGTGAACAGTGGGTTGATCCTGGCCGCGGATGAAGAAGCCGAACTCGCCGGCGTCATGGCCCACGAGATCGCACACGTGTGCGCCCGCCATGCCATGCGCCAGATGACCCGGGCGAATATCGCCAATATCAGCACCATTCCCCTGATCTTCGTCGGCGGCGGCATTGGATACGCCGTGCGCTCGGCAGCGGGGATCGGCTTACCCCTAACCTTCGTGAGCTTCCAGCGCGGCTTTGAGGCGGAGGCCGATTATCTCGGCCTGCAATATATGTATAAGACGGGATACGATCCGCAGGCTTTCGTAGCGTTTTTTGAGAAAATCGAGGCGCTGGAGAAGAAGAAACCAGGGTCGTTGGACAAGGCCTTTGCCACCCATCCCCAGACGCCGGACCGCATTGAGGCTTCCCAGAAAGAGATTGCGACCATTCTTCCCGCTCGGCCGGAGTACACCGTCACCACCTCAGAATTTGATGAGGTCAAGGCTCGCTTGGCAGCCATAGAGAATCGCCGCAAGATGGTGGACCACAAGGACGCCAGCAAGCCCAGCCTGCGCCGTGCCTCCAGCACCGACAAGAACGGCACAGACGACAAGAGCAGCGACGACGACCGTCCCACGCTCAAACGGCGCGACGACGGCAGCAACTAAACCTGCTTTTTCGGATGCAAAAGGAAAAAGCCGCGATTTGCGTCGCGGCTTTTCGCTGCTGTCAAGATCAGTGCCGTCAAGACCAGTGCTGCCAAAATCAACTAGGCGGCATGCTTCGTGGCCAGCGACTGGGCGTATTGACGCTGATCTGCCGGAGTGCCAATGACCCTCATGTCTTGCCAGTCGTAGGGCAACTCTTTGCCACAATCGAGGCACACTACATAGGTCCCGGTGAGGGAAGCCGCCGAGTTGCGGCGCGATCCAGAACGAGTGCTATGCGGAAAACTATAATTTCCGTGCGAGCAGCCAAAGAAAACGTCCAACAATTTGTCGACCATTCCCTACCTCCTACCAGCCCTGAAGCTACAGCCTTTTGCCTGGATAATTAGATTCAGTTTCTCCACAAAGGGTTCCGATCCCTAATGGCTAGAAACCCAAAAGTAAAGGTGAAGTTTCTACCGGCCGTTGAAAAGGGTTACGTAGCAAGGGATTACACGTGCGTAGTGCAGAATTGTGCGCACCGGTAAGCGTTTTCACATCAGGTGGGGAAGTGCGGGCTCAGACTCCTTCCGGCCCGGCCTTCTTTTTGGCGTGGCATTTGGAAACGATGGCGGAGCGGAGTCGAGTACGCAGATCCTCTGGTAATTGGTAAAGCTGGGAATCGCGGTAGATTTCGATGGTCTTCTTGGTGGTGTCGCAAACTACGTAGCAGTTGTGGCACCAGGCGAGATGGTCTTCCAGTTCAGCCTTTGTGCGGGCGTCAATGACTCCATCCAGGTAGTCGGTCAGTTCTTGCAAAAATTCAGCGCACTTCACTGGTTACCATCTCCACTCGCGTTTTTCTGCTTCCCATTGCCGCCTTCGCGTCTTTGAAAGAAACGGCTGAGCCGTTCCCGCAACTGCAACCGCGCGCGCAGCAATCTTGACTTCACCGCGGGAATGCTGAGTTCCAGCGCCTCGGCAGTCTCCTCGGTCGAAAGACCTTCCACGTCGCGCAAAACAAAAACCGTGCGAAAACTCGCCGGCAAGCCCTGAATGGTGCGGGTCAAGATGTCCCGCAACTCCGCCTGATTGTACTGCTGCTCAGGGTTGGGACTCCAGTCCGCGACCTCGCGGGGTAGCGAGTCTTCCTCTGTCTTAACTTCCTCATCCAGCGAAACCATGCGCTCCGGCCGCCGGCGCCGCAACTTCATCAGCGCTTCGTTGACCGCGATCCGCACCAGCCAGGTATAAAACTTCGACTGCCCCTGGAACTGTTTCAGGTTTCCGTAGGCCTTAAGGAACGCATCCTGCACCACGTCTTCCGCGTCTTCGCGGTTTTGCGTAATGTGCTGGGCGATGCGAAATACGTTCCGGTCGTAACGCCGGACCAGTTCCTCGAAGGCTCCGACGTCGCCGCCTTTGGCCGCCTGCACCAGTGACATTTCGTCACTGACGGGTTCACTCACTTTGGGTTGGATGGTACTCATTCTTCGTCCGATGCAACTATTTTCACGACTGGGCCAGAAGGGAAACTGTTATTTTACTTGGGAATCGGCCCCTGCGCGTAACTGTTTTGACGTTGCTTGGCAGCCTGGGGTTTACACCGAGTCCGGTTTTCTTTCTAACCCTTGCTTAGAACATTACTTCCGTCACGCGAAACCTCAGTCAACTCGCCCTATAATCAGGACTTTGCGGCACAATAGTTGGGAACGCTGTGCGCACCCGCCCAAGCGGTCAGGCAAAAATGGCAGAGAACATCCCAGTCGAGCAAATCGTCGAGCGAGCTATCGCCCAGGCGCTGGAAAGCCAACTTCCGCAGCTTCGCGAGAAACTGGTCCGCCACGTCCTGGAAGAGGTGCGTCCCTATTTGGGAGGCGGGGCGGGCAGCGGAGCTGGCGATCTATTAAGGGCCATGTCCGCCATCCACGCCGGTTCCACGCAAAAAGAAATTCTGCGCGCGCTGCTGGAAGCCACCTCAGATTACTGCGGACGCGCCGCACTTTTCGTGGTCAAATCGGGTTCGGCCACCGGCTGGCAAGGCCGTGCGTTTGACACGGAAGGTATCAAAGATTTCGCGCTGGATGTAAGCAGCTCCGCGCCCGCCAAAGTTCTGGCCGACCGCACTGCGGTGAAAGCCGGGGTTTCCGAGATGGATCCCAAATTCATCTCGCAATTCGGGGCGCCGGTCGAAGACCAGGTTCTGCTTTTGCCATTGCATTTGAAAGATAAAGTTGCTGCCGTGGTCTATGCCGACGCCGGCACCGACTCTGGCGGCAAACTGGATGCCTGCGCTCTCGAACTGCTGGTGGCCGCCGCCAGCGCCTGGCTGGAGGTAGCGTCGCTACGCAAGCAAGCCGCGAAAGAGGCCACCAGCGAAGCCGCGAGCAGCGAAAAGGTCGAAAGCCCTGCCCCTGCGGCTGCGTCAAGTTTTTCCGATCCCTTTGCCGGTCACGCTCCAAAACACGCTCAGGCTGCTCACGAAGAAGTCGAGGAAGCAGTCGCCGCTGTAGCATCTGCCGCCGCACCTGGAGCTATGGCGGCTGCGGCCGCCGCGGCGCCCGCGCCGGACGCCTTTGCCCAAATGTCAGTGGCAGACGCCGACGTTCATCGCAAGGCCCAACGCTTCGCGCGCTTGCTCATGGACGAAGTCAAGCTCTACAACCAGGCCAAAGTCGCGGAGGGCCGCAAGAACAAAGATTTGTACGACCGCTTAAAAGAAGACATCGATAAGAGCCGCAATACCTACACCAAACGCTACGGCAGCACCGCCGCCGCCAGTGCCGACTACTTTAACCAGGAACTGATCCGTAGCCTCGCCGAAGACGACGTTACGCTCTTGGGTCCAAACTTCCACCGCTGATCGAAAATAGAAGATAATTGAAAAAGTGGTTGGTCATCGGGGACAAGTAGTTGCCATTCTCGCTTGGTCGCTGTTGTGCGGCCCGGCGGGGTTCGCTCCTTTTGCCGTTTCTCAATCCAACACTCAGACTTCACAGACCCCTCGGAAGAAGAAAAGCTCCACGCCGACTGCGGCTCACAAGAAGCCCAAACGAGCCTCGCCACGCCTGCGCCGCATGCGGCAGGCGTTTGTAGCCTCCGCGACTCTCCGACCCATGGCGCGGCAACTTCTTCAGGATCGCACTCCGGCCGCTTATGCCGGCGTGCAGGCTTTTGCTGCGCACCACGCGAAAGAGGACGCCGGATCACTCGCTTGGCTGGTCATCGGTTACGCCCACATCCTCGATCATGACTACGCCAAAGCCATCGACCCCTTGAATCGCGCGAAGCCTCAGGCAGGCGATCTGGGAGATTACGTCAACTTCTACCTGGGCAGCGCCTACCAGCAGACCGGGCGCTTCGCCGAAGCGATTGCGACTTTCAGCGTTTTCGATAAGACTTATCCCGAGTCGCTGCTGATTCGCGATGCTCACGTGGTCTACGCCAACGCGCTGGTGGCCGATGGCCGGGCCACAGAGGCGGTTGCGCTGCTCGAGGCTGACCGTCAACCGATACGGGCCGATCTCGAACTCGCCCTCGGCCGCGCCTATGAGGCCGCCGACCAGCCGGCCAAAGCCTTGACTATTTTTCGCAATATCTTCTACACCATGCCTACCAGTTGGGAGGCGAGCCAGGTTCAGGGTGATCTGACGAAACTGGCTGCCCTGACCCAGATCCCTCCGGTGGGAGCCGAGGCCAGCCGCACTCGCGCCGATCTTCTGATGAAAGGGAAACAATTCAGCGAGGCTGCGAACGAATATCGCATTGTGGCGGCCGCAGTTCTTCCCCCTGACCGCCCTGCAATAGAAATCACACTGGCGGAGGCACTACGCCGCGCCGGGCAAAGTCGCGAAGCCCGCAAGATTCTGGAACAGTTGCCCAGCTCACCACCGGAGCTCAACGCCCAGCGCATTTTCAATCTGGGAGAGATTGCCCGCGGCACCAACGACGACGACAGCTTCCTGCGCATCGTGGACCAGTTGCGCCAAATTGCTCCCACCAGTTCATGGTTGGAGCAGGCGCTGTTCTCGGCAGGCAACATCTATTTGCTGCGCCGTGACTACGATCGCGCCATCGATTCCTTTCGCGAGTTGCAGCAGCGTTTTCCCAACGGCAGCCGCGCTTCCTACGCTCACTGGAAAGCGGCGTGGCTGAGCCTGCGGCAGGGACGGGTGGTCGAAGCCAAGGCAGACTTCGAAAACCAGATTGCCCTTTACCCTTCGTCGCCTGAGGTCCCCGCCGCACTCTATTGGCGCGCCCGGCTGGCCGAGGAAGATAACGATGGGGCGCTGGCCCGGGCATTTTACCTGAAGCTCTCGCAGCGCTATCGCAATTACTACTACGGCGACTTGGCGCGCCAGAGGCTGGCCAAGCTCAAGAGCACAGACCCTCCGGCGCACTACGCCCTGCTTGACCGCGTGCCGTCTATCAATCTCTCGGACAAACTCACCAGCGACGAAGTGCCCAGCGACAATCTGCGGGTGCAGAAGGCAGAATTGCTGGCCAACGGCGGGCTGCTCGAATTTGCGGTTCGCGAGCTGCGCGCCGCCGCCGAACAGGGAAAAGGGAACTGGCTGGCCGTCGAGATCGCTCGTCTCTACGAAGATGCCGGACGCTATGATGCGGCCATCGAAACTCTGAAGCATGCGGCGCCCAACTACTTCGCTCTCGACCTGCCCAGCCTGCCGCGGCCTTATTGGGAAGGGCTCTTCCCGAAGCCGTATTGGAGCGATTTGAAGAGATACTCCTCCAGCAATGCCCTTGATCCGTATCTCGTGGCGTCCCTGATTCGCCAGGAATCCGCCTTCAATCCCAATGCGGTCTCGCGCGCCAATGCCGTGGGGCTCATGCAATTGCTGCCCAAGGTTGGCAAAAGTGTGGCGAAACAGGAGAAGTTGCGGAAATTCAATCCCCAGCAGCTCTTCACTCCTGCCATCAATATGCAATTGGGGACGCGCTATTTCCGCATCATGGTCGATAAATTCGAAGGCTTTGAATACGCTTTGGCCGCCTACAATGCCGGGTCAGACCGGGTGCAGGACTGGATGGGGCAAGGGAAGTATCGCGACCCGCAGGAATTCGTTGAGTCGATTCCATTCACCGAGACCCGCGAGTACGTGCAAAACATCATGCGGAACGCGAATGTCTACCGGCAGTTGTACGGGGCGCCTTAGTTATGCGGATTTTTCGTGTGCTGGGGCCTTCGCGAACAGGATCTCAATCACCAGCAATCCCGCTCCGCACACGATCGCGCTGTCGGCAACATTGAAAGCCGGCCACTGATACTGGCCAAAGTAGAAAAGAAGGAAATCCACCACCCGGCCGTTGAGCAGGCGGTCCCAGAGGTTGCCCACTGCGCCCCCAAGAATCAGCGCCAGACCGATCCCGGTGCTGGTCATGGCATGACTGTTGCGCCACAACAGGGCCAGAACCACAATCAGCGCCACGATAGAGAACAGCACCAACATGGCAATCTTCCACTGCGCTGGAGAATCGGCGAACAAGCCGAACGCCGCCCCGCGGTTCTCCACATGGGTCAGACGAAAGAAGCCGGGCACGACCTGAATGCTGTCGTGCAGCGAAATGTCCTTCGCCACCATCAACTTCGTCACTCGATCCAGACACACCACCAGCAGCGCAATCACAAAGTGGAACCGGCGCATGACGTGAGGTGCACTCATTGGCAAGTTTGGCAATGTCCTTCCAGGTCCTCGCAGATCTTCTCCACGATCTCTGTCGATGTTCTCTGCGTCCTCTGGGTTTAAACTCTTCGCCCTACTCTTTAGATTACACCCGCCGCCGCTTCGATCTCTTTCAACACCGCGCTGCAACGCTCACACACCGTGGGATACGCCGGATCCTCCCCAACATGCGTCGAGTAGTTCCAACAGCGATCACATTTCCGGCCATCCGCTTGCCTGACTGCTATCGTACCGCCGCTGGTCGTATTTTCGTCTGCTCGCGATAACGACACGGCGGAGACGATGAGCAGATAACGCAACTCAGCCTCGTAGCGCTTTAAGACCTCATAGAAGCTACCCGAAGCCTGGACGACAATCTGGGCTTCCAGGGCGCCGCCAATGACCTTCTTATTGCGCAGTTCTTCAAGGTCTTTCAATACCGCATCGCGAAAGGTTCGTAGCGCGGCCCAATCCTCTAACTGCTTCGGATCGTCACGCACCTCATCACCGCCGAGCACATCCCCACGGTTGGGGAATTGCGCGGCATGAACGGTTTGCGCGCGGCGTCCCGGCAAGTATGCCCACACTTCCTCGCTGGTAAAGCTCATCACCGGTGCCAGCAGCCTGACCAAAGCTTCTCCGATTCGCCAGATCGCGGTTTGCGCCGATCGCCGGGCGGAGGAGTTCGGAGCATACGTGTATAACCGGTCCTTAATCACGTCGAAGTAGAACGCGCTCAAGTGCACAATGCAGAAATTGAGGACCCGTTGATATACCTTGTGGAAGGCAAACTCGCTGTACCAGCGCGCCACATCGCTGCACATGGCCCATGTTTGACGAAGCATGTACTGATCGATGGACTGCATCTCGTCGAACCGCACCGCATCCACTCCGGGATCGAATCCGTTCAAGTTTCCCAGAATGTAGCGGAAGGTATTGCGAATCTTCCGATAGTTCTCCGCAATGCGCTGCATCAACTGTTCCGAGCCCACCACATCCTCGCGGAAATCCACCGACGCCACCCACAACCGCACAATCTCTCCTCCCATCCGGCCCGCAATATCCACCGGATCGACGTCGTTTCCCCGCGACTTCGACATCGCCTGTCCCTTCTCATCCAGGGTCCATCCGACGGTGGCCACCCCTTTGTACGGAGCATGATTCTGCGTTCCCACCGCGCACAGCAGGGAAGAGTGGAACCAGCCACGATGCTGATCTCCACCTTCCAGGTAAAGATCAGCCTGCGGCGGATACTGCGGCTCGGCCGTGCGCAACGCCAGGTAGCTGCATCCCGACTCGAACCATACGTCGAGAATGTCCATTTCTTTCTTGAACGTGGTACCCGCACACTTCTGGCATTTCGTCCCAGCCGGAACAATGCCATCAGGCTCGGAGCTGTACCAGGCGTCGGCGCCGGCGCGAGCAAATAGTTCCACTACCTTGCGGCTAATGGCGGCGTCGTTCAGTGGCTTGCCGCATCCCGCGCACAGAAACACAGCAATCGGCACACCCCAAATCCGTTGCCGCGAAATGCACCAGTCGGGCCGGGTCGCGATCATGTTTGAGATGCGCTCCTCGCCCCACGCCGGGTCCCACTTTACTTTCTTGATCTCTTCCAGCGCCCGGCTCCGCAGCGTTCCGCCCTGCATGGGAGTTTCCATGGAGATGAACCATTGCTCGGTGGCGCGGAAAATGATGGGATTGTGGCAACGCCAGCAGTGCGGATACGAATGCTCGATCTTCTCCTCGTGCATCAGTGCGCCGCGCTTCTTTAGCAGTTCGATGATCGGCGCGTTGGCCCTGAATACCTGCAAGCCGTCATATTCGGGCAGGCCGTTATGGATAATTCCGGCCTCATCCACGTTGCTCGTAAGCTCGAGTTTATAGGTCACTCCGGTGTTGAAGTCGTCGGCACCGTGGGAGGGTGCGGTGTGGACCACTCCCGTGCCAGTGTCCATGGTCACGTAGTCCGCGAGCACTCCCAGAATGTTCCGGTCCAGGAACGGGTGTGCGAAGTTCTTGCGCTCGAATCTTTCTCCTGGGAAGCGAGCAACTTCGCGAGGAGCGTCCAGCCCCGCGTGCTTCAAGAATTCTCCGGCTAGCTTTGCGGCAACAATGTAGACTTCGCCCCCGGCTTCGAGCGCCACATACTCCTCATGCGGATGAAACGCCACCGCCATCGACGCCGGCAGGGTCCACGGAGTCGTGGTCCAGATTACGGTGAAAACTTTCCTGCCCTTGAGCGCGGCGTCGACAGTTGCCGGATCATCCTTCAGCGCATATTTCACCCAGATCGCTGGGCTGCTGTGGTTCTCATATTCCACCTCGGCCTCGGCTAACGCGGTCTTATCGTGAATGCACCAGTACACTGAGCGCAGACCCTTGTAGATGAATCCTCTTTCGAGAAACGCATAGAACGTTGCCAGCACCACCGACTCGTACTGCGGAGTCATGGTGGAATACGGCCGCTCCCAGCGTCCAAATACGCCAATTCGCTTGAACTGTGAGGTTTGCAGATCGAGAAATTTCTGCGCGTACTTGCGGCATTCCAACCGCACTTCGGTCGCCTTCATCTGCAACTTCTTGCCGCCCAGAGCCTGGTCTACTTTGATCTCAATCGGCAGGCCGTGGCAGTCAAACCCCGGCACATAGGGGGAATCAAATCCCGCCATGCTTTTCGATTTGACAATGAAATCCTTCAGGCATTTATTGAGTGCTGTGCCCAGATGAATGGGGCCGCTGGTATAGGGCGGCCCATCGTGCATCACATAAATGGGCGCCCCGGCTCGTGCTTCGCGAATCCGTTGGTAGATGCCCATCTCCTCCCAGCGGGCGAGCATTTTGGGCTCGTTCTGGGGCAAATTGGCTTTCATGGGAAAGTCGGTTTTGGGCAGATTGATCGTGGATTTCAGCTCGAGCGGCACTCGTTGTGATTCCCCCAAATGATTGATTTTTTTCATTATAGGGAGCATGGAGACGAACGTCCATTGACTCCCTAGAGTAACCGCGATGGAGTTGGAATCTGATGGGGAAAGGCCAGGAATCCGTGTACAATTTTAGGTAAGAGTGACGTTTCCTGAATCCAGGCATCTAAATGAGAGTTGGCGTGCAACTTAGCACGCATTACGGTCATCAAGTTTAGGAGGGGTGGGGCTCATCCAGACCCGAACCTCGGGTCAACTATGGCGACGCTCGACCAGACGCAACCGGAACCAGAACTGAATCTGCTGTTGTCCAAGTCTTCGTTGGAGCAGCCACTGTGGAAATCCCTGTTTCAAAATCTTGACGACTACTTCTTTCCCAAGAAACAGGCGCCGCTGATCCTGACTTCAAAGCCCATTCCGGTTAAGGATATTTGGGGTTTTTACGACTACAAGAAGAACGGCGCGGCGTTTTCTACCGCGGTGCACGTTGTTGCCATAGCTTTGATTATCGGGGGCACACTGCTGGGCCGCCGCGTAGTGCAGCAGATCGCCAAGCCGCAGGCTACGGTAACGCTGCTCGCGCCGGATGACATTCCGCCTTTGCCGCCTTCAAAAACGGCTGCTGGTGGCGGCGGAGGTGGCGGCGATCGTGACATTCTGCAGGCTTCCAAAGGCAAACTCCCCAAATTTTCCATGCAACAAATCGTGCCTCCCATGGTGGTGGTGCGCAATGAGAATCCAAAATTAACCGCGGAACCCACGGTCGTGGTCCCCCCCCAGATTCACCTGGCGATGAGCACCATGCCCAACCTTGGTGATCCCATGGTGCTGCCTGGCCCGCCGTCCAACGGTACCGGGTCTGGCGGTGGCATTGGTTCAGGAAGCGGCGGCGGCGTCGGCTCGGGCAGAGGCCCGGGAGTAGGGCCCGGCGAGGGTGGCGGTATTGGCGGCGGCGTGTTCCACGTAGGTGGTGGAGTTTCAGCCCCGAAACCGGTCTATTCGCCAGATCCGGAATACTCGGAAGAAGCCCGTAAAGCCAAATACCAGGGTGTGTGCGTGCTGTGGCTGGTGGTCGGTCCCGATGGGCGTCCCCGCGACATCAAAGTTACCCGCACACTGGGTTTGGGGCTGGATGAAAAGGCGATCGAAGCCGTCAAGACCTGGAAATTCGAGCCCGCCATGAAGGACGGAAAGCCAGTGTCCGTTGAAATCAGCGTACAGGTAGATTTCCACCTGTACTGAGAACATCTAGCAGACTCCGCAATAGGCACATTTCTTAGGAACTAAACCCCTGCTCACCCCGTACAACCTTGCAGGTGAGGTGTCTATGCGGCGTGCGGCTCTTCTTCTGTTGTTAATGATCGCGCCAGTCATGCTCCATGCCGAAGACCGGCGTCCCGAGGCCACGGTGCAAAAGAAATTCGTCTCCGGCGGCACCATTCGCCTGCATCTGGAAGCGGGTGGCTACACCATCAGCCCCTCAGATTCCGAGAGCATCTCGGTCACCTACCACGCCAACTCGGAGTCCCGACTCCGGCAAGTCAAAGTGGACATCGAGCCGTCCACTTCGAGCGCTGAGGTCTACGTCACCAACACTCCCAACAACAAATTTGAAGCCACCATCGAAGTCCCGCGCCACTCCAACCTTTGGGTACGACTCACAGCCGGGGAGTTGGATGTGGAAGCGGTCGAAGGCGACAAGAACCTGGAACTCAGGGCGGGCGAACTTCAGGTGGACATTCCTCACCCCGAGGAGTACGGGCATCGCGACGCCTCGGTCACCATGGGCAGTCTCGAATCCACCGCCTTCGATGTTTCTACGGGAGGCATGTTTCGCTCCTTCGAGCAGCAGGGCCCGGGCAAGTATCGCCTGCACGCCCACGTACTCACTGGCGACATCGACCTCCGCGGAAGTAACTAGAGAACCGCCACGGATCAGCACGGATTCCCACGGAGCAAAGCATTCTCCGTGGCAATCCGTGAAAATCCGTGGCAGGGGTGGGCTATTCCTTTAGATCTACGTGCTGCACGTCTTCCACCGGATGGCCGAGGAACTTCGGTCCCAGGCGGCGGAACTTTTCCACTGAATCGGTGGCGAAGAACGTCACTCGCGGCAGCTTGCGACGCTCAGCCTCCGAGGGATCGGGCAACGGCGTGCGACGCAACTGGCTCCCGACCGCGTCGGCGGTGGCATCCGCGGAATCGACAATCTTGACGTGCGCCGGAGCCACGCGGTGCAGCACCGGCTTGAGCAACGGATAATGCGTACAGCCCAGCAGCAGCACGTCGGCGTCTTCGAAGCCCTCGGCAAAAGCTTCCTTCAAATAAATACGCGCTACCTCTTCGGTGACCCGGTGTTCGCTCCAGCCTTCCTCCACCAGGGGCACGAACAACGGGCAGGCCTTCTCATGCGCTCGCACGCCGCGCGCTTGCAATGCCTTCTGGTAAGCATGGCTGCTCACTGTGGCTTCGGTGCCGATGACCACAACTTTCTTCTTCGTACTGCTGGCGGCGGCGCGTTCCGCTCCCGGTTCCACTACACCCACGACCGGAACCTTGGCGGCTGCGGTGATCTGGTCTAGTGCCAGGGCCGTGGCCGTGTTGCAGGCAATCACCAGCAGCTGTGCCTGCTTTTGTTCCAAGAAATGCGCCGCGCCTACGGCATATTTCGCAACCGTCTCGACCGACTTGGATCCGTAGGGCAAGCGCGCCGTGTCTCCGAAATACACGTAGTCAGCATGGGGGATGAGTTTGAGCAGAGCTTTGAGGACGGTCAACCCGCCAAAGCCGGAGTCGAAAACACCGATGCAGAGTCTGCGCGCGATCATGGAGCCTGATTCTTCATCATAGCCAAGATCAGGCGACCGCGTCCTCCGACCTATACCTTGGTGCGAATTCCAGTCTACCAACGCGGGACGGGGTCGCTTTTTGTGCATTTTCGAGTTGGCGTGTCCTGCTCTCGTGTGAGACGACCCCCGTTGACTAAGGACGCTCTGCACCCTAACATTGCAGTCTTGCCACCATCCCACTGATGATCGGCCAAACCATTTCGCATTACCGCGTTGTTCAGAAGTTGGGGGGCGGCGGCATGGGTGTGGTTTACAAGGCCGAGGATACGGAACTCGGCCGCTTTGTGGCCCTCAAGTTCCTGCCTGATGACGTTGCTCAGGACGCACAGTCTCTGGAGCGTTTCCGCCGCGAGGCGCGCGCCGCCTCTGCCCTGAATCACCCCAACATCTGCACCATCTATGAAATCTCCCAGCACGACGGGCGGCTGTTCATCGCGATGGAGTATCTCGAAGGCAACACGCTCAAGCATATGATCGCGGGCCGTCCACTGGGTCTTGAGCAGATTCTTGACCTCGGCACGGAAGTCGCCGATGCGCTCGACGCTGCCCATACCAAGAACATCGTCCATCGCGACGTGAAGCCCGCCAACATATTCATTACCGAACGCGGCCATGCCAAGGTCCTGGATTTCGGACTGGCAAAGGTCACGCATGGTCCAGCTACGGCCAGCCCAGCCGAAGCTACTATGACACGGGACCAGCCCGAACACTTAACCAGCCCAGGCGCCGCGGTCGGCACCGTCGCGTACATGTCTCCCGAGCAGATTCGGGGCAAAGACGTGGACGCGCGCACTGATCTGTTCTCCTTTGGCGTCGTGCTCTACGAGATGGCCACTGGAAGGCTGCCGTTCCGTGGAGACACTTCAGGAACTACCTTTGACGCCATCCTGAACCGGCCGCCTACTCCTCCGGTGCGTTTGAATCCCGATATTTCCGACGGCCTGGAACGCATCATCAACAAGGCGCTAGAGAAGGACCGCGACATTCGCTATCAACACGCCTCGGAACTGCGTGCCGACCTGAAGCGGCTCAAGCGCGACACCGAATCCGGTAGCAAGGCCACGTTTGCAGCGGAGCCAGAGCCGCGAAAGCGCCATTCGCTGTTATGGGCCGCTCTGGCCGCGGTCGCACTCGCACTTGCAGCTGGTGTCACTTTCATGCTGCGCCATTCAGGACAGCCCGTGGCGCAGAATTCATCGCAGTGGGTACAGCTCACCAACTTCACCGATGCGGTTTTTATGCCAGCTCTGTCATCGGACGGCCGCATGTTAGCGTTCATCCGCGGGTCACAGAACTTCGGCCCTGGGCAACTTTATGTCAAACTCCTTCCGGCTGGCGATCCAGTGCAGCTTACCCACGATGAAACCACCAAATGGGGTACTGCATTTTCCCCCGACGGTTCACGCGTCGCCTATGGTACAGCCGGCGACGAGTGGAGGACCTGGGTAGTGCCGGTCCTCGGAGGCCAGCCCCAGCTTCTGCTTTCGAACGCCAGTGGGCTCACCTGGATTGATGCTCAACATGTGATGTTCAGCGAAATCAAAAGCGGCTGGCACTTTGCCGTGGTCACGGCAACCGAAAGCCGGTCCGAGCAACGCGACGTGTACATCCCGCCGCGCGAGACCGGCATGGCCCACTATTCCGCCCTTTCTCCCGACGGCAAGTGGGTTCTGGTCGTCGAGATGGACAACGACCACTGGCTGCCCTGCCGCTTGGTGCCCTTTTCTGGCGGTGCGGGGAAGTCGGTTGGCCCACAGAACGGAGGCTGTATCACAGCCGCCTGGTCACCAGATGGCAAGTGGATGTACTTCACCTCCGACGCCGGAGGTCACGGCTCCCACATCTGGCGACAGGCGTTTCCCGACGGTGTACCCCAGCAGATTACGACTGGCCCCACCGAAGAAGATGGGATCGCCATGGTTCCCGATGGCCGCTCTTTCATTTCATCGGTCGGCAGCGACGAGCGAACCGTCTGGGTCCACGACCAGCAGGGCGACCGGCAGATTTCTTCGGAAGGCTATGCCTACGGTTCCGATCTATCGCCGGACGGCAACAATCTGTTTTACCTGGTAGCGCGGAGCTCTTCCGATACCCAGCGCGGCGGTGAGCTTTCGGCTTCCGATCTCCGCTCTAACCAGGTGTCGAAGGTATTGCCCGGAATCGCGGTCCTTAGTTTCAGTCTATCGCCCGACGGCAAGCGCGTGGCCTACGATGTCCGCGATGAAAACGGGAAACATCGACTCTGGTTGGCCTCGCTTGACCATCGCTTTACTCCCCGCGAGTTCGAGTCCGCAGCACCGGAGAGTTGGCCGCTATATGCGTCCTCAGGGAAGATATACTTTCAGGTTTCGGAGGGTGATGTCGATTATCTGTACCGCATGAACGATGACGGAACTCAACGCGAGAAGGTTTTGCCCGACCCCATCATCGACCTCCATGCTGTTTCTCCCGACGAGCGCTTCGTCGCCGTCCGGCGCGCCACCAAGGGAGATAACCCCACCGCCATTGAGATTCTTCCTCTCAACGGCGGACCTGCGGTTCGTGTCTGCTCTAACTGGTGCAACGTTGAATGGACCCGCGACGGAAAAAATCTCTATTTCTCGCGACCTTCTATGAAGGGAGGTTCACAATGGCGCACCTATGTGATCCCTCTGTCCGGTGGCAAGCCTCCGTCGTTTCCTGCAAAGGGCGTCCAGTCTGACAAAGACTTGCCGAATTTCGCCGCACTCCAGTTTGTGGAAGAACGGATTCATCCCGGTCCGGGTTCGTCCATCTACAGCTTCGGCAGACTCAACTCCCACTGGAACCTCTATCGCATACCAGTGCCGTGAACTGCGGCTAGATCTGTAATGTTAAGGTTCAAGAATTGTTAGCAGGTTTAAGAGAAAGTCAGACTGAAGCTAAACTATACTTCTTATTTTCTCGGTCGCAGGAATCGCGTTTACCACTTTCCCACAGCACGCCCCTTCCGGAATCGGCGCACCATGCGGGCAGGTCCGCGGATGCCCCAGGAAAGCACAAATTTTGTCGGTCGCCTCGGGCGATAGAATGTGTTCAAACTTGCAGGCTTGCTGCTCGATTTCAGTCTCGCTGTCCATGGCCAGGCTGTCGGTAAACAACCGTTCGGCCAGGCGATGGCGGCGAATGATATCTGCCGCCCGCTGCTGGCCTCTGGGAGTCAACTCGACGATCATGCTGCCATCGCCCACCGAGAAACCAGCCGGCTTCAGGGCGTCGTGGCAAGGATTCACAAACGGCTTGTGGTCGTGAGCCACCGGCGGGTGCGGCCTGGCCGAAACCAAGCCCAACTCGATCATCTTCTCCACTGCAATGCTCACCGGCAGCGCTCCGTGCACTTCCATGCGCCCGACTTCCGCGATCTCGCCATGCTCTCCCAGCGCCCACAGTTCTTCCAACACTTCGTCGAACTGCTCCTCGTCCGCCATGGAGAAAACTTCCTGAGCGGCGATTTTGCCGTGATGCAATTCGATTCTCCGGTCCGCCAACCGCGCCACCACGGGATCGTGCGTCACCATGACAATGGTTCGCCCTTGCTGGTGCAGTTCGCGCAACAAACGCAGCACGATCTCCTCGTTCACCGCGTCGAGGTTTCCCGTGGGCTCGTCTGCCAACACGATTTTCGGGTCGTTGATCAAGGCCCGCGCGATGCATACTCTTTGCTGCTCGCCGCCGGAAAGCTGGGAAGGCAGATGCAGGGCGCGCTCCCTCAGCCCCACGCGTTGCAGCGCCTCGATCGCCTCTTGTTCATCGGTCATGCTGTGGAAGTATTGTGCCAGCATCACGTTTTCAAGCGCGGTCAGATAGGGAATTAGATGAAATTGCTGAAATACAAAGCCGATTTTCTCCGCCCGCACCCGATTCAATTCCGCAGTTGAGAGACTGGCTACATTTTCGCCGTCCAACCAGATTTCGCCCGAACTGGGGCGATCCAGACAGCCGATCAGATTCACCAGCGTGGACTTGCCCGAACCTGACGGCCCCATGATGGCAATCCACTCCCCCGGTTCAACCTCCAAGCAAAAATCGTCCAACGCCCGGATGGCACCGCCGTCCGCGCCGGCATTGGCGGGATAAAGGCGGCTGACATGGTTCAATCGAATCACTTCATTCTCCCCTCAAGATCGTAGCAGGTTGCACCCGCCGTAACAGAGACATCGGCAAAAGGGCTGAGATCAGCGCGACCGCAATGCTCCCAACCATGACCTCCGGCAATACCGCGAAGCGTGGGGCCACCGGAGCATGGAAGTTCACCCGGCCAATCCAAACCGCGATTCCGACTCCGATCCCAAAGCCAAGAACCGCCCCGACTGCTCCCAAAGCCGCAGCCTCCGTAACAAAGAACCCACCGATCAGCTTCTCGGACGCACCCAGCGCCTTCATGATGGCGAAGTCGCGACGGCGATCGAACACCCAGCCCATCAAGGTTGAAAGCACACACATGGCCGCTGTCAAGATGATCAACACCGCACAAACCAGCAGCGTGGCCCGCGTTTTTCCCAGCACTCGCGCTTCGCCCTCCATGATCTGGCGAACCGGGCGGACGTCAGCCTCGGGCAGCGCCAACGCCAGCTTTTTGACGGTTGTACCGATTTCTTCTGGTGTTCCTGATGCCGCGACCTCGACGGTAGAAGGCTGCACTCCGGTCCAGTCTTCGAATTCCGTTAGCGAAAGATAAATGCGGCTGTCCTCAGAGGAACCGGTGCGGACCGTGCCGGCCGGATTCAAGTGGACGATCCGCCCTTGGAAGCTCAGGTCGAAGGCTTGGCCTTGAGGAGCCACTAACGCGGCCGCTCGTGCTCCGACCAAAGCATCCTGCGCGCCACTAGGCCACGCGGTGACCGACCACCAGCGGTTCAGTTTGCGGACGCGCTCCAGATCCGTTCCGGAAACCACTACTGGCTGTCCATCCGCGGTTCGCGCAACCACGTAGGCGAATGGCACCGCCATGCCGCGGTCGCCCAGCACAGATTCGATCTTCTGCAGGGCATCGTTAGGAAGGGATTGGCCCTCCTTCGCCACCACCACCACGTTCGCGCCGTAGTTGCGA